>Ga0075906_113_pt2 | contig 1933 bp, 2 predicted proteins | sample RifGroA1_FD_68325 | JGI IMG/M metagenome (GOLD analysis project Ga0075906, IMG submission 68325) | Parcubacteria bacterium GW2011_GWA1_59_11 | reverse complement strand
GACCCAGATATCCTCCAATACCCCCTTGGGTTCCCTGCCCACCGACCCCGTGAACGCCACCTCCTCCGGCCTCTACTATACCTATGTGCCGGGAGGGTCGTACGAGGTGAACGGGAGCATGGAGTCGAATAAATACAAAATGGCCGGTTCCTCGGACAAGGTGAGCAAGGATGGAGGCGATGCAACCGCTCTTTTCGAACTGGGTTCGAACATACGGCTCAACCCCATCGATTACGGGGACACGTCCCTGATCGGTTGGTGGAACTTCGAGGAGGGGAGCGGGAGTTCGGCCGGAGACGGATCGGGCAACGGGAGAACGGGGACGCTCACCAACGGACCGAGCTGGACATCGGGAAAAGCGGGCGGCGGGATCGGCCTTGATGGAAGCAACGACCACGTATCCGTTCCGGATAACGCCGCCTGGTACTTTGGAACGGACCCCTTCACCATCTCGATGTGGGTGCGGTGGAATTCTCTCGTGGATCGGGAAAGCATCATAGGACAATCGTCTGGACCCGGAAACGTAATAAAATGGGATTTGGTCGGGGGCATGGATACCAGCTTCGCCTACGACAGCACCAAGATCACACTCCACATCTGGAACGGTTCCAACTATTTCGCTTCTTGGGCTTGGACCGCGTCTTCTGCCACCTGGTACCATCTTGCCATTACGAGGAGCGGAACCGACTGGATCTTATTCGTTAACGGTGTTCAGACCGGAGGGACGCAGACCTTGTCGGTCACCGTGCCGAATGTTTCAAGCGACCTGAGGATCGGCAGCGACGGGGAGGCATGGAACTTTCTTAACGGGACCATGGACGATGTGCGGATATACAATCGCGCCCTAAGCGCCTCCGAGATAGGGAGTGTATATAACGCGACCCAATAGGCGGAATCGGGGGATCGGGTTAAAATTCAGACATGCACGGCTTCATTTACCGCCATCATCAGAAGCTCCGCAGGGAGGCGGGGGAGACCAAACTGAATTTAGGCGTCCTTTTTATGGACCGCCTGATATGGCTGGTCGCACTGCTCGGACCGCTCGCGACCATCCCCCAGGTCATGACCATCTGGGCGGGCCGCGAGACCGAAGGATTGTCCCTGTTCTCCTGGTCGGCCTACAGCTTATTCTCCGTCGTCTGGCTCGTTTACAGCCTGGTGCACAAGGAAAAAGTGCTTCTGTTCAACTCCATCTTGTGGATCATAATGAACAGCCTGGTTCTCCTGGGAATACTGACCTACAGCTGAGCCCGCTATTTGCTTTTCAGATTCTCCACCAGAACCATCTCCAGGGGCACCATCGCGAACGGGCTGTAGCGCATCTCGGTATAGGCCCGGATGAGTGCTTTGATGAGCGCCACCCCGCGTTCCGGTTCCATCAGGGCGCCCAAGGATTTCACCCGGGCGAGCTCTTCGCCGGTGAGCTCCCCGTGGAACGCCTCCTCGAGCGCCGGCGCGAGCTTCAGGGCCAGGATCTTCCGCAGGTAATGAATGAGGTCCCGGGTCAGCTGAACGAGATTGTGGCCCTCCTCGTTCACTTCCGAAAGATATTTGAGCGCCGCTTCGAGCTCATCCTTGAGCAAGAGCTCCGCGAGCCCGTCCACCTTCTTAAAACCCACCCGGCCGGTCAGCCGCTCGGCGGTCGCGAGATCGATCTTGCCCTTGACGCTCGAGAGCTGATCGAGCAGGGACTCCGCATCCCGCAGGCTGCCCTCCGCCGCCGCCGCCACGAGCTCCAGGGCCGCCGGTTCGATGTCTATCTTTTCCTCCGTCGCGATCAGGCGGAGCTTGGAGAGTATCTTGCTCTTGGTGAGCTTTTTGAAGATGAACCGCTGGGTGCGGGAAGTGATGGTGGCAGGCAGTTTCTCGTATTCGGTGGTCGCGAGCACGAAGACCACGTGCGCGGGCGGCTCCTCCAGGGTTTTTAAAAGCG
>Ga0075906_140_pt1 | contig 5825 bp, 6 predicted proteins | sample RifGroA1_FD_68325 | JGI IMG/M metagenome (GOLD analysis project Ga0075906, IMG submission 68325) | Parcubacteria bacterium GW2011_GWA1_59_11 | reverse complement strand
AAAAGTGAAGCCGGAGATCACCAAGCATATCGACGAGTACGAATATCACCTCGCGGCCGAGAAGGCCTACCATTATTTCTGGCACACCTTCGCGGATATCGTCATCGAACGCGAGAAGGACAAACTGAAAAGCGGAACGCCCGCAGAGCGTTCCGCCGCCTATCGTACCCTCGAAACCATCCTTCTCGAGAGCATAACCATGCTCCATCCCTTCGTGCCGTTCGTCACGGAAGCCGTCTATCAGGAGATCCTATCCCTCACCGGACCGGTGAGGGATAAGAACCTGCCTGAATTCCTGATGATCCGCCGCTGGGACTAAGGCCGGGTCGAAACGGCGGCGGAGGGCAGCGTCCCGGAAAATGGTAAAATTCGGACATGGGCCTGCTCATCATCCTGGTGGCTCTATTGCCCGGCTTCGCCTGGCTTTTCTTCTATCTGCAGGAAGATCTGCATCCGGAGCCGAAGGGTCTGCTCGCCACCGCCTTCATGAGCGGGGCCGCTTTTTCTTTTCTGGCCCTCGCGGTCCAGCTCATTTTGAAAAGAACCGGCTACATCCCCGAGATGATCCGTCCGGACGCCGTGGCCGCCTTTCTGCCCTACGGAGTGATCGGGGCGATATTCGCATTTTCGTTCGTCGAGGAGATATTCAAGTTCGCCGCGGCGTATCTTACGGTGCACAATAAGCCCGATTTCGACGAACCGGTGGACGCCATGATCTATGCGGTGGTCGCGGCCCTGGGTTTCGCCACCGTGGAGAACCTGGGCGCGATCGCCCCCGCTCCGGGCCAGCCGGCCATGCTGGGACTCGCCCTGGAAACGGTTTCAATGCGCTTCATGGGAGCCACCCTGCTCCATACGCTCGCCGCAAGTCTGGTCGGCTACTATTGGGCCTTGAGCATCCGCGGTTTCGGCCGGAACGCCTGGCTGTGGTTCGGAATACTCCTTGCGACCTTGTTGCACGGCACTTTCAACTATCTTATAATCAACTACGGCAACCTGGTCTATGGCCTGATATTCATCGCGGTGGCCGGACTCTTTGTGCTTTTGGATTTCGAAAAACTGAAAAATAAACCCGTTTAAAATGGACCTGTCAGAGGAAAAATTCTTCGAACAGCTGGCCAAGGGCGGCTCCCCCGATGAGGAGCCGGAGATCGAACTCGCCAAAGCGGACGCCGCGCTGATCAACCGGGAAAAGACCGGGAAGCGGGAAAAGCCCGCCAAGGAAAACGAGCCGGAACGCAATGAACCGGAAGGGCAGCTTACCATCGACGTTTATCAGACCCCGAACGATATCGTGGTGGAATCCGCCATCGCCGGCGTCCGGCCCGAAGACCTGGACGTGGAGGTGAGCACCGATTCGGTCTCCATCCGGGGCTCGCGCCACCGGGAAAGCGAGATCAAGGACGAGGATTATTTCTATCAAGAATGCTACTGGGGCCGCTTCTCCCGCTCGGTCATCCTGCCGCAAGAGGTTGACCCGGAGAACGCCGCGGTCAATTTCAAGAGCGGTCAATTTCAAGAACGGGATACTTACCGTCCGCCTGCCCAAGCTGAACCGAAAGAAGTCCCGCAAGGTCAAAGTGAAGTTCGAATAGGATCCGCGATCATTCGCGGGTCTGGGGAAAATAACGCGAATTTAGGTTTTCGGCATCTCGAAACCGGAGTTTGCAATTTTGCCCGTTCTGACATATAATTTTATTCGCGTTTATCAACGACGACTTCAATGAGACAGTGCGCGATCTGCGAAAAAGGATCCCTGATGGGCGGAGAACGAACCAAGCTCCGCGGCAAATACAACCCCACCAATTGGCGGCGCAAGCAGGCCAACTTGCAATACGCCAAGCTCCCCGGCGGCAGGGCCCTGGTCTGCACCAAGTGCATCCGGACCATGGCCAAAAACAGTAAGTAGCAGGCGGCAATCGGAAAGCATTGAGCTGAAGGCACGGGAGGGCGGGCTTGCCCGCCGAAGCTTCAGCGAAGACGGGCCGTAGTATACCGGTAGTACGTGCGCATGGGGTGCGTAAAGACCGGGTTCGATTCCCGGCGGCCCGACAAGTTCCAGTTTTTGCTTCGCGAGAACCGAACGTCTTCCGGCTCCAGCGGCCGGAAGCGTTCTGCGCTCTCGCTTCGATTCAGAGCCAAGCAATCGAAGCTCCGAGAGCTTCTCGCGAAGCAAAAACTTCCACCATCTGCGTTTTGGACCGGGAAAGGGGTCGGGGGGCGGGAGTTTCCCCGTGGCGGAAATCCGAGAACCGCTGGGTTCTCGGGAGCGAGGTGGTCCGAGCGACATTCCCGTGCGGCCCGACAAAAACATGCAGCCATCCTTCATGGGTGGCTGCATGTTTTTTGCCGTCCGGGAATCGAACAGCGGAAGGGGTCGGGGAACCGCGACCGGTTCCCCGTGTAGGAATGGTGTTGCGAACCGTGGGTTCGCAAGGAGCAAAGCGACGTGAGATAGCGGAGCGTCCCGGCGGCCCGACCAGCTCCAGTTTTCACTTCGCGAGAAGCTCCCGGAGCTTCGATTGCTTGGCTCTGAATCGAAGCGAAAGCGCAGAACGCTTCCGGCCGCTGGAGCCGGAAGACGTTCGGTTCTCGCGAAGTGAAAACTTCCGCCATCTGCGTTTTGGACCGGGAATCGAAGGAGGGGGCGGGCCGTCGTTTCCCGGCAGGATTGCCCTTTCCCGGGGGTTCCACTATCCTTTTTAGTGATGACCAAAAGCAAAAACCATCCTGGTTGTTGCAGGATGGCTTTTGCAGGCTCCGTCATCATTTATCCCGACCAAAGGCCAGGTGGGAGAGCTCGAACCCTGTCGCCCAAGGGCCAGGGTATTCGCCCGATCCCTTAAATATTTGCTTGATTCGGAAATTGCATGACGGAACCTAATTAATTATACACCCCGAAGCATGAAAAAGATATTCGACCCCAAATGACCAGACGATTTAGGCGTGCCCTGTTCTATTTCCTGATACTGGTCTTCCTCGCTGCCGGGAGCGCTCTCGTCCTTTATGCCCAGGGTTGGCGGCTGGACCTCCGGACCGGCCGCTTGACCGAGGTAGGCGGCATCTATATCCGAAGCCTGCCGGCGAACGCGAATATCTTCCTGGACGGAGAGCCGGTCCGGAACCGTTCGGGGTTCTTCCAATCCGGGACCCTCATCACCGACCTTTTCCCGCAACCCTACCGCCTGCGGCTGGAACTTGACGGCTACCCCCCCCTGGAGCGCACGGTGGCCGTGGAACCGGCCATGGTGGTCGCGCTCGAATCCGCCCTGCTCGTGCCCAAGGACGCGAGAACGGTTCTCCAGGGGCCGGTCCGGGAGTTTTGGCTCCTATCCGACATACTGGCCCGGGATACGGACGGGAAATTGAACCTTCAGAACCGGGAACTGCCCGGCAGCTCCGTCCTGGGCTGGACGGAGGACGGCAACCAGGTCCTGACCGGCGACCAGGCGGGCAATATGTTTTGGAGCGACATCCGGACATCCATCAGCACTCCTCTCGCGCCCCTACTCCGCCGGCTCAATCTCCGGATCTCCACCAGCACCGCGGTCTTTCCGGATCCGTTCAACTCTTCCAATCTCATACTTGAGCGGCCGGACCTTCTCGCGCTTCTGAACCGCGACCGCGGGCAGTTCCTGGCCATCGCGAGCTCCACCGCCACTTCGAGCATCTCCCGCACGGCGGTCTCCTCCGCCGCTCTGGCCTGGACCTCGTACTCCGGCAAGGAAAAAACATCCGAACTCACCATTTATGACAAGTTCTTCGGGAACAAGCGGGTGATCTCCCGGCCTCTGCCCGGGAGAACGGTGAAGGCCAAATGGCGGGAGAACGTCCTCGGGCTCCAACAGGATGGCGGAGAATTCTACCTCTACCGCAACGGGGACGATTCCTGGACTTCGGTCGCGAGCGACGTCAGGGATTTTGAATTCGGTCCGAACGGCGACCGGGTTGCGCTCCGCAACGGGGAGGGGCTAGAAGTCATAGATTTTCGCAACGAGAAGGAATACCGCCGCTTCAAGCTTCCCGACGCGGGCAAGATCCGCGGACTCATCTGGCTCGAGGACGGCGAGCACCTCTTGCTCCTCTATCCCGACCGGACGCTTTTCCTGGACCTGGACGATATCGGCCTGGAGAATCTTTTCCCGATCACGCCCACCTCCAATATCGCATATGACCCCGGATCGAACCGCCTGTACTACCTCATGGACGGGAAAATATTCTCCCTGGACCTGCCCAGGAGATAGGCCCCCGGAACATCGCCGGGACGATCAATCCCCCTTGGGCATCCGCGTCCGGTACGCTTTCCAAAACAGCGAGAAAAAGACCATATAAGCCACGAAATAGATGGCGTATTCGGCCATCTCCGGCCACTTGCCCCATATCGCCCGGAGGTCCAGCACCACGTAGGCGGTGTGCCAGATGCGGGCGACGACCACGATGCCCAAGCCCCAGACGGTCGCCGCCAAGGCGTGGTAGGTGAGTCCCTTGCGCATGCATTCCAGAACTATGAAGAAGGCGCTCAGGAAGAAGAAGGTGGTGAAGACCGAAAGCACCAGGTAAACCGATTCGAAGAGATCCATCGTTTAATTATAAGCTTTTCCGGCCCGGCCGGGATGAAGCCTGGGGATAACCTCCCCTTTGACCGTATGCATACGGAGGTATACACTTCGTATATGACCATATCGTCCAAGGAACTCGAAGCCCTCCGATTCATAAAGAACAGGATATTCTATCACGGCGTCTCTCCCTCCGTGCGGGAGGTGGCCAAGGCGCTCAAGTACCGCTCCCCCCGCTCCGCCGCGCTCATCCTCGCCAAATTGCACGCTCTGGGCATCATCGGCCGGAAGCAGGACGGCAGCCTTAAGCTCCTCAAGGAATACGATCCGCACCGGAGCTCCGCCTATACCGTGAACATTCCCCTGGTGGGCTCCGCGCCCTGCGGCGCTCCCCTCCTCGCGGAGGAGAACATCGAGGGCTTCCTGCCCATCTCGACCGACCTCGTGAAGCCCGGCTCCAAATACTTCCTCCTGCGGGCGGTGGGCGATTCCATGAACCAGGCGGGCATCGCGGACGGGGATATCGTCCTGGTGCGCCGGCAGGAAACCGCGGATAACGGCGACCGGGTGGTGGCGCTCGTGGACGACGAAGCGACCATCAAGGAATTTCACCGGGCCGGGGATGCGGTGATGCTCAAACCCAGATCCAAGAACAAGAAACACCGGCCGATGATCCTCTCCAAGAATTTCCGGGTCCAGGGCGTGGTGGTCGCGGCGGTGAAGGGAGGGGGTTAGGCCGCCTCCGCCTGGTATTGTTCGTCCTCCTTCGCCCCTCGGGCTACGGCGGGACTCCGCCTTTTTGGTTTAAACGACTTCGGCATTGTAGCAGGCTTCGCAATAGACTATCTCTTCCCGCTCGGGAGCGTAGGCGGTTTGAAACTCGTTCGGGCAGGGTTCCGAGCCGTGAAAATGAGCGGCCGCGTTGCGGTATATCCCCCGCCCGGACGCCTCGCCCGCGCAGCCGCAGGCGCGTTTGAAGAAGTTCAAGGGCAGGCGGTCCTTCAATCTTTCCCAATGCCGGCTGTTCCAGCACTTCCGGGGCAAGGGGATCCCGAAGTGGCGGTAAAAGGCCAGCTCCTGGGGCATGATGCGGAAAACCTTGGTGCAATTGTGTTTCCGGGCGTCCTCGTTGTCCTCGTCCCAAGCGGCGCAAAGGATGTATTCCTCCGTCATGGAATCCGGGACGTCCGCGATGTTCTCCGGCAGGTCCCGGTGGGATTTGGTCGGTTCATGCTTCCTTTCCTCGGGCTCCCGCCAGAAAAAACCCTG
>Ga0075906_142_pt1 | contig 5836 bp, 5 predicted proteins | sample RifGroA1_FD_68325 | JGI IMG/M metagenome (GOLD analysis project Ga0075906, IMG submission 68325) | Parcubacteria bacterium GW2011_GWA1_59_11 | reverse complement strand
CGAGAGACGGTTGCTGTCCCTGCTTTGTTTGAGGAGCTCCGCGGGATTCAGGGTGATGATCACGACCGCGCTAAGGATCGCCACGATGGCGATCACCACCAGCAATTCTATGAGGGTGAAGGAGGAGCGCATGGATATTAAAACGGCGGCTACAAGGCCTCCTCCCGCCCTAGCCGTGCCAAGAGATTCCGCAATTCCTCCTCGGAGTAGAAACTGATGGTGATGCGGCCTACCGGACCGTTCTCGATCTTCACCGGCGCGCCGAGTTCGGAGCTCAGCCGTTCCTGGAGCATTTTGAGTTCCGGCGTCAGTTCTTGCTTTTCCCGCCGCTCGGGCCTGGCCTGTTTCACCTTGTCGCGCAGTTCCCGGGTGCTCATGCGATTTTCGGTCAGGTCCCGGAACAGCCGCTCCTGGAGCGCCGGCTCGGTTATGGACAGCAGGAGCCGTCCGTGGCTTTCGGAAATCTCGCCCCTTTCCAGGGCCTCCTGTATGTAGGGCGGCAGGTCTAAAAGCCGCACCGTGTTCGCGATGACCTCCCGGCTCTTGCCCAAGCGCGCGGCGATCTCCCGCTGGGTCAGCCGGAATTCATCCTGAAGGCGCGCCATGGCTCTCGCCATTTCCAGCGGGTTCAGGTCCTCCCGCTGAAGATTCTCGATGATCGCAAGCTCCAGCCGCTCCCGCTCCATGCCCACGTTGCGGATGATGGCCGGCACCAATTCCATTCCGAGCATCTTGACCGCCATGAGCCGCCGCTCGCCGGAGATGAGCTCATATTCCACTTCGGTCCCGCTCGGAACTTCGCGCTCCAACTTGCTCACCACGATGGGCTGGAGCAAGCCGAATTCCCGGATGGAGGCGGCCAACTCCCGAATGCCCTGCTCGTCAAAATTCCGGCGGGGCTGATCCGGGTTGGGACGGACCTTCTCGACTTCAATATGGAAAATGGCTTCCGACGATTTGGCGGGCTTGGACTTTTCGGGTTTCACCGGTTCCCGCGGCGCTTCTCTGGGCGGCGCGGAGTAGGCCTCCGCCACCGGCTCGGGTTCCGGCTCCGGCCTGGGGTCGGGTACGCTCGCCGGAGATTCGGCGGGTTTTTGGCCGCCGCCGGAACCCGAACCGTTCGCGGGTATGAGCGATTCCAATCCCCGTCCCAAACTGCCGTTATCTTCGTCCATGTTCAGATGTTGACGTTAAAATTGCCGAAGTCCGGATCGCTCGGGGAAAGCCGGGCGCGCTCCTGGGCGATCATCTCCTCCGCCAGGCGCGCATAGGCCAGGGCTCCCGCGGAATCCGGCCGGTGGAGAACGACGGGCTTGGCGAAGCTGGGCGCCTCCGCGAGGGCGACGCTTCGGGGGATCTCGGTCGCGAACACCGGATGCGGGAAATGGGTCCGCAGGTCCCTGGCCACTTCGCGGCTAAGGCGCTCCCTGGGATTGTGCATGGTGAGCAGCGCGCCCCGCACCGTGATGGGATGGCCGAGATTCTCCCGGATCAGGTTCACGGTGGTCAAGAGCTGCCCCAGCCCCTCCAGGCTGTAGTATTCCGCCTGAACGGGCACCAGCACCTCGTCGCTCGCGACCAGGCCGTTCACGGTCAAAAGCGACAAGCTCGGCGGCAGATCCACAAAAACAAAATCGTATTTATGCCTCAAGTGCTGCAGGAATCGGCGCAGAAAATGCTCCCGCTCCGGCTGGTTCACGAGCTCCACGAGCGCCCCGGCCAAATGGGGCGCGGCGGGTATGTAATGGAAATTGAATATGGACGAGGGCTTGACCAGCTCCCAGGGTTCCGCGGCTCCGAGGATCCCGTGATACACGCTCGTCTCCGTGCGCAAAGGATCGTTGCCCAGGGCGGAGCTTGCGTTCGCCTGGGGATCGAAGTCCACCAGAAGCACCCGCCGGCCGGCGAGCGCGAGATAGGCGCCCAGATTCACGGCAGTGGTCGTCTTGCCCACTCCTCCTTTTTGATTATAGATCGCGATCACCCGGGCCATTTATAGTTGATTTTAAGCGAAATTTGGAGTATTATCAAACAGAAAGCCGAGGTGGCGAAATCGGCAGACGCAACAGATTCAAAACCTGTTGTCCGCAAGGACGTGAGGGTTCGACCCCCTCCCTCGGCACGATGCCTAAACCGAAGCTACCCTTCAAAAACTTCGAGTGGACCCCACAACTCGCATACGCCGTGGGACTCTTGGTCACGGACGGCTGTTTATCTAAAGACGGCAGGCACATTATCATGCGTTCGGCAGAACCCGCTCTGCTCGAAACTTTCAAAGAGTGCTTGAACCTCAAGAATAAGACCGGCTACACGGATGGACAGCGTGGGTATCGCGTCCAATTTGGAAATGTGCAGTTCTATAACTGGCTTATAAGCATAGGTTTGTTCCCGGCAAAAACTCACATTATCGGCGGGATAAAAATTCCTGATGAGTTTTTCCGTGATTTCCTTCGAGGACATCTCGACGGCGACGGCAGCATCTGCGGCTACGAAGACAGGTACAACGTGTATCGGGATCGGATATATACGAATCAGAGGATTTTTGTGAGGTACATCTCCGTGAGCGAGAAACACATCCGTTGGCTGCACAACAAAATTCAGCAACTGGCCGGAGTGAAGGGCGCACTTATTTTCACGAAGTCACGGAGGATAAACACAGTCCCGATGTGGACGATAAAATTCGCGAAAAAAGAATCCTTGAAACTTCTGGACTGGATTTACTACCAGCCGAACCTGCCTACTCTATTAAGAAAAAGACTGCTTGCAGAGCGGCTCACAAGGCGCATTAAAAACGAGGTTAGAAAGCCGTATGCGTTTGTGGTAAAGTAAAACATCGGCTTGAACCATATTTTAGTTTGGGGGGAGAAAAGTTTTAAATCAGATGAATTTAATTTATGAATAAATTAGAAAAAACAGTCTTTTGGGGTGGTTTAATAGTTGTAATCATAGACAGTATTTATTGGCAGTGGTGGATTAAACTAACAGTAGATCCGGTTGTTGGTGGAGATACTTTCGTGGGGTGGAGTCTGATTGGTGATGTAGTTTTCTTGGCTGTGTGGGTTTATGTCCTTATCCGAATTTATAAAAAAGCTAGCCACAAAGGACAAGAAAAAGACGAGTAGTGGTTTATAAGAATATATGGATATTATAACAATCACTTTAATAATATTTGCTATCGCAATTGTGGTTTTCGCTATTGTCCACGTTCTCCTCTTTTGGTTCGCTTCTAAAAGTATATTCACTGGCTCGGGGGCTCCTACCAGTATGGCAAACGTTTTCCGCCAGTCGATGATGACCGCTGGACAAGTTGTTATCGGATTATCGGTTCTTGCCATTATCACGGTCTTGATGGTTTCTGGAAAAATTAGTAGTGAGGTTGGCTTGCCTATTATAACAGCGATAACTACGGCCTTTGTGGTTGTTAAACATTTTGGTAATGGACACGCTAATTAAACATGACAGCATTTATTTTTATAACTCTTTTTGTCATCGGGGCTTTGTTTTTTAATGCATCACATATCTCTGCCTGGTTCTTGGGTGGTGGAAGACCAACGCACCCCCACTGGAAATTATACGGAGTTATAGGAGTTACAATTTGGGTTTTAATTTTGATTTTGGCAAATACCATTTTATAATGCCGCCAAAGAAAAACTTGAAATTGTCAGTGGTGCGGCTCACTTCGACTTCGCTCAGTACGAGCCGCCGCCTTCCCGAATTTTCGTGGGCCTTCGCCTCGCCGAAGTGGCTTCGGCCACGCAGGCGGGAGGAATTCCTCGCTCCGACCTTGCGTCGGGGCGAAATGCGTTTGGACTAATTCAATAATACCGCACCAAGCATCGTCGGTTTTTGCCAGCTAGATCCTCTCCGCCCGGGACCCGTCCACCAGTATTTCCCCGGGCAGTTCCCGCGAATTGTAGCGGGAAGCCATGGCGTAGCCATACGCGCCCGCATTCAGGATGGCGAAGGTGTCCCCTACCCGGCATTCCGGCATGAAACGGTCCTTGGCCAGGAGATCTCCCGATTCGCACAGGTTGCCTGCGACCGTGACTTTCCGCGCTTTTCCGTTCGGGCGGGACGCGCCGGAATCCACTCCCACGAAGGTCCGGGAGGGATTCTTCTTGATATCCGTCACGGTGACGAGGAGCGTACCCGCTTCCGCCACCGGATACCGGCCCGGCTCGAACACGATGCGCACCTTGCGGCCGCGTTCCAGTTCGAATTTCTCCACTTCTCTTTTCGCCTCCCTCCCGAACGAGTTCAGGTCCAGCCTTTTTTCATCCGGCCGGTAGGGCACGCCGAATCCTCCGCCGAAATCCAAACTGTTGAGGTCCGGGAACCGCCGCGCGGTTTCCAAAAGTTTCTTCATGGCCTGCAAGAGCGTCCTCGCCTCGAGAACGTTCGAGCCGATATGCTGCTCCAGGCCGGTGATCTTGAGACCGTGTTTTTTGGCCGAATTTCTCGCCCTGTCCAATTGAGATATATCTATCCCGAACTTGCTCTCCGGCCCGCCCGTGATCACGTGGCGATGATGGCCCGCGCCGATGCCCTGGTTCACCCGGAGCGATACCTCCCGCCCCAGACGCAAGCGGCCGAATGTCTCCAGCTGGCCCAGAGAGTCCAGGTGGATAAGGACTTTTTTCTCGGCCACCGACCGCAGTTCCTTTCCGCTCACGTTGCCGCAGGTGAAACTGATCTCTTCCGGCCGGAATCCGGCGCCAAGCGCGACCTCGATCTCGCCCAAACTCACCGCTTCGATCCCGAATCCGGCCCCGCGAACGATCTTCAATATCCGCGGGTTGGTATTGGCCTTGCAGGCGTAATGCAGGTCCGCCCAGGGAAGCGCCCGGCGCAATTCTTTCGTCCGGAGGAGGATGATGTCCTTATCGTAGGCATAAACGGGAGTGCCGAATTTCCGGGCCAGTTCTTCCGCGAAGATCTTCCCGATCCGAAATTTTTTCTCCCGGGAGGCGGGCATGCCTTCAAGCTTATTCCATGCGCCGCAACAAATCCACCCTTGATCGAGAGCGGCGGCGGGGAACGGCGCCGATGCCCCTCTACTCGGCCGGCGCGGTTTCCGATAAAAGCGGGGGGCTCTTCTTCTCCCGCACGAGCGCATGGACGGCGAGCGCGGACAATATGCCCACCGCTGCTCCGGCCAGGATGTCCAGGGGCCAATGCACGCCGACGAAAACGCGCGCCGCGCCGTTCAGAACGGCGAAGAGCATGAACCAGGCCCCCCATTTTTTATCCAGGAACCAGAGCGCCATGGCCAGGGCGAACATAAAGGCAGCATGGCCGGAAGGCAGGGAGTTGCCGGACTCGGGAATCAAAGGCGTGAACCCGTACACCGCGAATGGACGGGGGGAAGTGTAGAAATACTGGATGATCTCGGTCGCGAGACCGCGGGCGAGTATGAGCGTGAGACCGATCTCCGCGAAGGCAAGCCATTTTTTGCGGGAATCCGGGCGGGCGATGATGAACACGATAAGCGCGAGCACCAAAAAATAAGGGAGGTATTCGGCGAAGAACACCCCCATGTTGTCCAAAAGCTGGCTTTTGTTCACCAATCCCAGTATCCGCTCAAACAAGAACCGGTTCCAGTCGAACATATTTTTGGGACTAGCGCCGGATGAAAGGCAGCAGGGCCAGGAAACGGGCGCGTTTCACCGCTTCCGCGAGTTTCCGCTGATGCTTGGCGCAGGAGCCGGTGTGCTTGGGGTCGATTATCTTGGCTTGGCTCGAGACGAAGCGGCGCAAAAGACCGATCTCTTTATAATCGATATCCTTGAGGTTCTGCGAACAAAAAAAGCACTGTTGATTCATGGATGTGATTTCT
>Ga0075906_137_pt1 | contig 5969 bp, 6 predicted proteins | sample RifGroA1_FD_68325 | JGI IMG/M metagenome (GOLD analysis project Ga0075906, IMG submission 68325) | Parcubacteria bacterium GW2011_GWA1_59_11 | reverse complement strand
GTTCTTCGCGCCCAACCAGTATCCGCCCTACCAGGTGTTATCAGAGGCTCGGGCGAACCACGAGATGGCCGAGATCACGGGTCTGAACCTGGACTGGATGATTGGCCCCCACATCATGAGCCGGCGCGCGGCAATGCTCATGATGTCGTATCGCGGCCAGTCGCTCATCGACCCGAACGTGAAGTACGACGACAACTGGGGCATCCTGTTCATCCCCGTTCTCTGGGCGTTACAGGATGGGATGAAGGTTGGGTCGTGTCCGGTGGACTACGTCCACCCCGCGATCCAGGCGGCCGTTGAGGTCGGCCCGAAGTGGGACGAGAAGCGCGACGTACAGCGCACCGCGCTCGTCGCCGCCATGCGCCAAGAAGCCGAACTCATCGGCCTCAAGCGCGCGGCGATGTGAACGCTACGGTCCGTAGCACTTTTGCATCAAATTGGGCCTGCAGTATGGGACTGCAGGCCTTTTTCTTTACCTCAAGAAGCGCGGTTCTCCAAATACCACTGGTACGTTTTCTCAAGCCCCGATTTTAATTCAGTAGAATATCTCCACCCGAGCTTGTTTATCTTGCTCACGTCCAAGAATTTGCGCGGCGCGCCGTCCGGCTTCGTGGTGTCAAAGACAAGCTCGCCCTCGTAGCCGATTATTTTTTTCAATAGAGTCGCCAGTTCTTTAATTGAAGTGCCGACGCCGGTGCCGATATTCAAAAAGTCTTTTTCTTCGTACGTATTCATGAGCCACACGATCGCATTCGCGAGGTCGTCAACGAAGAGAAACTCCCGCTCCGCCCTGCCGCTCCCCCAGATTGAGAATTCTTTGTCGCCGTTCTGTTTTGCCGTATACATCCTCTGCATCATGCCGGGGACAACATGCCCCGACTTCGGGTCAAAATCGTCGCAAAAACCGTAGATATTAGTCGGCATACAGGAGATAAATCTATCTCCGTACTGCTCGTACATCTTCTCGCAGAGTTTTAAGCCGGATATCTTCGCCAGCGCGTACCCATCATTCGTAGGTTCGGGCTTCCCATCCAGCAGGTATTCTTCTTTTGCCGGCTGGGGGCACTCGCGCGGATAGATGCAGGAGGTGCCGAGGAACATCAGCTTCTTCACACCAGCAGTATGAGCGTTCCAGATGACGTTGTTTTGGATTTGCATATTCTCATAGAGGAAGTCTGCTTGGGAAGCCATGTTCGCCGCGATACCGCCGACCTTCGCCGCGGCGAGAATAACATACTTCGGTTTTTCTTTTGTAAAGAAGTCGGCGACAGCCGTTTGATTCGTGAGGTCAAGCTCCGCTCGCGTCCTCACGACGAGATTAGCGTATCCGAGCCGCGCGAGCTCGCGTACAATGGCGGACCCTACCATCCCCGCGTGCCCGGCAACATAGATGAGTGCGTTCTTTTCCATACATTACTTCTTCAGTAATGTTACCAGAAGAGCGACCTCTTTTTTGGTCAATTCCGGGTTATTGCCGAAATAAAATCCTTGAGCGTGGATGCGAGATGCATTTTTACATTCATCTCCGGCGACAGCATATTTCTTATGGAAGACCTGCTTGGTCATGTCGCCTGCGATTATCGGACGAATCTCTACGCCGTGCCTCTCAAACCTTCTCCGATAGGTATCAAACAAGGCTTCGCTCTTGCAGATAACTGGCATGGCGAAGTTAGAAACAGTGTCCATGTGCGCCGTCTTCAGCCCGAAGAAGTCGTCGTTCGCATTATAGGCCTCCTCAAATGACCTGAAATTCTCTTGTCTCTTCTGTACAATTTCATCCCAGAACCCAACCTGGGAATTCCCGATGAATCCCTGAACCTCGGTCGGCCGCACGTTGTACCCCAAGTCATAGAAGGTGTACTTGGAGAAGAACCCGCTTATCTCGTGGAGGGTCCTCTGCGCGGTCTGCACTTTCGGAGCGAGGTTGCGGTCCCACCCGTGCGAACGGACCATCAGCAACATATCGTGGAGTTCATCGCTGTCGGCGCAGACCATGCCTCCCTCCACGGTGGAGAGGTGGTGCCCGACGTAAAAAGAGAATGTTGATGCTCCCCCGAAGTTCCCCAACAGCTGTCCGCCGACAACCGAACCGAGGGACTCGCAATTATCTTCATATAGGAGAATATTATGTCGGGCGCATACGCGGGCAATACCGACTATATCATCGCTGAAACCAAGCACATTTGTTATAAAAAGAGCGTCAATCTGGCCGATTTTTTCTTTCAGCTTCCGCGGAGAGATATTCAGCGTTTCTATCTCGCAGTCAATGGCGACCGGAACGAGGCCCAACTGGATGAGCGACATGACGTTCGTCGCCCACGTAAGCGCCGAAAATCCTACCCGGTCGCCCTTCTTCAGCTTTCCCAGATTTAACAAGGACTGGATGAGAATAAGGTTTGCGCTACTCCCGCTATTCACATACACGGCATGCTTCCGCCTCTGTTTCGCCGCAAAACGCTTTTCAAATTCTGCGCATTGGGCGTCCATAGAGAATGTTTTCGCAGTCAGGATAAAGTCAGCCAATTTCTTTTTGGTCTCCCGTTCATTATGAAAACTGGATTTGACAAGCTTTATCATAGGTGCCCGTCTCTCATTCCCTCGCATTTCGTTTTTCGGCTTTCAGGTCGGCTTCTGTCATCATCCGTACTAGGTCCTTAAATTTCGTTTTTGCGACCCACCCCAGCTCCTTACGCGCTTTGCTCGGGTCCCCGATGAGGATATCCACCTCTGCGGGACGAAAGAATCTCGGGTCAACTTCAATAATCACTTTCCCCGTCTTGCGGTCTATGCCTTTTTCTTTAACCCCTTTTCCGCGCCACTCCAGCCGTATGCCGAGGCACTTCGCGGCCTCCTCGGCAAACTCGCGGACCGAATGCGTTTCGCCAGTCGCGAGAATGTAGTCGTCCGGCTTCTTCTGTTGGAGCATGCGCCACATCCCCTCCACATAATCCTTTGCATACCCCCAGTCCCTTTTTGCATCCAGGTTCCCCAGATAGAGCTTCTCGTCCAGACCGAGAACTATTCGGGACAACCCCCGCGTTATCTTCCTCGTCACAAACGTTTTGCCGCGCCGCGGGGATTCGTGGTTGAATAGGATGCCATTTACCGTGAACATACCATGGCCCTCGCGGTAATTCTTTGCAACCCAAAAAGAAAAGACCTTTGCGCAACCATAGGGAGACCGCGGATAAAACGGCGTTTCCTCCGTTTGGGGGAATTCAGCGGTCTTGCCGAACATTTCGGAACTTGAGGCCTGGTAAAACTTTGTGCGGAGTCCGATATCGCGGATAATCTCCAGCAGGCGGAGCGTCCCCAATCCGGTTACGTTCGCCGTATACTCGGGGATATCAAAGCTGACCCGCACGTGGCTCTGCGCCCCCAAATGATAAATTTCATCCGGCCTTACTTTCCCCAGCAGGCGGCCAATATTACCGCTGTCGGAGAGGTCGCCGTGGTGGATGGTCAAGCGATGGGCCAAATGGTCTATGCGTTCGGTATTAAAGGTTGACGCCCTCCTCACGATGCCATGGACATCGTACCCCTTTTTCAGGAGCAGTTCCGCCAGGTATGAACCGTCTTGTCCCGATATACCCGTAATCAGGGCTTTTTTCATAGGCCTTGGGAAATTAGCATGATTCTTACGTAATGTCTAACGTATACGATATACAACATAAAAAAAGCGGCGCGGGTTTCCTGTCCCGCGCCGTGCCGTCCAGATTCTCGCCTCGCCTCACTCCGACGGGAATGGATAGAGGCCGACCTCTTCCATCTCATCCGTGCACCTCTGCAGGATTTTTCGGTAGAAGTCAAACTCTTTCCTCCCCATTTCTTTAGCCTTCGGGAGGCGCAACATCGCCTCCCACGGCATGTTTGCGACGTGAACCGCGTCGTAACAGCTCATGGGTTTCTTGAATGTTGAGTTCGGATGCACCCGGCCGAGATATTCCGGAATACATGCCGGGATATCCGGATGGTGCTGGCCGCAACGGAAAAGGTTCATGATGCCGAGGTTCGCCAGCCGGTCGGCATCCTTGAGAGCCACTGTCACCGGGTTATCGGCGTCGCTGTTTTTCTTGGAATGCTCTATGAGAGCGTTCCACATCATCACAGATTCGCCAACGACGAATTCGTTTTTCGGCAGGAGGGCGAAGTAACCGTGAAGAACTTCCTCCGTCCGCTCGCCGTAGTGCCGGTCGGTGGAATGCATCAGCCCAACGCACCACGCCATCTCGCCGACGCGCGGCGATTCCGCGATGAGCGCTCCGGTTTGGGCAACGCGCAGGTCGTGGTCCCAGCCGTGGCCCATCGTGGTCTTGCCCGCGGCAAGGATGCCCTCGTGAGTTTTCTTCACCGCCTCATAGAGGGGCCGGTATTTCGTCCTCATCGCCACGAATATTCGCCGCGCCTCTTCTTTCGTCGCCAAAGCCGTCGTCATTCCGCACCTCGCTTTCAATTTCAATTAGAACTGGTTTAACTACAACTGTACCCAAATACAATGCTATCACACTATATATGAATATGTCAAATGAAAAATCGGTGCGTTCGGCAGGCTGCCGAACGCACCGACATTGTTACACGCGCGTGTCAAAGTGCTTCACGAGCGGTTGGAGCTTCTCCCAGAACGCCTCCGGAATTTTTTCCGAGCCGGCGCGCGCATTTATCCGCGCTTCTTCCGGGTTCCGCGCTCCCGGAACGACCACTGTCACCTGTGGTTCCCGAACGGCCCACTGAAGTGCGACGGCAAGGAGCGAGACACCGAACTTCTGGCAGAGGGAATTGATTTTCTCCACGTGTTCCAGAAGCTCCGGAGTGAAATCCCTCTGCACATACTTCACGCCAGAAAGAGGCTTGCCAGTAGCGAGGAGACCTCGTTCAATGACCGTGGTGGCCACGATGCCGACGTTGTGCCGGCGCGCGGCGGGAAGGATTCTCTCGTTCGCTTTCTGGTTCACGAGACTCCATGCCCCGGAGACTGTTGCCACATCGAATTCCCCAGTCTCGATGTAATCGGCGGCGGTTCCCGGCTCATCGGCGGCAATGCCGATGTAATCGACAACGCCTTGACGTCTGAGATTGCGAAGCGCTCCCATTGCTCCGGCACTTCCCATAACGAAGTCCATAGGGAAGCCCATCGGGTCGTGCAGGTAGAGGACAGGGAAGTGATTCATCCCGAGCCGTTCCATACTTCTCCGGACGCATCTCATAGCGGCGCCATAGGAGTAGTTGAAACCATCTCCTTCGTAGATGAGGCCGACTTTTGTTGTGACCAGCGTCTTCGAAATAAGCTCGGGACATCCGTTCAGGGCACGATAAATTGCCCTCTCGCTGTCGCCGTAGCAATACTTCGGCGCGGTGTCCACCAGTTTTACGCCGTTTTCCAATGCGGAATGAACTGTAGCGATTGCAATGTCCATGTTCGCGAGGCTGACATGCTCGGGATTCTCCACGTGCTGGAAGTACGCAGACGCTTGAGTCGGCAAACCGAGATTAATTGGATACCCCTCTCGTGCATTCCGTACAACATCGTAGCACCTCAAATGCCGATTGTCAAATATTTCTTTCGTGCAATTCCTTCTGCCAGGCGATCGTTTTTTTCATACCGTCCTCAAATGAGACTAATTTTTGTTTTCCGAACTCTTTTCTTGTCTTTGTCAGGTCCAGGCGGACGTCTTCGGGCGCCGCGAGCGCTTGCTTCTTTGAACGCGGAATGACGACCGGAACGTTGAGAATTTTTCCGATGAGCTTCGCCAGCTTCGCAATGCTTGTGCGCGAGGTCCCGCCGACGTTATATATATGGCCGGTGCCGTGAAGGAGGATGTTCCACATCATGTGTGCCGCGTCCGTGATGTAGCAGTAGGTTCGAAGGGCGTCGCCGCTGTCCAGCAGTTCTATCTTCTTCTCCGCGAGCGCCCGTCCGATAAACGAATGCAGCGCTCTTTTGTCATCTCTTTTCGTGCCGGGGCCGTAGG
>Ga0075906_134_pt2 | contig 6123 bp, 5 predicted proteins | sample RifGroA1_FD_68325 | JGI IMG/M metagenome (GOLD analysis project Ga0075906, IMG submission 68325) | Parcubacteria bacterium GW2011_GWA1_59_11 | reverse complement strand
AGGCCCGCCCAAAGGATGTTCCATCGGGACGGTTCGCCCAGGGATCTCAAGAAAAAATACGTGGCCACGAGTATCCCGAACACGGCCGCTGCGTCCGTGGTGACGAAGTGTCCGTGAGCCAGAACGCTCGGGGATAAGCCGAAGAGCAGAACGGGGACCAGGCCCCAAAGCTTGCCCAAGAGACGGCTGGACCAGAAGTACAGGAAAAGGACGGTGAGCACGGTGAGCAGGATCGCTCCCAGGCGGGATGCCTGGACTATCCGGTCGGCGTCGTTCCCCGCTCCGTACAAGAACGCTCCGCCGGTCGCCCATTGGGAATTTATTTCGGAGGTCCAGGATGCGTTCTTGTCCGGGAAGTTCACATCCAGGAAAAGCAGGGGAATGCCCGCCAAAGCCTTGAGGAGCGGGGGGTGCTCCGGGTTCAACCGAAAATCCAGGTAGCGGACATAGCCGTACCCCGCAGGGATGTGCGCGAGCTCATCCACGATCGCCGACTCATTGGCCGACGCGGAAAGCATGAGAATCACCGCCACCGCGGCGATCATTCCGGCCAGGAACCAGCCGGTTCGGCCAGGAAGGCTTATTTTCATGATTCCATTATATAACATCGGATACCTCGAACCTATGCTATACCCCGCTTTTACGCCGTCCGTTTCATTCCCGGATCCCGGCGCCGGCTTTGAGATTCGGGGACAACCGGGTAGAATTTCGGGGAAATGCGTAAGCGTGTCGATAAAATGAACGTTTCCCCCGAGATCCGGGACGTGCGTTCCGGATCCGGCCAGAGAGGCGAAACGCCGATTCGAACGGAAGATCTGGAACGATTCGCGCCGGAACAGCCGTCCCCGGCGCTCTCTCCCGGGCGGCCCATGCGTTTCTGGCTGCTTTTCTGCGTCATAGCTGCCGCGCTGGGACTCGCGTTCTACGCGTATTTCCCGCCGGGATCCGCGGAGCCGTCCGAGACCGGATCGGAAAGCGGCGAGGAATTCGCGAAATTAGGCGATATTTTCGCAAATCTGGCCGCCGGTTTCGGAGGGATACAGAAGTTCTCCGCGAACGGCTTGGCTTTGTTCCGGGAATTGGGGTCGTTGGAACGGGAATGGCCGGATCTGATGCTGGACCAAAAGGGCGGAGAACTCCTGGCCCGCCTGGAAAGCATTAAAAAAAGGATCGGTGAATTGCGCGGCGCGGTGGGGAGCATTTCCGGCGGCGGAGGACTGGGACTGGAATCCGATCTTATCCGGGCGGATGATTTTTTGGCCGCGTTCATACCCTGGCTCGGTTCGGAGGAGCCCCGGCGCATCGCCGTCCTCCTTCAGAACCCTTCCGAGCTTCGTCCCGGAGGCGGTTTCGTCGGCAGCTATACGGAACTGGTCATTCGGAAGGGCAACTTGGAAAGCATGGAGGTGAGGGATATCAACGATCCGGATCGCGAACTTACGGTCAAAATGATCCCGCCGCGGCCGCTTCAGGGCCTGGTCAGCCGTTGGCGGGCGGCGGATGCCAACTGGTTCCTGGATTTTCCGGTTTCGGCGCGAAAGGTCCTGGGATTCTTGGAGGCCTCGGAATTTTATTCCCGGGAACAGAAGAAGTTCGACGGCCTGATCGGCCTCTCGGCGACGGTCATCTCGGATCTGCTCAAGGAGACCGGGCCAATCGTCCTCCGGGACGGCAAATTGATCCTGGACGACGGGAACTTCCTCGTCGAGATACAAAAACAGGTTCAGACCGGGCAGGCGGAGGGCAGCGATTATCCCAAGTCGGTCCTGCGGGAATTCGCACCCATCCTGACGGAAAAAATAAAAACGCTCCCGGCCGACAGAAGGGCAGCGCTCTTCAGGAATCTTTCCGAATGGGTCGGCGAGAAGGACATCCAGGCGTTCTTCAAGGAGAATGCCATTCAGGACTTCTTCCGCTACCTGGGCGCATCCGGAGAATCCTTCCGTCCGCCCCAGAACTGGTACGGGGATTACCTGGCCGTGACCGCTGCGAATGTCGGAGGCGGCAAAAGCGATCTGTTCTTGGAGCAAAGAACGGAATTGAAGCTGCAGCTGGAGGAAGAAGGAGGGCTCGTCGGCGAGCTCAACATCGTGCGCAAGCATTCCGGGGACCGCAGCGAATTCTGGTGGTATAAGGTCCCCAGCCAGAGCTACATACAGGTTTATGTGCCGGAAGGCGCGAAACTCACGGAAGCCGCCGGCGGCCGGCAAAGAACGATAACCCCCCGCTCGAGCTACGCCGGGTTCGAAACGGACCCCGAGCTCAAGGCCATTGAGTCCTCCCGGGAAAAGCTCGACAATTTCCCCGCCTGGGAAAAATTCCGGAACGGCGGGAAGGATATCTTCGCCACCTGGTCCCGGGTCGAGTCCGGCGCGGAAGACAAGATGTCCCTGCGTTATTTCCGCCGCTTGCCGATGCCGCCTTCGGACGGCCGCTCTTTCGAGTTCATTTTCGAGAAACAATCCGGACTTCAGGGCGAGTACGCATTTGAGATAGACGCTCCGGTCGGGTTCCGTTTCCGAGAGAACGATCTGCCCATTTTCGAATACAGCACCAAAGAGATGCCGGCCCGTCTGAAATTCACCCTGACCCTCGAAGAACTCTGAACATGAACATAAGAAATTTCGTGATCATAGCTCACGTGGACCACGGCAAAAGCACCCTGGCCGATCGTCTGCTCGAAGTGACCGGTACGGTGGAATCCCGGAGAATGCGCCCGCAATATCTGGATCAGTTGGATCTGGAGCGCGAGCGGGGCATCACCATCAAAATGGCCCCGGTCCGGATGCGTTATTCCTCCGGAGGCGAGGATTACATTTTGAATCTGATCGATACGCCGGGGCACTCCGATTTCGCCTACGAAGTGTCGCGGGCCCTTGCCGCGGTGGAAGGCGCGATCCTCTTGGTGGACGCGACCAAGGGTATCCAGGCGCAGACCCTTTCCAACTACCGGCAGGCCAAGGCCAGCGGTCTCGAGGTCGTGGGGGCGGTGAACAAGATCGATATCGCCGCCGGCCGCGCCGACCAGGCGGTCCTCGATCTCGCCGGTCTTCTAGAAACCGACCCTTCGGAGATATTTCGCATTTCCGGCAAGACCGGCGAGGGCGTGGCGGAGCTCCTCAAGGCCGTCATTCGGCGGGTGCCGCCGCCGCAGAAAAAGGACGGCGGCGGCCGGGCGCTAATCTTCGATTCCCTGTATGACGACCACAAGGGGATCTTGGCCTATGTCCGCGTGCGGGAGGGCACTTTCCGCCCCTTCGAGAATTCGCATCTGATGGCGGCGGACACGGACGTCCGCTTCAAGGAGGTGGGATATTTCCTGCCCCAGCTCCGGCCGGCCGAGGCGCTCGGCCCCGGGGAGATAGGATATTTCGCGACCGGCCTCAAGGAGCCCGCGCTGGTGAAGATCGGAGATACGGTCGTTTGCGGCTCGCGCGGGGAGGCGTTGCCCGGATATCGGGAAGCGGCGCCGGTGGTGTTCATCTCTTTCTATCCCGACCAGGCCACCGAGTTCGATGACCTGAAGCGCGCCTTCGAGCGGTTGCGGCTGACGGACGCGGCGCTGTCGTTCGAACCGGATGCGAACGAGGCCTTGGGCCGCGGACTCAAGGTGGGATTCTTGGGCAAGCTCCATTTCGAGATCACGGCCACCCGGCTCACGCGCGAATTCAATCTGGATTTCCTGACCAGTTTTCCCTCCATCGCCTACCGGGTGATGGAAAGGGGAGGGTCGCGCATCGTGAGCGACGCGCATGACTTTCCGGAGAATCCCGACAAGGTGTTCCAGCCGATGATCAAGATCGAACTTCTGACCCCTTCCCAATATCTGAATCCGGTGCTCAATCTCCAGCGGGTCTTCGATTTCACGGTGGAAGAGGTGAAGAATTTGGGCGAGCACGTGCTGCTCCTGGGCCGGATGCCCCTCATGGAGCTCATCCGGGATTTCGACGACCAGCTGAAATCGGCCTCGGCCGGTTTCGCATCCTTCAGCTACGAACTTGCGGAAGAAGCTGAATCCGACGTGGAGAAGCTCGAGATACTGGTGGCGGGGGAAGTGGTGCCGGCCTTGACCCGAGTGGTGTTCCGGAAAGACATCGAGCGGGAAGGCAGGGCCACCGTGGACCGGCTGAAGAAACTCCTGCCGGGACAGCAATTCTCGCAAGCCATCCAGGCCCGCGTGCGCGGGCGCATCATAGCCCGGGAGACGATTCCGGCGCTCAAGAAGAAACTCGGGGATTTCGGCAAGAACAGCGGCGACCGCACCCGCAAGATGAAACTTTGGCAGAAACAGAAGCGGGGCAAGGAAAAACTCCAGCAATCCGCCAAGGTTAATATTTCCGCGGAGGTCTTCCGGGAGATACTTAAAAAATAAGGCTTCTCCGAATGCCGGAGCAGGGTTATATTAGAATGAGATGACCAAGATAGTTTTGACGGCGATCCTCTCGGTGTTCCTGATATTCCTTTTCGGCCAGATCTGGTCCTTTTCCGGGAAAGCGCGCGAAGCCGAAGGCAGATATGCCGGCCTCAGAGAGGAGCTCGATCGCGCGCGAGAGGACAAAGAGGCCCTGGAACGCGATTTTGAGTTCTATCTGAACCCCGCCAATCTGGAGAAGGAACTGCGGGCCAGGTTCAACTACCGCCTGCCCGGGGAAAAGCTTATAATAATCGTGCCGGCCCCTTCGGCTTCCGGTACTCCTTGATCCATCGCATATGAACATCCCTTGGCTCGCGGGAATCCGCAATCATAAGACCTGGCTCTGGCTGGGTGTTTTGACTGCGCTGATACTCATCTTGTTGCTTTTGGCTTCGATCGACCTTTATCCCATCGCCACCGTGAACGGTTCGCCCGTGAGCGCCAGGCGTTTCTGGAAGAATTACCGCGCCGCAGGGGTCTATTACGAGAACGCCCTCAAAACATACGATCCGGAGAACAAGGAAATGAACGCAGTTCCGTTCGCGGAACTGGAAGCGCAGGTCTTGGACCGGCTGGTGGAATCGGAATTGCTGCAAAAAGGAGCGGAGCAGGAGGTGGGCGGAGATCTGGACTACCTGGTCGCAAGCAAGCTGTCCCGGCTGGAAAGCGATCAAGACCTGAGGCAGGCGAGCGAGGCGCTCTATAAAATGAGCTACGACGATTTCCGGTCGGAAGTGCTCGTGCCCCAGGCGGTGCGGGACGTGCTCGCCGGCCGGCTGTATCTTAAAGGCGAGAACATCGAGGAATGGACGCTCGCGGCCCGTAAATCGGCAGAGGTGACGATCTTGTCCAAGAAATTCGAGTGGGACGGCGAAAAGGTCGTGCCTAGGTAGCCGTATACATACATATGGCTTTGAGCAGGGAGTCTCTGGTATCAGGGCTGATTCGGGGCGGGTTCCTGCTCACCCCCGCCATTATCGCCGCCTTCCGGGAGATCGACCGGCGCGATTTCGTTCCGCCGGAATTTTCCGCCCTTGCCTATGAAGACCGGCCGCTTCCGATCGGCCTCGAACAGACCATTTCCCAGCCGCTTACGGTGGCTTTCATGCTGGAACTGCTGCAGCCGCGACCGGGGGACAAAGTGCTCGAGATCGGCGCGGGTTCCGGATGGCAGACCGCGCTTCTGTGCCATATCGTTGGTCCGTCCGGGAAGGTCTTCGCGATCGAGCGCATCCCGGAGCTCAAGGAAATGGCGGAACGGAACGCGGACAAGTACGGATTCATCCGCGAAGGTATCGCGCGGATATCGTTGGGAGACGGAGCCAAGGGCTTGCTGGCGGAAGCCCCCTTCCGACGGATAATCGCGGCTGCGGCCGGGGATCATGTGCGGGTGGCCTGGAAAGAACAGCTCAAGGTCCACGGTAAGATCGTGGCTCCGGTCCAGAACACCATCGAAGTTTGGGAAAAGACCGGCGCCAACGACTTCAACTGCTCCGAGTACCACGGGTTCAGCTTCGTGCCGCTCATCTCGGACGAGGGTGGGAACGGAGACAGAGGTTGAGAAAGCGGAAAACAGCGGGTAATATGTAGGGGCGACAAGCGGGATTAGTACAGCCCCGACGCTTCATATTACTCTCAGCCGAAGTCGGGGAGCCGACCAAAGCGTCGGCTTGGCAGTACGATAGCTCCTTCCCGGTTTTCTTAACGAG
>Ga0075906_126_pt2 | contig 6372 bp, 8 predicted proteins | sample RifGroA1_FD_68325 | JGI IMG/M metagenome (GOLD analysis project Ga0075906, IMG submission 68325) | Parcubacteria bacterium GW2011_GWA1_59_11 | reverse complement strand
CTCATCCCGGATGTCGACCGCCGCCGCGCCGCCCGCGTCCGCGTAGAGCGCGTGGCCGAAGGAAAGCAGTCCCTCCGCGGAGAGCAAGGCCTTGGTCTCCTCGTATTTCGACCGGCCGTGGTCGTAAGTGTGGTTGTTCCCCAGGTTCAGGGCGTCAAACCCCGCTTCCGCGAGCAGGCGCGCCTTCTCGGGCAGGAAGGAGAAGCTCACGGAATTTATGGGCGTCTCGGGGGCTCCGGCGAACACCGGGCCTTCCAGATTCCCCACGGTAAGATCATGCGCGCGGAGCTCCGCGGATATTTTCCGGAACGGATAGTCCGCTCCGTACATTTCGGAAAGCGTGTGCACGTACCGGCCGAGCATGATATCGCCCGTGAAGAGCACCGTGGCCGGTTCCTTGGCCTCCTCTCTCGCCGCGGGGATCCCGGAGATCGCCGCCGCAAGAGGGTCCGCGGCGGGAGTCCGTCCGTAACGGATCTCCAGAGCGGTTCCCCCGGCCGCGGCTAAAAACAGGGATATGCCCAATCCCAGCAGAGTTTTATGCATCAGCGAGCCGTTCATGATGTTAAGAGTAGTTCCGGTTCCTCCCGCAGGCAAACGCTCTCCGGAAACCTCGTTTCACGGGCGGGCGTACCATCGGGCATGGATGCGGCAGAATGGTTCATCCGGATCGGGACCTCGCTCGTGATGCTTTCCTTCGGAACGCACCAGCTTTGGCGTCCCGAGCCGTGGTTCGAATATATGCCCGAGTGGCTTATGCGCCCGAAGCCTCTGTCCCCGGCGGGGAAGATGCGCCTGCACGGCGCGGGGAACGTTCTCCTGGGCCTCCTGCTCGTCTCCGCGGTTCTGCCGCGCGCCGGCGCCTGGCTCGCTCTCGTCTGGTGGCTGAGCATCCTACCCTTCGCTTTCTACGGAGGCTGGAAGACGGGACTGCGCGACCTCGCCGTCGTCTTCGGGCTCCTGGCGCTTATCGCGCTCCTTTACGCTCGATGACCTTTCCGCTCGCCGAGACATATTGGTATACGAGAAAAAAACCCGAGGTCCGGCCGCTCGTTTCCGACCTGGATGCGGAGGTGCTCGTCATCGGCGGAGGCATGGCCGGGCTTTCCTGCGCCCAGGCGCTCCGGGAAGCCGGACGGGAGGTGGTGGTTCTGGAGCGCGAGTTCTGCGGGGCGGGCGCAAGCGGAAAAAGTTCGGGATTCATCACCCCGGATTCGGAGCTGGACCTTTCCGCGCTCGTCCGGAAGTTCGGTCCGGAACGCGCCAAGGAGCTTCGGGAATTCGTATCCGGCGGCGTGGAGCTCATCCGGGAGAACATCCGGCGTTTCAAGCTCGACTGCGACTACCGCGAGCAGGATTCCCTGTACGTCGCGAACCGTCCCGGAGGGGTCCGGAAGATAGAGGCGGAACATCGCGCCCGCCTGCGCCTGGGCTATCCCAGCAGGATGTATTCCCGCCGGGAGCTTCCCGGGATCCTGGGAAGCTCCGGTTATTTCGCGGGGGTGCGCTACCCCGGCACCTTCGGGATGAATTCCTATCTTTACTGCCAGGGGATGAAGGACATCCTCCGACGCAAGGGCGTGCCGGTGTACGAGAAGACGGCGGCGGTTTGGATGTCCAAAGGGAGCGTATATGCCGGCCGGAACATAGTCCGGGCGAAACAGATCGTGCTCTGCCTGGACCGCTTCCTCCCCGCCCTGGGGAAACTCGACCGGCGCATCTACCATCTGCAGACCTTTCTCGCGCTCACCGAAAAGCTCGCCCCGGAAGCGCTCGGCAAGATATTTCCGGACGGGCACCTCATGGTCTGGGACACGGACCTTATATACCAATACTTCCGGGTGGCGGAAGGCGGGCGTCTCCTTGTGGGCGGCGGCGATCTTTTTCAGACCTACGCCAAAACCACCAAGGACCTCCAGGGCCCTTTCCGCAAGCTGTACCGGTATCTGAGCGAAAAATTCCCCGGCCACCGTCTGGCTTTCGAATATCTATGGCCGGGATTCCTGGGCGCGAGTCCGGACCTCCTGCCCATCGCGGAAGAGGATCCCCGCGCGGCCGGGACCTACTACGTGGCCGGTGCGACCGGCCTGCCTTGGGCCGCCGCCCTGGGCAGGTATCTCGCGGAAAAGGCGGTTTCCTCCCGCTCCGACCTCGATCCCTACTTTACTTCCGGACGCGAGTTTCCCTGGCCCGCCGGCCTGCGGCGCATCCTCGGAACGCGTCTGTCTTTCGCTCTGTCCCACGGCCGGGCTAAGCTTGTCTAGGCGTTTTTCGGGTTTCCACAAGGGCGGTTTGATTTAGAAGAAGCCGCGTATTAATCTTTCCTTATGCCCGGCAGCGAAGCCCGATCGGGCGGCCGGACCGAACCAAGCCGAATTTCCATTACCGGTATGCAACTGCGAAAACATGCGGTGGTCAGGTACGTGAATTATTTCCTGGGCGCGTTCGAGGCCCTGCTTGCGGCGCGGCTGGTCCTGCGGCTCCTGGGCGCGAGTCCCCAGGCCGCGATAGTGAACGGCATCTATCGGCTGACGGACATCATTATCGGACCGTTCGCCGGCATCTTTTCCAACGTCAACTTCGGCAACGGGAGCATCTTCGACGTGGTGGCCGTCTCCGCCATGATCGGCTATCCCATCCTCGTATATCTCATAATGGAGCTTATCCATCTGATCGCCAAGGAACCCGGCGAGCGTCCGGCCTAGAGAAAAGGGCTCTTAAGCAAAAGCCGCCCGGCGGGTCAGGCGGCCTTTGCGATCTTAATATCGGCGACGGGGCACTCTCCCATAATGAGCGCCGCCGCCCGGCGGAGACGGAGGGAGTCGAACCCTCGTTCCGAACGGGCAGCCGGCGTGCGCTTTATTATTTTTTCATATTAACGCGCAACCGCCGTCCCATCCGGAGTCCATCTTCGTCTCCAGCCCTTCTTCAGGGCTTAGCCTCCCGGTGACCGGGATGCAGGCTATCACTTAATATGACGAAAGCTCGGGAGGGAAGTTCTACTGCATAAAATGTGAACAAAAGGTGGAATGGCTATGGAAAAGTCCGGAACAGCGAGAAAGCGCGGCCCCTCCGCCGGGACTGGAAAAGCCTTTCTTCATCTCTTTGCCCTTTTTCTTGCCCGGGGCCTGGCCTGCTTCCGGCTCGGCGCCGCGGGGGCTCCGGCCTCCATCCGGCCGGTTTCGTCGAGCTCGAGCCCCTGCACCTTCGCGGGGTCAAGGCCCGGGACCGGGTCGAAGTAGAGCATGGAGAGGCCGAACCTCACCCGCTCGCCCTTCTCCGGCGTGGTTTCGATGACGTAGGGGACGACCACGTTGGGGAAGATGACCTCCCGGTCTTCGGGGGAGTTCTTCCACTTCCCGAAACCGGGCTTGTCGAGGGGCGCCGACCTGGCCGCCCACTTCAAGGTGATGACGACCATGTCGTCCTCGTTCACCTTCAAGCTTTCCACCGGGCCGTGGATGACCATCTTCTCGGTTCGGAGCTCCAGGTACCCCTTGGGCTCCCGCTCCGCGACCCGCCGCCAGTCGAACATCATTTCCGTCATGCGTCACCTTTCCTTGGTGCGGCGCGCGAGGCCGCTGTTCCCCGGGAACCGCTGGAAGAGCTTCTTCGCCAGGATCCGCTCCTCGCCGGTCCGGCCTTCGCTCTTCAGTATCTCGAGCAGTCCGAACCGCGCCTCGGCGCAGTCGAACTCGTTCCGCCCGCCCTCTTCGCAGAGGACAAGCGCCCGATACAGGCTCGCCATCGCCCGGTCCTTGTCCCCGCCGCCCAGGAGCTTGCGGAAGACGTAGTTCCGGTCGCCGACGATGTAATCGATCCAGGCGAATGCGGTCACCGCCCGGATGTGGTCCGGCTCGCGGGCGAGGATCTCTTGCAGGCGATGCCGGGCGTCTCGGTAGTCGCCCAGGCCGCGCTTCTGGTCCAGGACCTGGAGATTGAGCCAGATCCGGTTCAGGCGCAGCTTGGCCAGAAAGAAATCGGCGCGATTGCGATGGCGGATGTCGCCGCGCAGCCGTTCCGCTTCCCGGACGCCCGTTCGGAGGTCCTCCTCGAAAGCGGCAAGCAGGCCGGGACAGGTGGCGCAGTGCGAGATGCCCGCGCGGTTCGCCTTCTGTCCGTTCACTCCCAGTTCCCGCTTCAGGCGGAAAAGGAGGACGGTCGTCCGGAGCTCGTAGCTTTCCGGCTCGCGGGAGAGCATCCCGCGGGCCTTGACCGCGAGCGCGTCCGCTTCCGCGTAGCGCTCGTTGTAGAAGGCCTCTTTCGCGAGGCCCAGCGTCCTCTCGTACTCGAACTTGGTTGCGAGCGAGAGGACCAGGAAACCGATCTCGACGAATCCCATCGCTCACTCCTTTCGTTCAGAATCCGGGCAGCGGGAGCCGGAGGCGTTCGTAGATCATGCCGTAGCAGACGGCGTTGTCCGCGAAGTCCGGGTCGCCGCAGTGGACCGGATGCTGGCGCTGCCAGCGGCGCTCCCAATACTCATTGAGCATCCGGACCGCCTCTGCGAACTTTCCGGCCTGTTCCGCGGACACGAGGAGGACCGCCACCGCACGTTGCCCTTCGAGGCAAAGACGGCCGGTCGCCTCCTCCGCCTGCGCGAGCTTGCCGCCGGAGATGTTCCTCCGGAGCATGTCGTGGATGACGGAAACAACCATATTTGTCCTTTCTCTTCTGTTGACGAGGTTCTCGCCTTGAGAATAGAGGCGAAAGGGCACGAGGGTCAAGGGGATGCATGAGAACGTGAAGAGCTCCGACCGCGATGGCCGGAGCTCTTGACTGATCTGGACGCGGGACGCGCTACTTCAGGCCGCGCGCCTCCCGCACGTCGTGGGTGGTGATGACGCCATCGCGGGCGAGCGCGATGAGCTGGTGCAGGTTCTGCAAGTGCGCCTCGCACGCGCCGATCTTCACCTGCACGCGGTCGGGCTCGTGGGGGCGGTAGTCGAGCCGCGCTCCCTGCGGGAACATCCGGATCACCCGCTCGCCGGCCGTCTTGGTGTGTACGAACGCGGCGATGTTGTGGTGCACCCCCTCGCTTCCGCCGCACACAAAGCAGCCGGGGGTCCGGTCGTACCCGATGCCGCGCGGGGCGAAGAACTCGCCTCCGCCCTCGGGCCGTTTGTCGAGGTTGCCGTGGCTCGGCGTGCCGCGGCGGGGATGCGGCTGAAGTTCGGGGTAGATCTCGCCGAACCCGATGGGGGACTTGTTGATCCCATCCGCGAGCACGCAGCACGTCTCGCCGCACTCGCCGCAGGTCCAGGCGACGGCTCCGCCGGTCCAGATGGGGGAGTAGCCGGAGCGATAGCCGCAGTGGGGACAGCCGGCCTCCTCGAACTCCGTGGCCGACACCGCGATCACCGTTTGGGTCGTCATCATCTCTCACCTATCCTTTCAAAGGACGAAAATACGTATCCAAGCCCGCGCCGGATGTCGCTATAAAATACAATGATCGAGGGGAGGGGTCAAGGAGAAAATGGACTTGGGGATTAGTTTCCCATTTGCGGGAGATGGGGGAATCGAACAAAATTTTGTATCCACAAATCCGCCTAAGGAAGCTCCGATGCTTCGATCAGAGCACTTGAAAATCTAATCCCGCCTTGCGGGGCGGGATTAGATTTTCTAAGTGGAGATGGGCGGATTCGAACCGCCGTCTAAGGAGGGGGACGTTGGATCATCTACGAGCGTAGCCCTTCGATGAACTCAGGGCAGGTCTGACCGGAGTCAGTGCTCCGCGTGGTTTTCGGTCCCTGGAGAGGCGGAGCTCTCTATCAGGGAATTAGCCCCCTTGTATAAGACCGCGACCGGACTAAGAGGCCCAGGCCGGGCGATCCCCGTTACGCGTAAGCGTAAGCGGGCTGTGCAACTTTGAAGTTGGCAGTTATGTTTGGTGCCGGTTTAGCGAGACGGCTCTCGACTCGCCGATCCACGACCCATCCTTATCGATGCCAAAGTTCATCCCCATACGATCCGTTTAGACGGATCGTCGGCCGAATGGCGTGATTTAGCCAATTCTCGGGCCTCATCATATATAACGAGGCAAACGGGAATTGGATTCAGCCGACCGCCACATTATATATGAAACGCGCGAAAAATCAACTAGCGCGCGGATACCCGCCGCATTTCTCTTTTCACATCCCTTTTTTTGATGGCCTCGCGTTTGTCGTGGGCTTTGCGGCTGCGGCCGAGTCCCAGCTCCAATTTTACGATGCCGTGCTTTGTGTAGGCCCGGAGCGGCAGGAGAGACAGCCCCTTTTCGTTCAACTTGCCCCGGAGCGTTCGTATCTCGCCGGAGTGCAGGAGGAGGCGCCGGGAGCGGCCGGGATCGTAATCCTCGCGCATGTTCTTCGGCTGGTATGCGGGTATTTGGGA
>Ga0075906_141_pt1 | contig 7366 bp, 4 predicted proteins | sample RifGroA1_FD_68325 | JGI IMG/M metagenome (GOLD analysis project Ga0075906, IMG submission 68325) | Parcubacteria bacterium GW2011_GWA1_59_11 | reverse complement strand
CTGTTGCAGAGTATCCCGAAGGGTCTCCACGTCCTGCAGGGCGGTTTCGAGCATGGGATCGCGGACCAGCCCCTTGTCCTGCATGTCGCTTATCTGGGATTCGATCTGGGCGGTCTTTTTGCGCAGATTCTTCAAGGCGATATTGGTGTCCACCGGGTTCACGAATATGGATATATCGAAGAGGTTCGGCATGTTGATGATCGGCTCGAACCAGCCCGTGGACAGGAACCTGGGATAGGAGAAGATGAAGAACGACTTGACGAACTTATCCCCCACTTTGAGATGGTTGGAGTTCACCTCCGCCCCCGCCGGGGCGATTATTTTCTTGATATCGGAGAATTTAGGCATGTCAGCCTTCGGGCGCCTGGATGGATTCCTTTTCGACCGACTCCGGATTGTAGAAGTTATAGAAAAGCTCCGCGATCGCCTCTTCGTTCAGAACCAGGGTCTCGAGCCCCAGGCTGCCCAGGCCGTCTTTGATCTGGGCGGTGCGCTGCCGGAGCTGGGATATGTTCTCTTTGAGGACCTCTTCCCGCTTCGCCGCTTCCTGTTCGATCGCGCCGGGCTGTTTTTTCCCGAAAGGCAGGAAGGAAAAAGCGCTCTTCTTCGAGGCGGGCATCAGGGACACCGGCGTGAAGGGGACGACCACGAAAAAGGTCTTGACCATGATGGCATGCTCGCTCACGAACTGCCGCACGAATTCCCGGTACTCTTCGATCTGGTCCTGGAGCAGGCCCGAGGATTCCACCTGCTTCCTCTCCTCCAGCTGCTTCAGATAGTTTTCGATGTTTATCTTCCGGGAATGGATGATGATCTGGATCGGGAAGTTGAGCGAATTCAGGAAGTTCTGATAGCCTCCGATTATCAAATTCTGTTCCCCTTCCGATTTCAGGGAGAAGTTCACCCCGCCCACCATGACCACCTGGCGCAGGCTGCCGTCCTTAAGCAGGACGACATCCTCCCGGATCTCGTCCACCGACACCAGGTCCTGCGCGCTCGCGAAATTTCCGGGCATCCTCGTAATTATAGCTTAAATCCGGCTTCAGTCGGAGTAATCGACCCGCTTGACCGCCCGCCGCTCGCCGCTCACCCGCGTGAACACCTCGTAGCGATCCTTCGCTTTTCCGGGAGCGGGTTGTTTCTTGACGGCAGCCTGCCCGGTTTCCACCTGGTGCCAGGCCCGTTTTAGCGCCCAGCCCGATATGAAGTTCTCGAGCGAAAGTCCCAGGCCCAACGACCTAAGGCTGGTTTCCGTCTTGGGCAGGCCCGGATCCTCGGGGTGCCACAGGTATTTCTGGGGATGCCAATAAAAACGGGCGGCCGAAGCCGCCAGGCGCAGAAGGGGCCTGCCGTTTATCTTGATGAAAGCGAGCGCCGCTCCGGCGCCAACCGCGAGCACGGTGATGATAAGCCACAGCCAGACGGGCAGGAGGAAATAAGCCACGAAGCTCACCCCGCCGCCGGCGATGAGGTATAGGAATTGGCGCAGGGACAGCGGCCCTACGATCTTGTCCTCGGTTTCGATGAATTGAGGTATCTGAAACTGCATGCTTTGTATATTAAAGCATGAAAAACAAGCGGCACGAAGGCGCCCCAGGCCCTATTTTTTAAGCACGGGAGGAGGCGGAGGCGCGGCCGGAACGGTTGCCGGTTTTGACGGAACGGGAGAAGCGGAGGCCGCGGCGGGCGCGGGAGCGTCGTAATTCACTATTTTCGCCGCGGGCGGAGGAGCATTCTTCGCCAGTTTCTGGAGAAGGCCGGAAACGAAGCCCTTGGGCGCGGGCGGCGGAGGCGGCGGAGCGGCGACCCCGGAGACCGCCCTAAGGGGTTTGAACGGCGGAGGCTTGGGCGGAGAGGATGCGGTGGACCCCGGGGGCACAGGCGGCTTGGGTACGGGCGGCAGGCCCGACGGGACAGCCGGTTTTCCCGGTCCGGGCGGGGGCGGTGCCGGCGGACGGAAGGGCGCCGCGGTCCCGCTTGAGGGCAGATTCATGAAAGGCATGGGTCCGCCGGAACCGGCTCCGGCGGCGGACGGACGCTCGGGACCCGCGGAATAATTCACCGGACGGGAAGGAGGGAGCGGCGTGGAAACGGGTCCGGCGGGCCTCTTTTCGGTCCGCATGCCGATCTCGAGACGAGCGGGCTTGGAAGGCGGCGGAGGCGGCGTCCCGACCGTGGGAGAGGCGTTATTCCTCCAAAAATCCAGCCGCAATCCGGATTTGTTCTCGACCGGCTGAACCTCCGCTCTTTTTTGAATGAGCATCGGAGCGGGAGTTCCGGCGCCGGAAACGGGCGGTGGAGGAATCGCGGGCTTGGCGATCCCCGCCGGGGAACCGCCCAGGGCGGACAAATTCACCCGGGAGAGGTCCTTCATGAGGGTGGGGCCCGCTCCTCCGGCGGGGACCGACGGGCGGAAGGCGGGAGGTATGCTCATATTCCCCGGGGGCGCCTTGATCGGACCGGCGGAGACCGAGACCGAAGGCTTCACCGTAGAAGGCATCGCGGATATTCGGGACAGCCAATTCGCCTCCTCCGGTTTCTTGATCTCTGCGACCGGCTCCGGCGCTTCCTCGCCCGGCAGGGCGTAAACCTTGGCGATGTCCGCCGTGAATTGGGCGAAGATCTGGCCTTTCATATGGTCGGATATCTTATCGATCACCTGCGCCGGCACTCCCGGCATAAGTTCTTTGAGTTCGCCCGCCATTTCTTCCGGCTTCAGGAAGCCCATGAAGACATATCCGGATGTCCGCAGAACATAGGGGATGTTCTGTTCCGGCAGGTGCTCTCCCCTGCATATTTTTTGCGCCAACTCCGATATTTCAAAGGATGCCAAAGCTTCCCGGAGCGGCATAGGCAGGGTGTCCCAGCGGTGCAATGCTTGTTTTTGGGTGACCTTTAACATGGTTTAAGGCGCGGCGGCTACGGGAGGAGGCGGCGGAGGAGCCGCGGCTGGAGCGGTGGCCGCCTCGACCGGCGTGAAGCCCAGGGAGAAGTTGGCGAGCATGGTGTTGAACTGCCTGGTCCGCTCGGCTGCCCGGTCCGCGGAGAGCGCGCCGACCCGCTCCGCTTCCTGCAGGGAGCGCCGATAGGACGTGCTGAAGTTCGGCAGGGAGTCGCCCTCCACCTTCGGGAATATCACGGAAGCGAAAGCGGGTTTTTTGACCGCCAGGCCGTAGGTGAGATAATCCGCGAGATCGCGCAGGGACTCGCCGTCGATGCCGAGTTTCTCCTGGCCGCTGTAGATATCTTTGAGCTTCATCTTGGCCACGTCGCCCCGTTCCAGCTTGGACGCCCACTTCTCGGCCATCTCCCGCATCTGACGGCGGCCGTCTTCGGTGCTTTGCATGTTCGCTTTGCGCGCCTCATAAAGCTCCGTGCTTATGCCGAAGCCCTTCTCTATCTCCTCATGCTTGTAGCCCACGCCCAAACGGGCGAAGAGGCTTTTGGTGCCTTTGCCGATCGCCGTTTCCGCGCCTATGTCGGCGATGGCGTCCTTATCCTTAAGGAAGGAAAGCAGCGCCGCCCGCCTGGGTCCGAAAGAGCTCAAGACCTGGGCTTTGGCCTCCTGCACCGTCATGCCGCTCTTGCGGATGTTCGCGGATTCCTGCTCATATTGCCTCTCACCTCCCGCCGCCGCGAGCTTGGCCGCCGGTCGCAGGGCCAAGCCGGTCGCCCACTGGCCGAAACGGCCCATCCGGCTGGCGCGCTCCTGGGCCTTCTCGAGCAGGGACTTGGAACCCTCCGCGCCGGTCTTGGCCCGCAAGGCCAGGGAAGCGCCCTGAAGCCCCTTCCGGCCGGCATAACGGGCGGAACCGCCCAGGGCTCCGGTCGCGAACTTGCCCACCCCTTTTATTCCGGTCATCATCGCTCCCGCGCCCTTGATGCTTAGGGCGTTCGCCATGACCAGGCCCCCCAGCGCCAGGAACACCAGCAGATATTGCTCCAGGGAGGTCGCGATCAGCCCCGGATCCGGCACGATATAGAACGCCCCGGCGGCCGGGGAGTCCGGCTGGAGAGGTATGTTGTTCTTCAGGAACTCATCCCGGTTCAGGGCGGTGAATAGAACTAAGTAAAGGAAGAAGAGAGAAACGGGGCCGAAGAACGCCCAGCGGATGAAATTGTGCCACCACTTGCTGAAATTCCCCTGCAGTCCCGGCGCCGCCCAGGTTATCCAAGCCAGAGGCAGAATGACCAAAAGATAGCTCAGATAGACCAATAGACCAGGCGTATCCCGAGCATTATGCCTATCGCGAATATCGAGAACGCAACGATGAACAGGAAGACCACCGTGAAGATCATATTCACGAACACCTTGATCGGATCCGCTCCGAGCGGATCGGTGCCGGTCCTGGACATTTGATCCAGGCGCATATACATGACCACCAGCCAAGAGCCCCAGTCCAATTCGTCCATGGCCTGCGCCAGCGTCTTGGGACCGCCGTTCATGACCCGTTGGGGATCGAACGCGCCAGTCAGGCGATTCGCGAACTCCTTGGAGCTCTCGGACCAGTTGTCGGCGGCCGGGGAGACCTGGCTCATGAAGTACATGGACAGCGAATCGGTGAAGTGGAGGACCGCGCCCGCGACGACCAATCCGAAATTCACCGCGACCGCCATGAGCATCAGTTTCCAGAGCATCTGCTTCACTCCGTAGGTCTGACTGCGCAGGATGGTCATGACCGCGACCACGATGATGCCCAGGATGAAACCCAGGTTCGCGATGGCCAGAGACACGCTGAAGCCTACCTTGACCACGGGCATGTCGAGTATCTTCGGCGTGAGCACGAGCATATAGTGGATCAGAGCGGCGCCCAAGGCGATGAAGAAATACATCGCCCGCGACGCCCAATGAGCCGCGTATATCATGCCGCATTGCGGCAAGGATTTGGCGCAGTCCAGGAATCCGGGAGTATTGGAACTTTGGCCCCTTACCGCCAGCGGCAAAACGGCCGCGAGCAGGGCAAAGGCGGCCAGGGCCAGGAGGATCTTTTTATTGCGCAGGAACATTAGACCGTTTCGGTCCGAGCTTCCTATATATTCTAACCTATTTATCCTCCGCCGGAATCCCCAGTCAGCGCGAGCCAGCGGAGCCGCCGTTCCCGAAGCCGTCCGCGCCCGCCGCTACGGCCGCGTCTCCCAGGCCCTTGGCGATCGATTCCCCCACCCCCGCCGCATATTCGCCGGCGATGAAGTACTTGCTCTTGGCCTGGAACAGGGGGGCGATCGTCTTCACGCGCGCCGCGACCTCCGCCTCCGTTTTTTGTCCAAAACCCGTGCCGAAGTTATAAAGAACGCCTTTGAGCCAGGGCTTGGAGAGGCCCCACCAGTTGGCCGTGATGCCCGCGGAATAGCCCGCGCTCAAGTGGACGAAGATCGGCTTGCCGGTCAGGCCGTCCAGGGCGCGTCCCAATTCCTCCATCTCCGAATCGGTCCAATACCGGTCCGACTCCCGGCCCAGCACGTAAGAGTCCACCAAGGGGTCTATGGCCGGAATTATCCTCTCCCAGGAGGTTTTGACCCGGGTCGGGGAATAGGCCCCGTGGAAATCCGGCGCATCCGAAGGCGCGAGCCAGACCACCGGTTTCAAGCCGGCGTTCGAAAGCTCCGCGAGACGGTTTTGAAATCCGGACGGGTCTTCGTAGAAATTGAATTTCACTCCGCCGTTCTCCCATGCCAGCGCCAGGTACGCCTGGGTGTAGTTGCGGTCGCGCAGGGCCTGCCGGATCTCGTTGCGTTTGGCGACGGCCTCTCCCGCGTAGGTCAGCGTGCGCAGATATCCGCCCCGCCCGTCGGGGACGGTCAGAAAATCCGTTTTTTGGATCGAGGTCCGCGCGGCTCCCGGCGGAGGAGTGAACGAAGATCTAGGTACGGGCGCGGACGGAGAGACCGAAATTCCCGCGCCGCCTCCGCCCACGCCGGAGGGAGGAGCGGCCGAGGTGCATATCCCGGCCGGACCATCCCAGGTTTTCATGAGAACGTTGGTGCGTTCGGACACGCTTCGCACGGAAGAGGTTTGCCTGGCCACCGCGCTCACCATGAATCCGTATTTCTCTCCCGGCACCGGGATGAAGTTCTTAAGGAAACCGATGCTGTTGGAACTGGGATTCAAGGTGTCCGTTCCCTTGCAGGTGCGGCCCTCCCCGAACCATTCCGTGGTCGCCCCGTGCCAGGCCCCTCCCCGGTAGGCGAATATCCAGGGATTGCCGACGATGACCGCGTCCCATTCCGGAAAGGGCGCCACCGCCGGCCAAGTGTTCGTTTTGTCGTAATCCAGGCAATATTCTTCTCCCCGGACGGTGACGGAGCTTAAGGTCCCCGTTTCCTCCCAGCCGCTCACGTCCGTATCGTCCCAGATCACATTGCCCAGGTCGTCCGCGATGGGCGGCGGCGAGGATGCGTCGTTGCCGATGCAGGACCCGCCCAGGATGCCTCCTTCGCCCACCGCGCACGCGATGGCCGCATTGGAAGGATTCCTGGTCCAGGCCACCACGTTCCAATCCCCGGCCGGCAGGTCCACGTAGGTTTCGTCCGGGCAGGTCAGCTTGACCTCGAAGGTCACCGGGTTGCCGTCGAGGTCGGTGGGAGTTCCCGCCTCGTCGAACGTCCATCCCAGCGTGCCTTGGTCCTCGCGCACGTTGCAGTTCTGCATGTTCCGGGTGATGCCGGCGAATCCGTCGCTCGTGCAGCGGAAGCGGACCGTGGCCGGTTCCGGGAGCGAAGACATGACCGAATCGTTGTCGCACCACCAGCCTTCGGTGCCGGAAGGATCCGCTCCGGAGGCGTTCGGCGAATCCATCTCCTTTTCTCCGAGGTTGCATACGCTTTCCTCCACTATGGAATCCAAGCATTCCTGCTGGAGCTCCGGCGGCAAGGTAAGGCACGCCTTGCGCATCTCGTCCACGCACAACGCGTAGGCGTCGCCGGAGAGCCCTTCGCAGTTCTTAAGGGGGTTCCCGGGAGTGACGTTCCCGACCTCCACGCCCAGGAGACCCTTGTCGCCCCATTGGTTCTTGAAGCTGTTGAAAAGTTTGTAGAGCGCGGAATCCACGAGCGCGTTCATCAGCTCGGTCAGGCGGTCCGCGTTCACGATGCGGTGCAACGGCGCGAGCAGCGCCTGGTTTACCACGCTGCCGACCGTGGAACCGGGGGTGGTGGTCTTGCGCTCCAGGCATTCGAAGTTGCCCCGGGGCAGGACGGGCAGGCCGTTCGAAGTGGTGGTTCCCGGCGCTTCTTTCCAGCCCCACTTCACGCAGACCACCGATCCCAGATAGCCTCCGGCCGCCACGGTCTCGTCCCGCTTGGCTTCCTTGGCCTTGGAGATCGCGCTCATCACCTCCTCATTCACCGCGAGCAGGCTTCCGAAATA
>Ga0075906_139_pt1 | contig 7511 bp, 7 predicted proteins | sample RifGroA1_FD_68325 | JGI IMG/M metagenome (GOLD analysis project Ga0075906, IMG submission 68325) | Parcubacteria bacterium GW2011_GWA1_59_11 | reverse complement strand
GACCCGGCGGCCCCGCTCGGCGAGTTTCCGCGCGAGCGCGCGGGTAAGGGTGGTCTTGCCCGAACCGGGTACGCCCACGAACTCGATATACACGAACTTTCGCTTATCAATGGCCATGTCGGTTCACTTCTTTTCCAGGTAGCGGACGATCGCGCTTCTCGCCCGGAAGATTGTCCGTTTCAAAAGATACGGGAGCGCCCGAAAATAAAGCATTGTCCTTTCCCGCAGCGGCAGCCGGAGGTCCCGGGTCAACCGGTCCACCTCCCCGCGGATATCCTCCGTTTCCTCCGGGAAGCATACTTCAATATAGTCCCAGGCCTCCGCCGTGTTATCCGTGGAATGCACCAGGCTGGCCTCGCCCGCGTCAAAACGCTTCCGCAGCTTTTCCTTCAGGGCGCGCAGGCGGCTGTAACCCCCCGGCGCGCGTCCGCCCCCGGAGTACGGAAAGTGCAGATCGAGCACGGCCGCGACGGCTACCGGCAGAAAAGCTCCATTGCGGTTCAGGTCCTTCTTTTCCGCCCAGTTGCCTCCGCGCAGATGGCGGGCCGCCCGTTCCCGCTCCGCCTCATCGAGCTTTTTGGACCGGATGATCAAGAATTTGTCCTTTTGTATGAGTTCCAGAAGGGAATCCATCCTGTCCGTCCCGTCCGGGCTCTGTCGCAGGACGAAAACTCCCAGGCCCACCTCTTTCATCGGCTGCGCGGAGAAGAACCTGCGGCGGACCCATTCGTTCCGCTCGGCCAGGATGGCCAGAGTATCGCGCATCGGCCGCCAGCCCTCCGCGGACAGATATTCGTCCAGGCCTTCCAGGTTCAGGGCGACGCCGATCCCGAGCTCTTCTGCCATCCGGCGCAGGGCGCCCAGGTAATCGTTTTTGGGATCGGGATCCACCTCCGCACCAGGCAGGGTGCTCGGGATTCCCGCCCGGAATCCCTCGTGATACAGGACGTGGTAGGCAAAGCTCAAGAACGCCTCCTTGGGGCCGGGGATCCGCGAACCCGCCGGACCGCTCACTGCGCTCTGCAATATTCGGCGCGCAAGCGGCGGCGGGAAATGCGGGATGCCCTCCCGCCCGGGAGAGACCGCGGAAAAGATGTCTATGCCGATCGTTCCGGGGTGTTCCCGGATAAATTCCCGAACCTTCGCCTCGTCCTCGTCCGCGACCAGGATGTCCAGATCCCCTCCCTCCCGGTGAAGTTCCGGCAGCTTCTCATAGAATTTGAGGACTACATAGTTCACTTTTTCCCTGCGCAGATGATCCAAAAGCCCTTGCACGCCGACCTTCTCGGAGAGGAATGCGGGGCCGCTCTGATGCTCTGCGGTTTTTTGGATGACCAGCCAGTATTGGCTTCTTTCGCCCATCCGCATGGTGGCCGTTCCCCGAAAAGTCATCTGCCCGATGAGAAGGCGGCGCAGCAGGCCGGGCAATCCCCAGAACCAGCCCGGACGGAGCGCGAGCCGGGCAAGCACATAGCGCGGGCGCATGGGGAACTTCACCGCGAGCGCCCGCAGGGCCTCGCGATCCAGAAAGCAAACATCGGCATCGCTCATCTGAACTCCGGAAATGTCGCCGGGGAGCACTTTCACCCTGCCTGCTTCTTTGGAGGATAGAACGTCGGGAAGGACCTCTTGGTATCCGTAAAAAGCCACCACTCCCCGGCGGATGAGATCTTCCAAGTCTGTTTTTAGTCTGTTCTCCATAATGACCCTCGCAATGACGTTGCTCTGACGATCAAACTTTAAACACGACATTTGCCATATCTCCCTTCACGCCGGAACGATAATCGAAAGGGACAAGGCGGAACGATTTATCTATCAAAAACGGCGCGTAGCCGTAACCGCCGAGGAAACGGATCATTTTCCCTGCCGAGCCGTTCCCAAGATCGTGACCGTGCACCTCGCCCACAACGATGGGGTGGCGGGAAAGGACATTCTTGGCTCCAAGTAAAACCCGGTATTCTCCCCCTTCGACATCCAGCTTCACTAAGGTCGGTGCCACGTTCTTTCCGGCGCAGTAAGAATCCAAATCAACCGATGGAACTTCGATCGTGGATATATTGCGGGCGTTCTGTCTCAAAAATTCTCCATCGTGAACGGAGGACTCCACTACGCAATTTCCCACGTCGGCGATACTGTCAAAATCCTCGAAACGGACGAGTCCCTTTGTTTCCCACAGAGCGGCGTTGTTTAGGTGAACGTTCGGTTTGCTCCCAAGGTTCTCCTTCAATATTGCGAAAACCCGGGGGGTCGGCTCGAACGCATGGACACTTCCTTCCTCACCGACGATTTTCGAAGCCATAAGTGAAAAATATCCGACATGCGCCCCGCCATCGATGAAAACACCTCCCTCCTTCAGATGGGTGAGAATGAAATGGGAAAGGAGCATATCTTCATCATTCAGGATCCCCCACTTGCGCAACTCAAAACTTAACGGGAAGTAACAGTGCATGCTTTCCCCGAAGAAAGTCTTCGCTGTCGTATGCGGATCGAGAATATGCATTGAATAGTACAGCTTATACAGCAGTCTTCGGACGGCCGCATAATAAATAGTGCGGAAAGGGTGGCGGAGAAGCCTCTCCCGCCGCGTCAAGCAAAGCAGAAAATCATCGCGCTCAACCAGCGCCCGAAGAACATCGGCGTATCGGAGAGCTGTTGAGTTCTGTGTCGTCATTTCCCAACTTTGCGAATTACTCGTTCAAGCGCATCCACGTACTTATTCCATCCCAAATTCTCCTTCACGAAACACTGGCCGGCCTCCCCTATGCGCCGATACAGCTCCGGATCGCCCGCGAGTCGCGCGGCCTGCTCCGCGATCTGGGCCGGGCGCAGGCGATCCACAAAGAGCGCGTTCTCTCCGTCCGTTAAAAGCTCCGCCACGCTCGTACCGCGCGCGACCACGAGCGGCAACCCGGCGGCCATGCCCTCGAAGGCGCTGCCCGCGCAGGATGGCGACCGCCTTCACGATATCCTCGTAGCGCCGGTATCGGGAAAGACCGCCCACGCCCAAAAGCCGCAGGGATTTTTTGGCGGGGAAATCCTTGACCGGCGCATGGAAGTAATCGAAGTCCACCCCGATCGGAATGATGGCGGCCGGTTTACCGAGCTGGTCCGAGTATTCCACGCCCTTGGTGTCGATGACCACGGTGTGGTCAACGCCATCCATGTACTTTTTGGCGTCCCATTTGTTGAGCTGGGCCTTGGCCCAGGCGCCCAGGGTGTGAAAGGGGGTCTGCTTGGGCAGGAATTCGAAGGGCGGACTGTTCATGATCCAGACCACCTTGGCGGCCGGATTCACCTCCCGCCGGTAAAAAGCGCCCACCCGGAACGCGTCCTCGCAAAGCATCAGATCGACATCCTTGTCGATCGCCCGCGCAAGTTCCCGCTGGGCCTCGACCCCCGAGGATCTGACCTTCACCTCCCGGATGGCAAGTCCTCGGTGCAAATTCGGAAAACAGGCCGGATCGAAAGAAAGAGTGTAAAGCGTGATGTCGTGGCCCCGCTCTTTAAGGCCGCGGGCGATGCGGTAGGCCATCCGCGGATCGCCGCTTTCCAGGGAAAGGTTGAGGTCGATATGCGCGATCTTCATATGGGCTCAATATACACCTCCCTTGCTCCGGGAATCAAATTTATATAGACTTTTTGATGTTCATGGCAACGATGACCTACACCACCCGCACCACCTGCCGCTTGTGCAGCGGGGACAAGCTCCGTTCCGTCCTCCACCTGGGGGGTCTCTTCGTTTCCGATTTCGTCCCGAAAAACTTCGAGGGCGGCATCCGGGCGCCACTGGAGCTCGTGGTTTGCGAGAACCAGGCCTGCGGATTACTGCAGCTCCGCGACACCGCGCCCCAGGAAATAATGTACGCGCGGCATTATTGGTACCGCTCCGGCCTGAACCAGGTCATCATCGACGATCTCCGGGACATCGCGGAGAAATCCCAAAAAATGGCGGCGCTCAAGGACGGCGACGTGATCCTGGATATCGGCGCGAACGACGGCGTGCTTCTGGGATTTTTCCCCAAGAATTACGTGCGGGTCGGTTGCGAACCCGCGGACAATCTGGAGGACGAACTTAAAAAGCATGCCGACCATGTCATCCATGATTTCTGGAGCGAGGAACTGTATAGGAAGCTCGGCCTGCCCCCGGCCAAGATCGTCACCGCGATCGGGATGTTCTACGACATGGAGGATCCGAACCAGTTCGTGCGCGATGCGGCCAAGGTCATGGCCGATGACGGCATTTTCATCGCCCAGCTCATGACCCTGAAGCCCATGATCGAAAAGAACGACCTGGGGAACGTGTGCCACGAACATCTGGAATACTATTCCTACCCGGCACTCACCTACCTCTTCGAAAAGAACGGCCTGGAGATATTCCAAGTGGAAGAGAATTCCATAAACGGAGGCAGCTACCGGCTCTATGCGCGCAAGCTTAAGAACGGCAGCATCAAATATCCCGAGCCCGTTTTTGATTATGAACGGTTCGCGAAGAACATCGAGGACAACAAGAAAACGACCGTGGATTTCATAAAGGACGCGGTCGCCCGGGGCAAACGCGTCTACGGCTTTGGCGCCTCCACCAAAGGCAACACCATCCTCCAGTATTTCGGCCTGGGACCCGAACTTGTGACCGCTATCTCCGACAAGAGCGAGGAGAAGTGGGGCAAGTACACCATCGGCACCATGATCCCCATCGTTTCCGAGGAAGAGGCGCATGCGATGAAACCCGACTACTTCCTCATCCTGCCCTGGGCGTTCACGGACACCTTCGTGAAATTGGAGGCGGATTGGCTTAATGGCGGCGGGAAATTCATCGTGCCCTTCCCGGAATTCAAGGTGATCGGCAGAGAAGCGCTGGCTTAAAGCGAACCGCCCGGGCAAGCATCCTTGCCGCCCAAGGGGCGGTATTTTTTTTGGAGCCGCGCCTTCCCTAAAAGATGGTGTAGATGAACGGAGCGACCACGGAACCCTGGGACAGGAAGACCAGGAATCCGAGCAGGATAAGGAAGGCGAGAAGCGGCACGAGCCACCATTTGCGGCGTTCCCTTAAAAAATCCCAGAATTCCTTGAGGATGGATAGTTTGCTCATTTTAGACCCGAGTCATGCCGAAGGTCGCTTTGATTCTATCGATGTTAAAACTGCTTTTCAAGGCCGCTCGCTCTGGAAGAAGGCGGACGGCGGTGCCAATAGCTCCGACCGGGCAGGCGGAACGCGGGATCGAACGGCCGTTTTCGGAACAGTCGCAGGGTGAGCGCAAGCGGCAAAAGCGCAGCAAAAAAGAAAACGGTCAGAATGATATTGGTCACGACCATGCCCAGCAATATGCCGGCCGCCATCCAGATACGCTGGAACGGCCAAAGGAGGCGAGGATAGGCCAAGCCGAGGAAGATCAGGGTGATGCCGGCCAGAAACCACGGCAGCGAAATCCCTCTGCCCATGAGGACCGGGAAAAACGATATGCCCGCAAGGACCCCGCCTAGGAGAAATCCGAAATTCCGGAGGTCTTTTTCGCCGCTTTTTACCGCCCGAAGTTCGTCGGTCAGATTCATGGGTTCAATCCAGTTGGAATTCTTTCCTCCAGTCGGAATCGTTGTCCAGAGGCTTCTGCAGGGTCTTGTCGAGCAGATACCTGCCCAGGACCAGATGGTCCATGTCCGTGCGCATGAAGCAAAGATAGGCGTCCCGTGGCGAGCACACGATCGGTTCCCCGCGAACGTTGAAGGAGGTGTTGATTATCGCGCCGCAGCCGTACTTTTTGTCGAACTCGGAGATCATCCGGTGATAAAGCGGATTGGTCTCCGGATGCACGGTCTGCAGGCGGGCGGAATAGTCCACGTGCGTGACCGCGGGAATATCGGAGCGCGGGACGTTCAGCTTTTCTATGCCGAACAGTTCTTCCTGCTCCTTGCTCATTCTCTTCCGCCGGGAAGGCACCACATCGGCGGTCAAGAGCATGTAGGGGCTCGGCCGGTCCATCTCGAAATACTCCCTCATTTTTTCGTACAGCACGGAGGGCGCGAAGGGCCGAAAGCTCTCTCGGAATTTGATCTTCAGATTCATCGTTTCCTGCATCTTGGGTGAACGCGCGTCGCCCAAGATGGAACGCGAACCGAGCGCCCGAGGGCCGAACTCCATTCGGCCCTCGAACCATCCAATGACCTTGCCGCCGGCGATGAGGTCCGCAACGCGCTGCGGGACGGCCTCTGGCCCAAGCTCCTCGAATGGGATGTTCTTCGTCCGCAAGAACTCGAGTATCTCCGCCTCCGAGAACTGCGGACCCAGGTACGCTCCGGCCATGGCATCCCTCCCGCGCGGGGAGACGCGCTCTTTGCCCAGATATTCGTACCAGGTGAGGAGCGCCGCTCCCAGCGCTCCCCCGGCGTCGCCTGCGGCAGGCTGGATCCAGATGTCCTCGAAGATGCCGGAGCGCAGAAGCCTGCCGTTCGCGACGCAATTCAAAGCCACTCCGCCCGCCATGACCAGATCGCGTTCGCCGGTCTCCTTCCGGATATGGCGGGCCATCTTGAGCACCGTCTCGTCCGTGACCTCCTGGATGGACGCCGCCAGGTCCATTTCTTTCTGGGTGAGCCCCGACTCCGGCTTCCGGGGCGGTCCTCCGAAAAGCCGGTCGAATCTGCCGTTCGTCATGGTGAGCCCGACCGCATAGTCGAAGTAGGCCATATTGATCCGGAAAGACCCGTCTTCCTTCACGTCGATGAGCTCCCGGTAGATCAAATCCTTGTACTTGGGCCGCCCGTATGGCGCGAGGCCCATCAGCTTGTATTCGCCGGAATTGACCCGGAACCCGGTGTAATAAGTGAAGGCGGAGTAGAGCATCCCCAAGGAGTGCGGGAAATTGATATCGTACAGGAGCTCCACTTTGTTGCCGCGGCCGACGCCCCAGCTGGTGGTGGTCCACTCGCCCACCCCGTCCAGGGTGAGTATCGCCGCGCTCTCGAAGGGGGAGGGGTAGAAGGCGGAGGCCGCGTGCGAGACGTGGTGTTCCGGGAAAAGGATCTTGCCCCGATATCCCAGCTCCCGGCGGATGAGCTCCTTTATCCAAAGTTTCTTCTTTAGCCACAAGGGCATCGCCTTCAAGAAGGAAACGACGCCTCGGGGCGCGAACGCAAGGTAGGTCTCGACGAGACGCTCGAATTTCAAGAACGGCTTTTCGTAGAACGCCACATAATCGACCTCCGCGACGGAAACACCGCCTTCTCGCAGGCAATAGGCGATGGCGTTCCTGGGGAATTCGTGGTCGTGTTTTTTGCGGGTGAAGCGCTCTTCCTGCGCGGCCGCGACAATTTTCCCGTCGCGCACCAGGCACGCGGCGGAATCATGGTAGAAAGCGGAGATGCCTAGAATGTCCATGCTCCCGTGTCGTTCTGTATGGTATTATGAGGGGAATCGCAAATCAAGCGCACGCGAGGCCATGAGCAGGAAGAAAAAGATCGTTTTCACCGTCGCGGCCGCGCTTCTTTTTTTGCTGTTCGCGGAGGCCGTGGCGCGG
>Ga0075906_127_pt1 | contig 7774 bp, 10 predicted proteins | sample RifGroA1_FD_68325 | JGI IMG/M metagenome (GOLD analysis project Ga0075906, IMG submission 68325) | Parcubacteria bacterium GW2011_GWA1_59_11 | reverse complement strand
TCGGGGAGGAAAGTCCGGACACCAACGCTCCCGCAAGGGAGGTTAACAAGGTACGGGCTAACAGCCCGACGCGGCAACGCGAGAGGTGCGAGCAGTGACGTCCCGAGGCGAAAGCCGAGGGAGAGCCCCATCCCAAGCTAGTTGGCTCAACTCCGCGATAGGGATAGAAAAGCGGAGGTGAAACGGCTAAATCCTTACCGGGTGCAAGGCCGTGTCCCGGCGAAAGCCGGGAAGTGCCGCTCGAGCCCGAGAGCGATCAAGGGCCCAGATAAATGACCGCCGCTCCGTCCGTCCGCCAACTGGCGGACGGACGGAGGCACAGAATCCGGCTTACCGGATCGCCCGCAATGAAAAGCTCCGGCCCCCCGGAGTTTTTCATTTGCGGCGGGCGGCGGGAAGGGGTATAAATTGAAACAGATGAGGTTGAAAGGAGGACTACATGCGACGATCGACGCTCGCGGTGATGGGCCTCGTTCTCTCCTCGCTCCCGTCGCAACCACCGCTCCAGGAGGCCGTGTCGCGGTCGGTTCTGGTGGAGGTGATGGACGTGTTCGGCGAGTATGAGTTCGGTTCCGGAGTGATCGTGGAGTCAGGTTGGGTCCTCACCAATCGTCACGTGGTTGAGGACGCCATCCCGATCTGGGTGGACGGCAAGGATGCCCGCCTGGTGCGGATGGATGATGTCTTGGACTTGGCGCTCTTGGCCTGTGAAACGCGGGAGCAGTCGCCGGTCCGCATCCGAACGCAGACCGTCGTGCAGGAGGAGGTTTTCTACGTCGGCAATCCCGCCCGGGTCCGTAATTTCGTCGGCCGCGGGCGGATACTGGGCTATCCCGACGGATGGATCCACTCTTCCGCCTTCGCTTGGCCGGGATTTTCCGGTGCCGGGCTGTACGACGCGTCCGGTGCGCTGGTCGGGATCCAAACTCGATGGAAGAGGTTCCGCCCGGGATCGTCGCCGGAGGGTATGGCCATCCCGGCGGCCGAGATCCGGAAGTTCTTGGATCGGTAAGCGGCAGCCGCCCCCCCGGAGGAGGGCGGCTTGTCTTTTTGGGCGCCGCTTCCTAAGCTTTAGGGCGGAGGCTGACTTGAGATCATTAAAATCCCAGCGTATCGACCGGAGGTACCGCCGGGCGTGGGGGCTTTTCTTCGACGTGACCTGCGCCACGAACCAACTCGTGAAATTCCGGGCCACTTTCGAGGAGGCGCCGGACATCGCCCTGCGCATCCTGCAGGACAAGCTGAAGAAGGACGGGAACCTCAAGCTCTTCAGCGCGACGCTCATCACCGGGTTGGGCACTTGCGCCCGCCGGACCTACGTCCTTCAGCTCAAGGGCACGCTCAAAGGTCCGGTGATGGGCCCGGGCAGCGACTACGTCTGGCACGACGGCAGCCGTCGCATCCTTCAGGTGAAGAGCGGAAGCGCCGCTTTCGTCTCTCCGCTTGAATACGACGCCTGGTACGCCGAGTTCAAGAGAAAAAGGGGCCGGAGATCATGACTCCGGCTCCTCGCGATTTTACATGAAACTGGATAAGGATTTTTTCAACCGCCCCACTTTGCAGGTCTCCAAAGACCTCCTGGGCAAATTTATGGTCCGCATGTACCGCGGCCGGCCTATCGCGGGGATGATCACCGAAACGGAGGCGTACATCGGCCCGCGCGACATGGCCGCCCATTCCCGATTCCATAAGGACCGCAAGCCGCAGAAATGGCAGCCCAAATTCGAAGACCTGCTCCGACCGCACGTGGGCGAGAACGCCAAGGAACATTTCATGCAATGGGCGGCGACCGGGGCGAAGATCACGCCGCGCACCATCGCGGAATATCTGGACGGCGGGACGATATACATCTACCTGGTGTACGGGATGTACTGGAACATGAACCTGTCCACGGCCGGTCCCGGGATTCCGGAGTGCGTGCTTCTGCGCGCGGCCGTTCCGGTGGATCCCAAGACGGGCGAATTGGATCGGAAAAAATACGGGCTTGCGAACGGACCGGGCAAGCTGTGCAAATATTTCCGGACCGACAAAGGCTTCTATGCGGAGAACGTTTGCGACTCGGATCGCATCTGGCTGGAGGACAGGGGAGTCGTCTTTCCCAAGCGACGGATACTCAAAGGACCGCGCATCGGCATCGATTACGCGGGGCCTTACTGGACGAAAATGCCCTGGCGGTTCCGGGTGGAGCCGTTCAGTTGATGTTGTCTGGGTTGAGTTTTTCCACCACCCGGGCCTTGCGCAGGATGTATAAAAGTCCGGAGAAGATGATCGCGGAGGCCGCGGCGAATTCCAGAAGTCCGATGCCGGCGAGCGTCCCCACCGCGGCGACCGCCCAGATGACTGCGGCGGTGGTCAAGCCGTGCACCCGTTCCTCGGTCTTGATGATGATACCCGCTCCGAGGAAGCCGATGCCCACCACGATGTTGGCGATGACCGTGAGAAAGCCGCTGTTCCGGGCCAGCACTTCCGCCACCTCACCGGTCTCCGCAGTGATGATGTAGGGGAGATTCAGGGCGATCAGGGAGAATATCGCCGCTCCGCCGGCGACCATGATCGAAGTTCGAATGCCCGCCTCCTTGCCGACCATTTCCCGTTCCAGTCCCATCAGCGCCCCCAAAACGATCGCGACGCCGAAATTCGTGAGCATTTGTGATATTTCCATCATTCCATTATTATAACATTGTTAAAAAGCCAATGCGGACCGCTATCAAGGATATCCCTGCCCAGGAGGGCAAGGGGGTGGAGCTGTTCGGCTGGGTGCACGGCCGCCGCGACCACGGCAAGATAATTTTCATCGATCTTCGCGACCGGAGCGGGCGCATCCAGGTCGTTTTTACGCCCGCCATCCCGAAGGCGCCGGACCTGCGCTTGGAATACGTGGTGAAGATCGCGGGGCTCGCCAAAAAACGGCCTCCGAACATGGTGAATCCCAATGAACCGAACGGAGAGTACGAAGTGGAAGCGACCGCCCTCGAAATACTGAATCCCTCAAAAGAGCTGCCCATTCCCGTGGATTCGGACGGCGGCGAGATCTCCGAGGAGATCCGGCTCAAATACCGCTATCTCGATCTGCGGCGCGAGCGGATGCAGCGTAATCTGCGCCTGAAGCACGAATCCTCCCAATTCATCCGGAACTATCTTACGCAAAAGGGCTTCTGGGAGGTGGAGACGCCGATACTCACCAAATCCACTCCGGAGGGCGCCCGGGACTTCCTGGTGCCTTCCCGGCTCCAGCCGGGCAAGTTCTACGCTCTGCCGCAGTCGCCCCAGCAGTACAAGCAGCTCCTGATGATCGCGGGCGTGGAAAAATATTTTCAGATCGCGCGGTGTTTCCGGGACGAGGACCCGCGCGCGGACCGCGCCTACGGCGAGTTCACCCAGTTGGACTTGGAGATGTCCTTCGTCGGGCAGGAGGATATACTGCAATTGGCCGAAGACCTGTTCACTAAGCTTGCCGCGGCGGTTTTTCCGGAAAAGCGCGTAAAGCAGACGCCCTGGCCGCGGCTTTCGCACGCGGAGGCCAAAGAGAAGTATGGCAGCGACAAACCGGATCTGCGGGAGAACAAGAACGATCCGGACGAACTGGCCTTCGCCTGGGTCATCGACTTCCCGCTTTTCACGGAGCAGACCAAGGAGGATTTCTTCTACGGGTCCGGCTCCGCGAAGTTCGCGCCGTCGCACCATATGTTCACCGCGCCGCATCCGGATGACGTCCCGCTTCTCGATACCGATCCGACCAAGGTCCGCGGCCTGCAGCACGATATGGTTCTGAACGGGTTCGAGGTCGGCGGGGGCAGCGTGCGTATCCACCGAAGGGACGTGCAGGAGAAGATATTCGACCTTATCGGCTTCAGCGAGGCCCAGAAAAAGCAGTTCGAATATTTCTTGAACGCTTTCACTTACGGCGTGCCTCCGCACGGGGGCATCGCGCCGGGACTGGACCGGTTCCTGTACGCCGCCCTGGGGGAGAAGAGCATCCGGGAGATGATCGCTTTTCCGGCCAGTTCCGGCGGCCAAGCCGCGGTCATGGACGCGCCGTCCGTCGTGAGCGAGGAGCAGTTGAAAGAATTGGGATTAAAGATCGAAAAACCGTCGTAATACATTCGAAAGAAACACCATGCAAGGAGTTGATTTTCCGGTCTTCGTGACCAAGATGCCGGGGGTCGAAGAGAAGTTCAACCTGAACGATCCCGCGGAGCGACGGCGCTATTTCGACGCCAAGGTCGGACCGGAGATAAAAAAAATAAGGGAGTATTTGGATTCCGGCAAGACCTTCGTGGGCTATCTTCTCGGCAAGAAGAACTCCGGCAAGGGCACGTATTCCAAGTTGTTCATGGAGGCGGTCGGCGACCCTTCGGCGGGCTCGGGGCCGGGCCGTGTCGGCCACGTAGCGGTGGGGGATATCGTCCGCGACGTGCACGCGGGTCTCTCGGACCAGGCGAAAAGGAAAGATCTGTCGGAATTTTTAGAGAAGAACTACCGGGGTTTTCACAGCGTGGAGGAGATATCGGAGCTCATCGAGGGCCGCAGCCAGTCCACGCTCATCTCCACCGAACTTATTCTGGCGCTCCTCAAATACGAGATAAGCAAGCGTCCGCGCCAGGCCGTTTTCATCGACGGATTCCCGCGCGGCTTCGACCAGATAAATTACGCCATTTTTCTTAAGGATCTTCTGGGATTCCGGGACGATCCGGACTTTTTGGTGTTCATAAACGTGCCCAACACGGTCATCGAGGAGCGCATCAAAACCCGGGTCATCTGCCCCATTTGCAAGACCCCGCGCAGCTTGAAGCTGCTTGCCACCAAGGACGTGGGTTACGACGCGGACAAGAAGGAATTTTATCTGATGTGCGACAATCCGGCCTGCGGAGGGGCCCGGATGGTCCCCAAGGAAGGGGATGAACTGGGCATCGAACCCATCCGGGACCGCCTGGAGACGGATGAGAAGATATTCCGGCAGCTTCTGGGCCTGACCGGCATCCCCAAGGTGCGGTTGCGCAATTCCATTCCGGTCGCGGAGAGGGACAAGGTGGACGAATACGAACTCACCCCGATGTACGCCTACGAACTGGAGCCATCCGGCCCCGACGCTGCGACCGGGACAAGCAAGGTGAGAATAATCGAATCGCCCTGGGTGGTGAACGACGACGAAGGCATCCCTTCGCACAGCTTACTGCCCGCCGCGGTGGTGGTGGGGATGATCAAGCAGATCGCCGAGGTCCTTCCTTAGTATCTTTCCACTTCGAACTTCTGCTCCCACATCCGGAGCTGCCTCTCGCGGACAACTTCCAGTATGGCCGGCACGTCGCCGTGCAGGTCGGGCATTTTCGCGACCTCGTCCATCTTGATCCAGAGGTTGCGCCCGGCGTGGAATTTTTCCTGAAGGGTTCCTTTCGGGTCGTCTCCCCGAAAGATGAAGAAATATTTATCCTCCAGAAGTTCCCCGGTCTTCGCGTAATCTATTTTGTGCTCCACGCCCAGGAAGGTCAGCTTCGCGGAGAGGCCCGTTTCTTCCAAGAACTCCCGTTCCGCGGTTTCGTACACAGACTCGCCCCATTTGATCTTGCCGGTGATGAAGCCGTGATAGCCGTAATAGGGCTGCTTAAGGCGCTGCTGCATAAGACACTCTTCGCCGCGCACGCAGCAGATGAGCGCTCCCAGCTTAGCCTGTTTTTCCAGGATCAGGTCTTTGGTTTCGGAATCGAAGCGGTTGGCGAATTCCTTGCCGGCCGCGGTGAGCTCGTACCCTTTGTCGTTCTTACGCACGAGCGTGAGCTCGGTAAGGCGTTTCAGGTGGAAGCTGAACTGATCGCTCGGTACGCCGTCCAGGTTCAGTTCCGAGAAGCGCCGCTCCGGGTGGTATAGGAGCTCGCGCAGGATGCGGCCTTGGATGGGATGGAGTTCCGAAAAATTGGTCATACCCCCATTTTAGGGGGAGCGGTGGGCCTGTCCAGTGAAGCGGGGTTCACCCGAATGTCGACGGTGCTCCGGGTCGGAGCTTCGGGTACCCCGGGGCGCGGGGGTTGACGGATGGGTTCCGTGCGCTATACTATGGTAAAGCGCGGAAAACGGAGGCTGGGAACGGAATGGCGAAGGCGAAAATACGGAACGGAAAAAATGGGACAAAAACGGGAAAAGTGGATCAACCAGGATTCGGACGAACTGTTCCGGATAATTTTGGGCATCAAGGACCTTGACGAAGCGCGCCGATTCTTTCGCGACCTCCTGACCGAAAGCGAGATAATCGAGTTCGGCCAGCGCTTCAAGGTCGCGCGGCTTCTGTACCGGGGCGTGCCGTACCGGGAGATAAGCAGGCGGACCTGGATGAGCATGCGGACCATCGCCCGGATTCAAAAATGGCTCCAGACCGGCAAAGGCGGCTATCGCGCGGTGTTGGAGCGCGCCTATGGTCATCATCCGGTCTCTTCCGGGAAGAGATCGGCCGTGGTTTAGGTCTTGAACGACATCCGATCTCCTCTCGGAAGTCCGGGAGGGGATGACCAAGCCCCTCCGCGAGAGGGGCTCTTTGAAAGGAGTTTAGAAATGGAGATCGGCCAAAAGGCCAAGCCAAGAACCCGGAGGATAGCGGAGGCCTTGGGCAGAGAATGCCCCGCGGCCGCGGAGGCGCTTTCCCGGCAGGGCCATCTCACCGTTCAAGATCGGTGGAAGCTCGGTTGCGGCGAACCCTACTGGTTGGCGTTTCGGGAGACCCCCGGGACGGCCTTTCCGGAGGATGCGTTCACGGCGACCGTCTGATCGGAGGTGCTCGATGCCGGTATGGGGCGGATCGCTGGGCGGCATGGGGCCGCACAAAGCACAGCGGCCGGCGGCAGAATGTCCGCCGCCGGCCGCCTCCCTTGCGAATGGCATCAAGGAGGGCGTATGCGTTTCAGAGGAACCCGGAAGTTCATGTCCTACCTTCGGGAGCGGAATTCGCTCGTCGGCGGTCTCAAGATCGATGAATGGGTGGATGCCTGGGTGGACGAAAGGATAGCCCGCGGCGAACCCCTTACCGTTCTTACCCAGTGGTGCATATCCCGGAACCTGGAAGCCCGGTTCGCGTCGGGCGGAGGCGGATTCGCTCCCGCGAAGGGCGAGCGGGACCTGTTCTCGCGGGACATGCCCCGGATCATCGGAGCCGCCGAGGGAGCGGGTGTCCGGTTGAGCTGGCTCTTGACCCTGAATCGGCCGTATCTCGATTCTTGGCGGGCCGGAAGGGATACGGAGTTGAAGTACGAAGCGATGCTCCAAAAGCTCGCGGAGCCGCTGGTCGATTCCGGACACCTCCTGGTCTTGAATTGGGAGGAAGAGGTTCTGGGCGGGCGGCCCCGGCCGGATCCGGCGGTGCTCGCGAACCCGGAAAATTTCGTGAGCCCGAAGATGATCGAACAGCGCCTGGCGTGGCTCAAGGAAAGGGCGAGGTTCGAGCCCTGGACCGTGGAGAACGGCCCGGAGGAAGACCTTCGGTTCAAGATCGCCTGCGAGGCGGAGGAGGGACGGCTGCTGACCGCTCCCGGGTCGCCCGTGGGGGATTTCATCCTGATGCCCCTGGAGACGGCCGAACAGTATGATTTCTTCGTCCTGCTCGCGCCGGATTTCAAAAAGCGGCTTGCGATGGCGCTGCCGCTTTATCCCTGGAGGAGTTGATGGCGGCGGTCTTCGGACCGCCGCATTTTATTTGCCGTCCGAATTCTTGGCTATCTTCTCGAGCAGGATGTCCAAATTCCCGTCCAGAATTTTTTCGATATTGTGCACCTTGGCGTTCACGCGGTGG
>Ga0075906_135_pt1 | contig 8209 bp, 6 predicted proteins | sample RifGroA1_FD_68325 | JGI IMG/M metagenome (GOLD analysis project Ga0075906, IMG submission 68325) | Parcubacteria bacterium GW2011_GWA1_59_11 | reverse complement strand
ACAGAAGACGAATTAAAGCAGACCGGTGATGAAAAAGGTATTGAGAATTATATTAAAACACTTCAGAAACAGGCCGATGAAATCAAAGCTAAATCAGGCTTATCAGAAGAACAGTTAAAGCAATACGAGGAGTTGGTCGCGAAAGAGAAAGAGATTAATGTTCAGATCTCTAATCTCGAACAAGATAAAAAGACGATCAAGAGCTTGGGTTCGGACTTAATTTCACAAATTGATGGTCTAAAATCAACGATTGAAGAGAATGAAGAGTATCTTAATGATGCCGACATAAAAGCAAAATTTAAGGCGGAGTTTAAGGTAGTTGATTCGTTCGCTCCGGGATTAAAATCTGCAAATACAAATTTGGTTACAGCAATTGATGGTAAACTAAAAATCCATAATGCCGAGCTGGTTAAAATAAAAGCTGATCTAACACCACTAATGGCCAAGGTTAAGCTACAGTCCGAGCTTCAGGAGAAGACAGACGCTATTAAGAAAGAGCAACAGAAACTTAACGAGATTGCTATAAAGCGAAATAATTTAAAGACCAAAAAGGTTTCTTATAAAAAGAAGTCGGATGGTGTTATTGAGTCATATAAACAAATTGTCCTTAAGTACGAGGACTTGCGAAATGAATTCAAAAAATTTGAGAGTAAATTTGGTGAGATTACGCTTGGTGTACACATCAGTTTTAACGATGATGCGTTTAATTCAAATGTGGTCAAGGAGTATATCAATAAAAACGATCTAAAACGAGTCATCGTTGAGGCGGAATGGGGCGATGAGTTTATTTATAAATACGATCCAACAAAGCATCTAACAAACATCACAACGGTTTTTGAGGGGTTAGTTGGAGGCACAATAAACACGGTCAAAAACCGTCAAGCAAAGGATGCGGTGGCAAAACTTTTGGAAAATTATTTTTATCTTGATTTCAAAATTTTCTACAAAAACGATTCTCTCGACAAAATGTCGCCCGGCAAAAAAGGTTTGGTATTACTTCAACTTCTTATCAATTTAAGTGACGGAGAGTGGCCAATTCTGCTCGATCAGCCAGAGGATGACCTCGACAATCGATCTGTCTACGATGATCTGGTAGCTTTTCTAAAAAATAAGAAACTAGACAAGAAGTCGGGCGTGATAATAAAAAATTCCGTTTTGAATACATATCGGGTGCTTTAGAAAATACATTTGAATTAGACCCCACTCAAGAATCAGCAATTTTGTATAGAAAAGGCATCAGACAACATGTTTGTGAAATTCTTGAGGGTGGACAAGAGGCATTCCAAAAACGAGAACAAAAATACAGTTTTCCTAATAAATAAAAACCCATGTCAGAATACTACACAGCACAAAGAGTAAAAGGTTTATACGATTCAAAAGTCGCCGAGCCTTTCAAATTATCACGATCAAAGATTGATCTATTTTTAAATTGTCCACGATGTTTTTACTACGATCGTAAGCTTGGTGTCGGTCGGCCACCGGGTTTTCCTTTTGCCTTAAACTCAGCCGTTGATCATCTCTTAAAACTTGAGTTTGATATCCATCGTGTCGCTGGCACAAAACATCCGCTTATCGAGAAGTACGGTGTCGATGCTCGACCTGTAGCACATGCAGATTTAGATAAATGGCGACATAACTTTACTGGTATACAACATCTGCACGAACTTACAAACTTTTTAGTATTCGGTGCGATTGATGATCTCTGGCAAAACTCCCAAGGCGAATACATTGTTGTTGATTACAAGGCAACCTCAAAAGACGAGGATATCACCGAGCTCAATACCATTCGCAAGCACACCTCGCTCGCGCGAGGAGGCCATCTTGCGAAATACGCCCATCCCGCCCGGGTGGCGTGCCTCATTTTTTCGGACGTGCCCGGAGACCCGCTTCAATTCATCTCTTCCGGGCCCACGGTCAAGGACACGACCAGCGTGGCGGATGCGGAACGAGTGCTCGAAAAATACGGAGGCCGGGCGGCGCTGGAGCTCGAAGATCTGGAGTTCAGCGAGACGCCCAAGGAAGACGAATGGTTCGAGAAAGTCCGCAATACCATCGTGGTTTCCGGCCGGACCGCCCTGGCCGAGATGTTTCTTAAGGCCGGAGAATTGGGATACCAGCCCCGCATAGCCGCCGACGCCTTCCACGGCGAAGCGCGGGGAACAGGGGAGCGCATCGCGCAGGAATTGCGCGAGGCGCCGCCGGGGACCGCGCTCCTTTACGCCGGTGATTCGCCGGCGCGCTGTGTGATATAATCAGCCGGGAGAAAGCGGCGGGAGCGGGACTCGACCCCGGAAAATTCCTGGCCGCGAACGACTCCTTCCATTTTTGGGAGCCGACCGGGGACCTGATCTTCACCGGTCCCACCGGATCGAACGTTTCGGACCTGATATTGGCGATAAAAGAAAAACAAAAATAAATGAACAGAGAGAATTCCTATATCCTGTGGTTCAAGGAGGTCGATCTCAAAGACGTTCCTCTCGTGGGAGGAAAGAACGCCGCCCTGGGCGAGATGTACGCCCACCTTCTGCCCCTGGGAATAAACGTCCCGAACGGCTTCGCCCTGACCTCGCATGCCTACCGTTTCTTCATGGAAGGCGCCGGGCTCGACAAGCGGATCCGGGAGGTCCTGAAAGGCCTGGATACCCATAACATCTCGGACCTGCGCAGCCGGGGGCGGACCATCCGGGGAGAGATCCTGAAGGCCAAGATGCCGCCGGAGCTCAAAGAGGTGATCGTCGGAGCGTACGCCGAACTGTGCAAGGAATACGGCCGGAACACCGACGTGGCGGTGCGCTCCTCCGCCACGGCGGAGGATCTGCCCGGTTCTTCTTTTGCCGGGCAGCAGGAAACATACCTGAACGTGGCGGGCGCCGAAGACCTGCTCCTTTCGGCGAAAAAGTGCATCGCCTCCCTCTTCACCGACCGGGCCATCTCCTACCGGGTGGACAAAGGCTTTTCACATTTCGATGCGGCCCTCTCCGTTGGCGTGCAGAAAATGGTCCGTTCCGACCTCGCTTCTTCCGGCGTGATGTTCACGCTCGATACCGAAACCGGTTTCGAGGACGTGGTGGTCATCAATTCCTCCTACGGACTGGGCGAGATGATAGTGCAGGGCAAGGTCACCCCGGACGAATTCGTCGTTTGGAAGCCGGGGCTTCGCCAGGGCAAGCGGTCGCTGATCGCGAAAGACCTGGGTGACAAGCGGGACAAGATCATCTACGCGAGCCGGGGCATCCGGGAAGTGACGGTCGGCGACCACGACCGGCTGAATTTTTCGATCACGGACGACGAGGCCCTTCGCCTCGCGGATTGGGGCGCGAAGATCGAGGAGTATTTTTCGAAGAAGCACGGCCGGCACCAGCCCATGGATATCGAGTGGGCCAAGGACGGGAAGACCAAGGAGCTCTTCATCGTCCAGGCTCGGCCGGAGACGGTGCATTCCTCCGCGAAGAAGAACGTGTACTCCGAATTCAAATTGCGCGGGACCGGGAAGCTCCTGACCAAAGGCACCGCGGTCGGCGTGAAGATCGCGAGCGGCAAAGTGAAGGTGATCAAGAGCGCGAAGAACATCATGAGTTTCGCGAAAGGCGAGGTGCTGGTCACGGAGATCACCGATCCGGACTGGGAACCGATCATGAAGATCGCCTCCGCGATCGTGACCGACAAGGGCGGGCGCACCTCGCATGCGGCGATCGTTTCGCGGGAGCTCGGCATCCCTTGCGTGGTGGGCACCGGCAATGCGACCAAGACCCTGAAGAACGGCATGGAAGTGACCGTGGACTGCTCCTCGGGCGAGGCGGGACGGGTGTTCGCGGGCAAGCTCAAATTCGAGACGCTGGAGCACCACCTGGACAAGATCCCCGAGACCCGCACCAAGGTCATGGTGAACATCGGCTCTCCGGACGAGGCGTTCCAAAACCACTATTTGCCGGTCAAAGGCGTGGGCCTGGGCCGCCTGGAATTCATCATCGCTTCCCACATCCGCATCCATCCCAACGCCCTTCTGGACTACAAAAAGCTCAAATCCGCGGCGCACGGGGATCCCAAAAAAAGGAAATTGGTCGTGGAGATCGAAAGGGCGTCCGCGGGCTACAAAAAACCCAGCGACTATTACGTGAACGAGCTTGCGGAAGGCATAGCGAAGATCGCCGCGGCTTTTCACCCGCATGAGGTCATCATCCGCTTTTCGGATTTCAAGACCAACGAGTACCGCGCGCTTCTGGGCGGGGAACTGTACGAACCGCACGAGGAGAATCCCATGATCGGCTGGCGGGGAGCGTCGCGTTATTACGCGCCCGGCTTTGAGGCGGCTTTCGGCCTGGAGTGCGAGGCCTTGAAAAGAGTACGGGACGTGTTCGGGCTCACGAACGTGGTGCCGATGATACCGTTCTGCCGCACGGTGGGCGAAGCGGAAAAGGCGGTGCAGGCGATGGCCAAGCACGGCCTGGACCGGGCGAAGGACAAGAGCCTCCGGATCTACGTGATGTGCGAGATACCTTCGAACGTGGTCTCCGCGGACGCGTTCCTCAAGATCTTCGACGGCATGTCCATCGGTTCCAACGACCTGACCCAGCTCACCCTGGGGCTCGACCGGGATTCCGCGATCACCGCGGGCATCGGCAACGAGAACGACCCGGCGGTCAAGGACCTTATCGCGCAGGTCATCCGCAAGTGCAAGGAACATCACAAATACGTGGGCATCTGCGGCCAGGCGCCCTCGGATTACCCGGAGTTCGCGGAATTCCTGGTGGAACGCGGCATCGAGAGCATCTCCCTGAACCCCGACACGGTGGTAAAGACCATCTCCCGGATCGCCGAGGCGGAGAAGAGGATATAGGATCCGCCGACCGTCTGGGCGGACCAAGCTCGGCGGGGTTCCGATAGCTTCCCGCGAAACAGAATCGCGCGTTTTTGTATGTTAGAATGAATGCATGAAGATCGCTTTTTTTGAATTGGAAGGGTGGGAAGAGAATTTGATCCGCGCGGCCCTGCCCGGACATGAATTGGTCTTGAGCCAGGAGAAGATAGATCCCCTTACTTTGCCTGCGGCGAACGACTTCGACGCCGTATCGGTCTTCGTGAATTCGGAGATCACGCCGGAGGTGCTCGCGGCTCTGCCCAGCCTTAAATTCATCGCCACCCGCTCCACCGGCTTCGACCACGTGGATGCCGCGGCCTGCAAAGCGAAGAACGTCGCGGTCTCTTACGTGCCGGGATACGGGGACAATACCGTGGCGGAATTCGCCTTCGGCCTGATATTGAATCTCACCCGCCGGATATACCGCGCGATAGATCAGATAAAGGAAGCGGATTCCTTCGATCTGCACGGCCTGCGGGGCATGGACATCAAAGGAAAGACCATCGGCATCATCGGTACCGGGCGCATCGGGCGGGAGATGATAAGGATCGCCAAGGGCTTCGGGATGAACGTTCTTGCCCACGATCCCTTTCCGAACGCCCAGGCGGCGCAGGAGATGGGATTCGAATATCTGAAGCTGGAGGAGCTTTTAGGCCGCTCCGATGTCATCTCTTTGCATACCCCCTACAATAAGGACACGCATCATTTGATAAACAAAACGAACATCGCCTTGATCAAGAAAGGCGCCTATCTGGTGAACACCGCCCGCGGTCCCATTGTGGAGACCGAGGCGCTGGTCGCGGCGCTTAAGGACGGAACGCTTGCGGGCGCGGGCTTGGACGTGCTCGAGGAGGAGGGCGAGACCAAGGACGAGATGAAATTCCTGGGGGCGGGGTCGCTCCAAGTCCAGGAGCGGCGGACCATGCTCCAGAACCACATGTTGATGAAAATGCCGAACGTGCTTATCACGCCTCACAATGCCTTTAATACCCAAGAGGCCATGGAGCGGATACTCGGCACCACCCTGGAGAATGTGCAGGGATTTGTGGCCGGGACGCCCAAAAATCTCATTCCGGGAACATGAGGATAGAGGAGATAAAACTGCGGGAAATATATACCTCGAACGCGGCGCGGACGCTGGAGGTGGAGATGCTCTCCGACGGCCAGTCCTTTCGCGCCCAGATACCCGCGGGCGAGAGTCGCGGCAGCGGAGAGGCCAAGGCCCTGACGCCGGAAGAGGCGGGCGAAAATTGGGCGAAATTGCGGCCGCAGCTTCTGGGGCTGGATTTCCGTTCCGTTTCCGAATTGGACCAGCTGCTGCTCCACGCGGACGGCACGCCGGACAAATCCAAGTTCGGAGGGAACGTCATGTTGGGCGTCTCCCTGGCCGGTGCCCGCGCCTTGGCCTCCGAAGGGAAGAAAGAACTTTGGCAGTCGCTCGCGGAGGAATTTTTCCCGGGCGGAACGAAGGAGGCCCCGCCGCGCATTTACGCGAATTTCGTGGAAGGCGGCGCGCACGCGCAAAGCGGGCTCGCGCTTCAGGAGTATCTGGTCATCTCGGACCGGGAGGGGCCCCTGGCCGAAAAGATCGCGCTCATGATCGAACTGTACCGGAAGACAGGCGGAGCGATCGGCCCGCGTTTGGCGGGGAGCGTTCTGCCCCTGGGGGTGGAAGGGGGTTATGCCGTGAATTGGCGGGACGACCTGGAACCGCTCAGCATGCTCGAGCAGTTGATCTCGGACACCAAGGCCGCCGCGGGTTTTCGCCTGGGGTTGGATGCCGCCGCGAGCAATTTCTTCCGGAGCGGGAAATACAGGATAGGCGGCGGGGAGCGCAGCGCGGAGGAACTCGCCGAAGTGTATGCCGGCTATTTCGGCCGGGTGCCGGCCCTGGTCGCCATCGAGGACCCCTTTGCGGAGAACGACCCCGCGTCGTTCTCCGCCTTGCGGGTCAAGTTCCCGGACAAGCTCATCGTGGGCGATGACCTCACCACCACCAACCCGTTCCTGATCGAGCAGTACGCGGGCCAAGGGGCCATGAACGGGGTGATAATCAAAGCGAACCAGATCGGGACGCTCACCGAGACCTGCAAGGCGCTCGCGCTTTCCAAAAAATTGGGGCTTGCGCGCATAGTGTCGCACCGGGGGGAGGAGACCGGGGATGCGTTCCTGGTCCACCTGGCCAAAGCTTCCGGGGCGGAAGGGGTGAAGATAGGCGCGCCCATCCGGGAGAGAATATTGAAATACAACGAGCTTCTGCGACTTTATCCTTAGAAAGAAAACGCGAGGCTGGGGGCCTCGCGCTCGCTCTTCGCGGACCTGCTGGGAAGTCTCCGCGGGGATTTCCAAGATGATTGCGGCTGTCTAGAAGAGCGCGGCGATCGGCCTTCCTTCGAGGTCGAACGCGCGTCCGCTCTTCGGATCCCAGAGGATGGACGCGACCCTGTCGCTGGCGAGAACTTTGTCGCACAGACGCAGCTCTCCCCTGACGACGATACGGGTCAGTCTCCACCGGGCGAGGAGGAGGTCCTCCTCGTCAAACCTTCTCGCGGCTTTGAGCATTTGGGTCTCCTGGGTATGAGGGTCCGGGTCATATTTTACCAGGTCTGGACATAAAATCAACGGGTTTACCTCCGGGGTCACGGGTTTATAATGTAGGTCAATGACGGAGACCCTGGAGGACGTCCCCCAAAATACCCCGGTTATCGAGCATTTGGACCGCGGGCATCTCGCCGAAATGGCGGAGTTGTTGCGCGCGGGCTATCGGCCGGAGAAGTTCAACGAAAGCCTGCCCGGCAAGATCTGGCGGACGACCCTGGTAGGGTACGAGAACTCCCGCCGGCGGGAGAAGGGCTTCGATTTCAGTTCGCCTATCCCCGTCATGTTCAGCACCGAGCCGGAATTACATGCGGCCGAGATGTTCTTGAGAGATATCGAACTGCTTTTGGACCTCAAGGACGGCGGATAGGTTGCTAATCAAGGGTCAGCGTTATAACCTTTATTCATGCTTTTATCCCGGGACCAGATAATTAAACATATTGAACGGGGGACCATCGTCATCGATCCCTTCAGTGAGAAGCGGCTCAAGACCACGAGCTACGACGTGACCTTGGGGGAATGGTATTGGCGGGAAAAAGCTCCCGCTGGCCGCTCCACCATCCACAATCTATACGACGAGGAATCCACTGCGCGCGTCTGGGAAGGCCCGTTCCAAGCGGAATCCGTGGAGGCGCTCCTGGAGCGGCTGGATCTGGAATTCAAGAACATCCCCAAGGATGCGCGCGTGATACTTTTGGGTCCCAAGGAAACGGTTCTCGCCCATACCCAGGAATTCATCGGCGGACGGGACAT
>Ga0075906_133_pt1 | contig 8969 bp, 5 predicted proteins | sample RifGroA1_FD_68325 | JGI IMG/M metagenome (GOLD analysis project Ga0075906, IMG submission 68325) | Parcubacteria bacterium GW2011_GWA1_59_11 | reverse complement strand
TTATTGTCCAAGAACTGGCGGATGCGTTCGTTCCCGAGGGCGAGCTCGGTCGCCTCTTTCTCGCTTATGCCCGCGGGCACTTCCATATCCGCCCGGACCCGGCCGTTCACCTGAACTATCAGGGTGAAGGTCTCGGATCTTAGCATCGCGGCATCCGCCTCCGGCCATTCCGCAAGATGGATGCTTCGGAATTTGTCCTTGCTGAAACGGGCCTGCCACAGTTCCTCGGTGAGAAATGGCGCCTGGGGCGCGAGAAGCCGCAGGAAGCGGTCCCACTGAGAAGCGGTCACCCCGTTCGGGCCGGCTTCCTCCATTTCCCTCAAAAGCACCATGAGCGCGCTCGTGGCGGTGTTGAATTTGAGCGCGTCGAGGTCTTCCGTCATTTTTTTGATCGTCCGGTGCAGCGCGCGCTCGACCTTCCCGTTCGCCTTGGCGCCCGACCGGAAGGACCGCCCGAAATCGCGGACCCTTTCCAGGAACCGGGTGATGCCGGAAATGCCCTCGTCCCGGAAATCTCCGCCTTGTTCCAGGGGCGCAAGGAACGCGAGATACATGCGCATGACGTCCGCGCCGTATTTGCGGAAGTATTCGTCCGGAGCGACCACGTTGCCTTTGGATTTGGACATCTTTGCGCCATCCTTGGTTATGAGCCCGTGCGCCCGGAATCTTGTAAAGGGCTCCTCGAAATGGAGATGTCCGGCGTCCTTCAGGGCCATGGCCAGGAAACGGGAATACAAAAGATGCAGAACGGCATGCTCCGCGCCTCCGATGTAAGAGTGGACCGGCAGCCACTTTTTATTTACGGCCGGGTCCCAGGGGGCTTGCGAGGATCCGACGGAGGGATAGCGCAAATAGTACCAGGCGGAATCCAGGAAGGTATCGGAAACGTCCGTCTCCCGGCGGGCTTTGCCTCCGCAGCCGGGGCACTTCGCTTCATAGAATTCGCGGTGAGCGGCAAGGGGCGAGAGCCCAGTGCCCTTCGGGCGGAAATCTTTTATCTTGGGCAGTTTGCCCGGCAGGTCCTTCAGCGGGACCGCGTACCAGCCGGGCATGTCCCGCCGGTCCCCTTTGCCGGCCTTCGCGCACGCCTCGCAACGGACCATCGGAATGGGCGGGCCCCAATAGCGCTGGCGCGACAAGAGCCAATCCCGCAGGCGGTACTGGTTCTTCTGCCGTCCGCCCGCCTCCTTCACGATGGCCCGCTTGGCCTTGTCCGAATGCAGGCCGCTGAACCTGCCGGAGTTCACCAATTCCCCCTCGCCTTCCCAGCATTCGCTTTGGACCGCCAGAACTTCCTCCGCGCCGGAGGCACGGCCTCGGGCGTCGAGCATGCGGCGGTGCAGGACGGGCACCACCACCTTGACGACGGGCAGCTTGAATTTCTTAGCGAATTCCAAATCGCGCTCGTCATGCCCCGGCACGGCCATGATCGCGCCGGTGCCGTATCCGGAAAGCACGTAGTCCGCGACCCAAACCGGCATATCCTTGCCGGTCACGGGATTCACGGCCCGGAGGCCTTTGAGCTCCACGCCGGTTTTTTCCTTGCCCTCCGTGATCCGTTCTTCATCGGTTTTCTTCTTGGCTTCGGCAATATACCGCTTGACCTCGGCCAGATTCTGGATCCTATATTCCAGATTCTGGATCAGGGGATGCTCCGGCGCGAGAACCATGTAGGTCGCTCCGAACAAAGTATCCGGCCGGGTGGTGAAAACCCGAATGCGGGGCAGGGCGGCGTCCAGGATGTCCGGCTCCTGCTTGCCGCAAAAGTGCTCGGCCCGGGCCGCGGTCTCCCTAAGCTCGCCGCCCAGCTTGTCGCGAAGTAATTTGCCTTCGCTTTGCGGAACGGCGTAATCGTTCCGGGCGGAAAGGATCTTTATGAATCCCGCATTCCTGCGGATACGCTTGAAATCGAATTTCCAGCGGAAAGTTTCGGCGAAGGGCCGGGGATGGTCGATGAAATCGGCCCGGGCGAATCCGCCGGCGGTGACCAGTCCCGCCACCGGCTTTTTCAGTTTTTCCAAGACCTTCATCGCCATCGCTGCGCCCAGGCTGTGCCCCACAATGACGGTGTTCGCGTCGAATTTCGCGTTCGCGAGCACGTAGCCGACCTGCTCCGCTTCCGAAGGGTCCTTGGAATTGGGAAGCTCCGGGACCGTGACCGGGTAACCGCGGGACTCCAGTTCTTTTTTGAGCCAAGGGAAGAAATTGGCCCGGGGAGAACCCTGGAACCCATGCAGAAGGACGAAATTCCACTTGCCGGCCACCGGGAAATCCAGCTCCGCGCCTTCGCTTTTGCCGATCCAGTTCCGCTGGGCGGTCTTGATCACTTCCGCCCAATCCAACCCATCCAAATTTCGTAGCAGCCGGTCCGCGTAGGCGGTTATCTTGAAGAACCACTGCTCCAAGTCCTTCTTGACCACTCGGCTTCCGCAGCGTTCGCACTCTCCGCCTATCACCTGTTCGTCCGCGAGCACCGTCTTGCAGGACGGGCACCAATTGACCGGCTGTTTCTTGCGGTAAGCCAAACCTCGCCGGAACATTTCCGTGAATATCCACTGGGTCCATTTGTAGTATCCCGGATCATAGGTCTCGAGGCGCTCCCGCCAGGCGAAGCCGTTGCCGATCATCCCCAGTTGGCGGTAAAAATTCTTCTCGGAATCCGCGGCGTGCTCCAGGGGGTGCTTACCGACCTTCAGGGCGTAGTTCTCGGAATGGATCCCGAAACCGTCCAAACCGATGGGCTGGAACACGTCCCGGCCCTGCATGCGCCTGAAGCGTCCGTAGATATCCACGCCGGTGAAGGTCCGCACGCCCCCGATATGCAGGCCTTCCGCGGAAGGGTACGGGAACATCATCAGGTTGTAGAAGGGCTTGCGCTTGCCGGCTTTTTTGAGAGCGGGCTCGTATATCCCCTCTTTTTCCCAGACCTTCCGCCACTTGGCCTCTGTTTTCTTGAAATCGTATCTCATCCCGGAATAAGTTGATTCTATCAAATTAAAGGTCTCCCGGCTCGGTGACGTTCTTCCACCAGCTCGCCGGAACTATCTTTATTTCCTCGCCCTTCTTTGCCATGCGCACGATGGTCTGGGGCAGGCCGAACTCGGCGGTATCGTTCCCCGCCGGTTCCAGGGGATGGTCGAAGAACCTCCGGTCAAGCGCATAGGCGCCGGTGTTGATGAGCATGCCCGGTCGGCCGGGCCGCTTCTCCACGATCCCCAAAAGCTCTCCCTTCTCCCCGCGGATAAGTTCCGCCCACAGGCGGCCGTTCGTGTCGTCCGGCAGGTTCCACGCGAGCACCGCCAAAGGATGCCTAAGGAGCTCCGTGAGATCCTCTTTGCGGTAAAGATCGTCGCCCATGAGCACCAGGAAGCGGTCCGTGAGGACCGGCTCGCACAGGGACAAGGCGTGCCCGGTGCCCTTAAGCTCGTTCTGAACTACGTAGGTCATCTTCCGGCCGGACCGCGAATCTCCCAGGGCTTCCCGGATGCGGTTCCCGAGATAACCCACCACGATGACCACTTCCCCGATCGCGTCAGGCAGGTTCTTGAGCTTTTGCTCCAAGAGCGTCTCGCTCCCGGACCTCAAAAGCGGCTTGGGAACGTCTTTGGTCAATTCTTTCATGCGGGTGCCGAGCCCCGCCGCAAGTATCACCGCTTGCATTAGAGTTGATCCGGCGGGTCCGCGAGCTTAATGACTCTTATGCCCCGCCTGAGCGGGGCCGCGCCGTTCGTCATGTTCCAAGTATCATCTTCGCGTTATTAAACGTCAATTCCGCCATTTCTTCCGCGGACATTCCTTTTATCTCCGCGAGCTTTTTCACCACCTCGATCACGTACAACGGTTCGTTCCGTTTGCCGCGGTGCGGCACGGGAGCGAGATAGGGCGCGTCGGTCTCCGAAATTATCCGGTCGAGCGGGATATGTCTGATGACGGGTTCGAGCGACGGCTTATCCGCCCGCGGCTTGAAGGTGATGTTCCCGGCAAAAGTGAAATAATATCCGAGCTCGATAAATTCCTTGGCTTCCTCCAGGGTGCCCATGAACGAATGAATTATGCCCGGTCCGGGATCAGACGCCTTGAGCATATCTATCGTTTCCCGGTAGGCATCGCCCGACGCTCCGGTCGGGTCGGGCCGGCAGTGGACCATGAGCGGCTTCCCCACCTCTTTAGCAAGTTCCATCTGGGCCTCGAATGCCGCTTTCTGCTTGGCTTTGGCGCCCTCCGCGTCCGGCAGATGAAAATAATCCAGTCCGCACTCCCCGATCGCGACCGTTTTGGGATCCCGGGCGAGCTCCAGGTAATGGGAACGGTCGAACTCTTCGCCCCGGGAGGTGAACTCCTCGCCTTCCCTACCGCCCAACTCCTCGGCGTCATGGAACGACTTGGAGGTGTGGAGGGGATGCAGGCCGACCGCGGCCCAGACCCCCTCCGGGTATTCCCGCGCGATCTCCACTGCCCGGCGGGAAGTGTCCTTCTGGGTGCCCACGTTCACCACAAAAACACCCGCATTAAGCGCGCGGGCCATCGTTTCCCGCCAGTCGTCTCGGAACGCCGCGAATTGAACGTGGGTGTGCGCGTCGATGAACTTCATTTATTTGCTCGGAAGCCGCGGGAAGAGCGCTTCCATTCGGGTGACCGACAGCCGGCCGTCCTGGTGGGAAATGGATCCTGTTATTTTCCGGGCCGTCCCGGGCAGGAACGGCTGGAGCAGCGCGCCGAGATTGTCCAAGAGGACCACTAGGCCGTAGATCGCATCCTGGTCGCCGGTCTCCCAAGGCTTCTTGCGGTTCACGTACTCGTCCCCGAATTTAACGAGCGCCTGAACGTCCGCAAGCGCTTCATTGAAATTGAACTTGGCGACGCTCTTCCGAAGTTTTTCCCGGGTCTCGTCGATCTTCGATTCCACTTCCGCGTCCAGACGCCGTTCGGAAAGGACCAGGGGCTCCTTCGCGAGCGCGGTCGTCCGGGACGCGAAATTGCCCAACCCGTTCGAGAGATCGCCCGCATATCGCTCCTCGAATTTGTCCACGGTGAAATCTCCGTCCTCAAAGGCGGGCATCTCGCGCAGCAGCCAGTAGCGGACCGCATCCGTGCCGTATCTTTCCGCAAGCTCGAAGGGGTCCACTACGTTGCCGCGGCTTTTGGACATCTTCTCGCCGCCGCTCGTCACGAACCCGTGGATCAGTATCCGGCGGGAAGTGGGCAGTCCCGCGGATAAGAGCATCGCCTGCCACATCGCGGATTGCTGGCGAAGATTGTCCTTGCCCGCGATCTGCAGGGCCCGCGGCTCCTCCGGGGTCCCCCAAAAGGCCCGGAAATCGTTCTCTTTCTCCGGCCAGCCCAGGGTGGAAATGTAATTCACAAGCGCGTCGAACCACACGTACATGACGTGGTCCGGATCGCCGGGTACCGGCACGCCCCAGGGCATCTTTTCCTTAAGCCGGGAGATGCTGAAGTCCTTGAGCCCCGCCGCGACGAAATTCCTTATCTCGGTCAGGCGGTTCTCGGGCAGGACGAAATCGGGATATCTCCCGTACAGCTCAAGCAGCGCCGGTCCGTATTTCGAAAAACGGAAGAAATAGTTCTCTTCCTCCCTTTCCTCCAGGACGAGATTGGGGTGAATGGGACAGCGGCCGTCCACAAGCTCGGAATCGGTCTTTTCGAGCTCGCAGCCCACGCAATATTTCATCCGGTAGGCGGCTTTATATATGTCGCCGTTCCGGTCGCACCTCTGCCAGAATTCCTGGGCGGCCAGAAGATGGTGCGGATCGGTGGTGCGGATGAAGTGGGTATAGGAAAGGTCCAGGGCCTCCCGGAGCCGGTCGAACCGGGGCGCATACTCGTCCGCGTAAGCCTGCGGCTCTTTCCCCTCCTCGAGCGCTTTTTGGTATATCTTCGAACCGTGTTCGTCCGTGCCGGTGTTGAACACCACCTCCTTGCCTTCCAGGCGCTCGAAACGGGCCACTGCGTCCGCCTGGACCATTTCCAGGGCGAAACCGATGTGCGGCGGCGCATTCACGTACGGCAGAGTGGTGGTGATGTAGAACTTCTCGGACATAAGAATACCCTTATTGTAAGGGTATTTTTGAAAAAGTGAACCGCGTTCCCTAGATCAGGGGCACCGCGCGCGGGCGCCGCTTGCCCGCCCAGAATTCCACTATCTCCTGCACCACCACCGCGGCCGGAACGGAGATGAGTATCCCCAGGAATCCGCCCACTTCCGCGCCCATAAGCAGGGCGGCGATGAGAAGCCCCAGAAGCACGGCGTACTTCACGCCCAGGATGGACAGGGCGATCAAGGTGAGGAATCCCATGGTGAGCGAAAGCAATATCTGGGAGCGGAACCACAGGCCGATGCGCCTTCGGGAGTTCTCGTATATCCGCAGGGCGGTATCCTCGTAATCTCCGGGGAAAACGGCCCGGATGAACCGCTCCACGCCGTCCCGGCTCAAGCTCAAATAGAAAGAGCTCACCACCACCGAAACCGTGAGCGCCATGCCCCCGAAAATGCCGGCCAGCGCCCCGAACGGCGAGGTCTCGCCGCCGAATATCTGGCCGGTGATCCGGTTCATTATCTCGCTCAAGGACTGGGTGGCCCGCAGGCCGGCCAACGGACCCCACCAGGATTCCGCCGCGATGCGCTCCAAGGTGACCAGGGCGGTATTGAACTCGATTATGAGCAGAGGCAAGACCACCGCCACGAGCACGATGACCAGGATCGCGGCCAAAAGGAATATCACGATGACCCCCAGCGTCCGGGGTATCCCCTTTTTCTCCATGAAATTCACCAGGAATTCCAGGCCGGAAGATATCACGATGGCCAAAAACAGCCCCAGGAGCACGTTAAGCCCCTGGAGCAGGACCGCGGCCAGGGCAATGAAGAATAAAACTCGCCAGAGGCTCACCCAGGAGAGTTCCAAGATCCTTTTTTCCATCGGCTGGAGAGGTTTTGGGATGTATCTAAGAGGACATCCCCTACAACGGCCCCGGCGGGCTTAAGTTACGGGAAATTTGAGCAGTTTCTCGAAGGCCGAGGCCTGCTTGTGGGGGCCGATCATGGCCAGGTTCAGACCCTGGTCGGAAAAGACCGCCTTGGCCACCTGTTGGACCTCTTCCGCCGTGACCGACTCTATCATCTTTACCGACTCCTCCGGCGAATGGAGGGGCACGTTCAGGATCTCCTGGCTGCCGTAGAAGGCCGCCAGTTCGTCCGAGGTCTCGAGCCCCAATATCAGCCCGCCGATCATATGGTCCTTGGCTTTCTGAAGCTCCTTCGCGTCCACCAGGCGCTCGGCCATCCGCCGGCATTCCTCGAGGATCACCCCGATGACCTTGTCCACTTTGCCGGAATCCACGCCCGCCACCACCTGCAGGAAACCGTGATCCAGGAAGAGCTCCGAATTGGCCCGGATATGGTAAGCGGCGCCCATCTCGCCCCGGACCCGCACGAAAAGCCGGGAGCTCATGCCTCCGCCAAGTATCTCCGAGAGCACCTGCAGGGCATGGCGGCGCTCGTCGAAAACGTCGAAGGCGCGGACGCCCAGGACCAGGTTGGTCTGGTCGGTCTTCTTGTATTTCAAGAACACGCCGGGAGAATCCTGCTTCTCGATCGTTTTGGCCTTCTCGGGCTTATCCGCGGTTTCCAGATGGCCGAAGAGCTCGCCTACCTGGTGCTCCATCTCCTCCTGGGGGAAATTCCCGGCCACCACCACCGCGGTCGCGGGCGCCACGTAATGCTTGGAACGATAGCCGACGAAATCATCCCGGGTGAGCTTCATTATCACCTCCTTCCGGCCCGCAATATCCCAGCCGGCCGGCTGGTCCCCGTAGAGCAGAGCGAAGAAATACTCCTCCACCCGCCGCGCGGGCATGTCTTCATACATATTTATCTCCTCGATTATCACGCCCCGCTCTTTCTCTATCTCTTCGGAATTGAACACCGGGTTCAAGTACAGATCCGAGATCAGATTCAGGATCTGGGGCAGCTTGTGATTCTGGGCTTTCGCCCAATAGCCGGTGTATTCCTGTCCGGTGAAAGCGTTGTATTCGGCGCCCAGGGATTCCAGTTCCTCGGAGATGGTTCCCGGCTTGGGGCGGTTCACCGTGCCTTTGAACGCCAGATGCTCCAGAAAATGGGACAGGCCGTTCACTTCCCGGGATTCGTATTCCGAACCGGCCTCCACCAGGGTAAGAACGGTCGCGGCAAGGCTCGCCTCCTGGGGGGCCAAAATCACCCGCAATCCGTTCTTGAGTGTCTTGCGCTTAAGCATGTTGATGATCCGCCCAAGGAGGTCTTAGCCCGTGGTGATGGTCCGGATGTCCTGTTCGAAACGCTGGGCGCGGCTCACGACCGCTTCGCCGTAGGTCCATAGGAATCTCTCCCAGTTGCCTCCGGCATAATACTTAGCCGCCGCCCGGCGCTCTTGGGCGATGGTGGCGTTCGCCGCTCCGGCATCCTTCAGATACAGGCCGGTGGCCACAAAGGCGTCCGCGTTGCTCCAGGGCGAAGCGGGGTTCGAGCCGGTCACCTTCGCGACTTGGTTGCGATAAAGCTTCCAGGTGGACGGGATGAACTGCGCGGGGCCCATGGCGCCGCCGTAGGCGCCGTCCTTGTTGGCGCAGGAGACCATCACCGATTCCGGATCGAGTCCCAACTCCCTGGTTATCTCAAGGAAAACGGGCACGTCCCGGGTGGGATGCATGGTCACCTTGCCCGTCGCGGCGTTTATCTGGTTATACTTGCACCGGCCCACGTTCGCCCCCAGGGCGGATTCTCTATCCAATACGGCAAGGATCAAGGCCGCGCGGACACCCGTCGCTCCTTCCGCCATCTTGGCGAACTGATAGGCCTGTTCGAAGCTCATCTCTCCTCCGCCCAGGAGCTGGAAGAGGCGGCTGCGTATTTGCGCCGCGGTCTTTTGGGTCTCTTTGAGCATGGCCTGGTACTTGGATTCCTGGCCCTTGGTCAC
>Ga0075906_134_pt1 | contig 9369 bp, 7 predicted proteins | sample RifGroA1_FD_68325 | JGI IMG/M metagenome (GOLD analysis project Ga0075906, IMG submission 68325) | Parcubacteria bacterium GW2011_GWA1_59_11 | reverse complement strand
TCCCGCCGCAATTTTGCGAGAGTAGTACAGTGGTAGTACACTAGCTTCCCAAGCTAGGAACGCGGGTTCGATTCCCGTCTCTCGCTCCAATAATCGCAAAGTTGACGCGGGACCAAGCTATAGACGAGGGTTCGATTCTCGTATCCCGCTCCAACCGAAAAGGCTCTTCCATGTCGCTCACAGGAAGAGCCCTTCAAAATAGAGACCCCAGGCCCAGGCCAGGCAGTGCGCGCCCGAGAGGAAATTCAGCACCCACCAGGTCCAGTTCTTGCCGTGGGCGTAGATCGCGATGCCCAGCGCAACGGCCGAGGTCTTGAGCCAGGATAGGCCAAGGAGCGGTCCCCAGCCCCAGATCGCGAGTGCGACGAGCCGGTTCTCCTCGACGGCCAGGCCGTACCACATGATGCCGAGGTACGTGAGTCCGCCGTCGATCACCTGAACGAGAAGGAAGGCCCACAGGGGCCAGCCCTGTCTTTGGATCATGGCCCACCTCCGAGAGTTGTCGGGTTACCTGTCCTTATTATACAACTTTATACCGGCCCGCCGCGATCCGGACGGTCACTCTCCCAGAACGAGCAGTTGCACCTTCCGGTCCCGCGCGCGGTCCAGCTCCACGAAGAGGATCCTCTGCCAGGTTCCGAGCTGCAGTTTGCCGTGGAGCACGTTCAAGACGGCGTTCGCCGCGAGGTGCGCGGCTTTGCAATGCGCGTGTCCGTTCGCGCATTCCCCGTCGCACATATTGACCGTGCGCACCGAGAAGTCATCGTGCTTATAATCCTTTTCCTTGGAGCACAGCTCTTCGAGGTGCTTTCGGAAATCGTCCAGAAGCAGCGGCTCGTTCTCGTTCACGATGATGGCGGCGGTGGTGTGGAGGGTCTGGACGTTCAACAGGCCGTTCTTTATCCCGCTTCTGGAACTCGCCCGAAGTGCGGAGAGACAGGGTTTCGTGTTTCGTGGTCATGAATGTGATTTTCACTATAGTATAAGGTATAATCGCAATATCCACAGCGAATGCTTTTATCCATTTTTCTCGCCAGCATAGTCGGAAGCGTTTTTGCGCTCGTCGGAGGATTGGTTCTGCTCTGGCGGGAGGAGACCGCCAAGCGCTGGTCCCTGACCCTGGTCAGTTTCGCGGCCGGCAGTCTTTTGGGCGTAGCGTTCCTGGACCTCGTGCCGGAAGCGCTTGAAGAGCGTCCCTACGGCTATGTCGCTCCGCTCATAATCCTGGGCATCCTCGCGGTTTTCCTCTTCGAGAAGGTCCTGCATTGGTATCACTGCCATAATCAGGAAACCTGCAGTTATCATTCCTTCACCGGCGCGGTTCTTTTCGGCGATGCGATCCATAATTTCATCGACGGCATAACCATCGCCTTGGGGTTCGCGGCCGGACCGTCCGTCGGCGTTGCCACCACGGTCGCTATCTTTTTTCACGAGGTCCCGCAGGAGATAGGGGATTTCGGAGTCCTCATTCATCAGGGATATTCCAGGTCCAAGGTCATTCTGTGGAACGTCATAACCGCTTTGACCACTCCTTTGGGAGCGGTGCTGGGCTATTTCCTCTTGCCCTGGATATCGCCTTTCGTCGGGGCGCTCTTGGCTTTCGCGGCGGGGACTTTCATTTATATCTCCGTTTCCGACCTGCTGCCGGAGCTGAGGCATCACTCGCGGAACAGGGACTGGGTGCATCTTTTGATAATCATCGCCGGCGTGCTTTCCGTCTGGCTGATCGGCGCGTATCTGCCGGAATAGCCGGAGAATTTGCCTGCGCCGGGGTCCTGTTCTAGAATCCAAGCGTCGGTATTTTCATACTTGTATGGCCGCTTCCCCCGTCGAAGAAATCAAGGAAAAGATCGACATCGTCGATTTTTTGCGGGGATACCTCACCCTCTCTCCGGCGGGCAAGAATTTCAAGGCACTCTGCCCGTTCCACAAGGAAAAAACGCCTTCCTTCATGATCTCGCCCGAGCGGCAGTCCTGGCACTGCTTCGGCTGCGCGCTGGGCGGGGACGCTTTCTCGTTCCTGATGCGCTACGAGAATCTGGAATTCGGGGACGCCTTGCGCGTGCTTGCGGAGCGGGCGGGAGTGGAACTGCGCCGGCTGAATCCGGCGGAATACAAATTCACGGGCCTGCTCTTCGAACTCAATCAGGTGGCCAAGGATTTTTTCAGGGACCAGCTGGCCGGGTCGAATGCGGCCAAGGATTATTTGAAACAGCGCAAGCTGGCCCCGGGGACGATCGAGGCCTTCGAGCTGGGTTGGGCTCCGAACGAACCGGAGGCCCTGACCTTGCATCTTTTGAAAGCCGGCTATCGCCCGGAGGACCTGCTCGCGGCCGGGCTCTCGTTCAAGACCGAACGCGGGATGCAGATCGACCGGTTCCGGGGCCGGATCATGTTCCCCATCCACAATCATTTCGGCAAGGTGGTCGGCTTCACGGGACGGGTCCTGCCCCAGTTCGAGAGCGACAAGACCGGCAAGTACGTGAACAGTCCCGAGACGGCCATCTTCAACAAGTCCAAATTGCTGTACGGGTTGTGGCTGACCAAGAACGCGATCCGGGAAGCCGGGGAAGTGTTCATGGTGGAAGGCCAGATGGACATGCTCGCGAGCTGGCAGGCGGGAGTGAAGAACACCGTAGCGAGCTCCGGTACGGCGCTCACCTCCGATCATCTGCGCGCTCTGCGGCGCCTCGCGGACAAGATGCTTCTTTGCTTCGACAACGACGAAGCGGGCATGGCCGCGGGGGAGCGCGCGATAGATCTGGCGAGCTCCGCGGATTTTCAGGTGAAGGTCGTTTCGCTCAAAGGGCATAAGGACCCGGGAGAGGCCGCCGAGAAGGACCCGGAGGGCTTCCGGGCGGCGGTCAAGGACGCCCGGCCCGCGCCGGAGTTCTATTTCAGCCGCTATCTTTCGGGCACCGGCCGCGATCCCCGAGACAGGGAATTTCTTCGGAGCTTGCGGGTCGTCCTCGCCAAGCTCGGCGCGATCCCCAGCCCGGTGGAACGGGATTTCTGGATCAAGGAGCTTTCCCGGCGGGTGAGCATCGAGGAGAAGATCCTTCTCGAGGAATTTTCCCGCCTGGATCAGAAAGGCGTCCCTGCGCCGGCCGCTCCGGAGGATGCCGCCCGGGAGCCCGCCCAGCCGCTGACCCGCAGGGAACTTTTGAGCCAAATGCTTTTATCTGCTATGCTTCCGGATAACAGGTTCGACCTTTTGGGCGATCACGCTCAATATCTCGCGGCGGAATACCGGGAAGTTCTCGCCGTCATGGCGCGAGGCGAACGGCGTTCGTCCGATCCGCGTTTGGATGGAGTGCTTAATCTGGTGATCCTCCGTTCGGCAGGATTCGCCCCGGAAGAGGTGGAAAAATTGAAAAAGCATCTGTATGAGGAGTATCTTAAGGAGCGCCGCAGGGAGCTCACTCTGGCGGTGAAGCAGGCGGAGCTCCGGAACGACCGAGAGGCCGAAGAGGCGGCTCTGGCGGAGCTTCAGAGCCTGCCGTCCGTATAAATAAAGTTAAAGTCCCAAATACATGGCCAAAAAGAACAAGCGCAAGAAAAAGCAGGTCCGCCGCAAGATCAGCCGGAAGAGATCCCGGCGGCCGGCGAAACGCGCAGGGAAGAGACCCGCAAAGCGCGGCAAGGGTAAGCTCCCGGCCAAAAAGGCCGGCAAAAAGAAGCCTGTCGCCGCGGGCAAGACGGACAAACAGCTGAACCAAAAAGCGCTCGAAGAGCTGATCGAGCGGGGGCGGCCGCGCGGGTTCGTGACCGATAACGAGATCCTTTATTACTTCCCGACCATCGAGCGGGACGTGAATTTTCTGGACGTGATCTACGAGCGCCTGGAGAAGGCGAACATCAAAGTGCTTGAGACGAGCGGTTTGATAGAGGTCACCAAGGAGGGGGACGTGAGCGAGAAGGAGCTCGAGGAATCCCTGGAGGTGGAGCGGGGCACGCCGGACGCGGTCCAGGTCTATCTGCGGGAGATCGGCAAGACCCCCTTGCTCACCAAACTGGAGGAAAGGGATCTGGCGAAGCGCGCGGTGCACGGCGACGAAGAGGCCAGACAGCGCCTGATGAAAGCGAACCTCCGCCTGGTGGTGTCCATCGCCAAGCGCTATGCGAACCGCACCCCGAATCTTTCCATACTGGACCTCATTCAGGAAGGCAACATCGGTCTTTCCCGCGCGGTCGAAAAATTCGACTACCGCAAGGGATTCAAATTCTCGACCTACGCCACCTGGTGGATACGCCAGGCGATCACACGCGCGCTCGCGGACCAGTCCCGAACCATCCGCATCCCGGTGCACATGGTGGAGACCATCTCCAAGTACGCCCAGGCCCGCAGAGCCATGATCCAGGAACTCGGCCGGGAACCCTTGCCCGAGGAGATCGCGGCGGAGATGGGCATCGACGTGGACAAGGTCCTGCACATCCAGAAGATCTCCCAGGAGGTGCTGTCCATCGAGGCGCCGGTGGGGGATGAGGAGGATTCCACCCTGTCCGATTTCATCCCGGACGAAAAATCCAACACGCCCGCCCAACTCGCGGCGCGGGCGCTCCTGCGCGACCTTTTGAAGGAGATAATGGTGGATCTGTCCGAGCGGGAGCAGAAGATACTGAAGATGCGCTTCGGCCTGGAGGACGGCGTCTTCCACACCCTGGAGGAAGTGGGCAAGGTCTCCGGCGTGACCCGCGAGCGCATTCGGCAGATCGAAGCCAAGGCCTTGGACAAGATACGCGAGCACCAGAAGTCCAAAGCTCTCGAAGGGTTCGACAACCTCACCTGATGACCAGTTCGGAGGTCCGCCAAAAATTCCTGGAGTTCTTCAAGCAAAAGGGGCACGCCGTGGTGCCGTCGTCTTCACTCGTGCCCGATGATGCATCGGTTCTTTTGACCACTGCGGGCATGCAGCAGTTCAAGCCGTACTACACCGGCGACCTCGACCCCTTGAAAGATGTGCATCCCAACCTTGGCCGGCCACTCGGCTCGAAGAGCGTCGTCTCCGTTCAGAAGAGTTTTCGGACCTCGGATATAGATGAAGTGGGGGACAGTACCCACCTGACCTTCTTCGAGATGTTGGGAAATTTTTCCTTCGGCGGCTATTTCAAAAAAGAAGCAATCGAATACGCTCATGAGTTCATAACCAAGGAGCTTGGCTTGAGGATATCTTATGTGACGGTTTTCAGGGGTTTGGACGTCGTGCCCAAAGACGAGGAATCCCGCGCGGTCTGGAATTCGCTCGGGGTTGTAGATGTGCGGGAACAGGGAATGGACGACGTGTTCTGGGGGCCGACCGGTAAGTCTGGCCCCTGCGGTCCGACCACGGAAATATATTGCAAGAACGCTGCCGGAGAGGACGTGGAGATTTGGAATATAGTATTCAACCAGTATTTTTATCCCGGTTCCCGGGAGGAATTATTGGCCGGTACGCCGGGCAAGAAGCTCCAGCCACTCGAGGTGCCGGGGGTGGACACCGGAATGGGCTTGGAGCGGCTGATGGCGGTGGTTCAGAAAAAACCGACAATTTTCGAGACGGATTTGTTTGAACCGACCCTGGAATTTCTAGGTTCAATGCCCTACTTCTCGAAACGGATAGTCGCCGACCATGTAAGAGCCTCGGTTTTTCTAACGTCAGACGGAGTTCTACCCAGTAATAAAGAAGCGGGCTCCATTCTGCGCGGCCTTATAAGGAGAGCCATACCCCACTTGAGGGAAAGGCAATTTTTGGATGCCATTACCCCTGGGGGTGAAATAAAAAAATGGCGGAACATTAGTGATGTCGCGAAAAGAATCATTGAACAATATTCGCCGGTATATAATGAACTGGAGAGTAATCGAGATAAGATTTTAAGTATCTTTACAGATGAAAATACGCGATTCCGCCAGCTTTATGAAAAAGGCAAAAAAGTGTTGGACAAATTAATCGTGCAATCAATAACTGATGGTAGTCATCGGATTTCTGGCCAAGATATTTTCAACCTTGTTACTACTCATGGATTTCCTCTCGAGTGGATCAAGGATGAGGCCGGACGTTCACACGCAATTGAACTGGATTTGGATAGTTTTCATGTTAAGTTCAAAAAACATCAAGACCTTTCCCGCACCGCTTCCGCCGGAATGTTCAAGGGCGGACTTGCGGATGCTTCCGAGCGGACCATCCGGCTGCATACCGCCCACCATCTCCTGCTTAAGGCCTTGCAGATAGTTCTTGGTCCGGAGGTGAAACAGCGCGGCAGCAACATAACCGGCGAACGCCTGCGGATGGATTTCGTGCACGGCGAGAAAATGACCGAAGAACAGAAGTTGGAGGTGGAGCGGATGGTGAACGAGAAAATATCCGAGGATTTGCCGGTCATCCGGAGCGAAATGCCCCTGGCGGAAGCGGAAAAACTCGGCGCGGAACACGAGTTCGGCCAGAAATATCCGGAGCGGGTCTCGGTCTACTCCGTGGGGCCCAAAGAGGCCACGCCGGAGAGCCCGCGGTTTTCGGAGGCGTTTTCCCTGGAATTCTGCGGCGGCCCGCACGTGTCCCGGACAAAGGAGATAGGCAAGTTCAAAATACTGGCATCCGGCGCATCCGGGCGACGGTGGAATAGGACCGTTCCGCAGCCTTTTCCGTGCTAAAATAAGCGTGTGAAATTCGCGGCCGGACGTTCGTCCGGAAATATGGTCGTGGTGCAGATCCTGCCCGAAGGATGGGAGGCAACCTCTTTTTTCCAGGACCAGGATAATTTTTTCCGCTTCAAGAGGACATGGCAGGGAGGCGCAGGCAAAACTGTCCCTGCGCTTTCGCGCTCGGGCCAGGCCATTGCGGTGGCGGACCAGTCTCTGGCCTATAACGCGGTCGTGCCCCTGAGGATGGAGAGAGAAAATCCCGGCGAACCCCTCGCGCCCCTGGAGCTCGAAAACATGCTCGCCAGGGAAGCGGGCCGCAGCTTCAATCAATGCAGATTGGAGGCCGCGGGCGCGCTCCAGGCGGACGACCTCGACATGGTGCTCATGTCCAGCCGGGTGATCGGTTTTCGGGTGGACGAGCACAAGGTATTGAATCCCATCGGGTTCACCGGCGGGAAGGTGGAAGCGGTGTTGGAATTCGTGCTCGCCACCCGGCCGGTCCTGGAGCAGGTCCGGGCGATCTTCGGGAGGGAAAAAGTTTTTTTCACGGAATCCTCGCGCGCCATGCTCCGGGCGTTGGAGAAAGTGGAGACGCCCCCGCTGGGTTTTTTGGATCTGGGCGCGAAGAGCGCGCGATTCGCGATCCTCGCTCCCGCGGCCACGGGCGAGATGATCCTGCGAGGGCGCTTGGAATGGGGGACCGATCTCTTGTGGCAACCGATCGCGTCGGAGTGGAGCATAACCGAGACCGCCGCGCGGGATATATATGAAAAACTTTTGAGGCGCGAGGTCTCCGCCTCGATGGAGAGAAAACTAAGGAAGATCATAAAGCCGTCCCTGGACGAGCTCCGCCTGCGTTTGCGCGCCTCGCGGCTCAAGGGCAAGGTGTTCGTTCGTTCCGACGGAAAATTGCCGTTCGTCCTGCCCCACATGGAAAGCGGCCTGCGCCTTCTCGAGCCGCCCCTGCTCAAGGTTCTGGCCAATTTTGGGCTGGGCATCCGGCCGAGCGAATGGCCCTGGCCGGAATCCGGCATATTTCGGAGGCTTATGCCCGCCCTGGAATTCCTGTCCGAACGGACGGATTCCGAAATAAACCAATGGCTCAGGCGGCATCTGAACTGGCTTGGGCCGGCGGGATAATTGAGGTAAAATAGTCGGGACGGTTTCTTTGACGCATGAAAAAAATATTCATAGATCGAAACGAGCCCGTAGCCTCCGTGGTGGAGAAGATCCTCTCCGAAACGGAAAAAGACATCGTTCTCGTGGTGCCCCGGAACGCTAAACTGGGAGAATCCGTAGGCAATTTTCATTTGTTGAAGCGGGAAGCCGGTACGGCGAAAAAGGATCTCTTGATCGAATCCGTGGACGAAGAGGTTTTAGCGCTCGCGGCGGCGAGCAAGCTCGACAATGTCCACCCGCTGTTCTCCGGGAACAAGGCGAGGTCCCTTTCGGATATCGTGCCGGTCGAGGACGAACCCCGGCCCAAAACGGGCAAGCGGGCGAAGATAGAGCCGCCCGCGAAGCCGGCCAGGAAACAGGCCAAGAAATTCTCGTTCAAAGGATCCGAAGAGGAAGCGGAAGCCGAGGAGGAAGCCGTGCCGGAACCGGAGCCGGAGAACGATCCGGATGAAGAGCCGAAATTCGAAGAAGCCGCCGCGACTTATCCCCGCCGGTTCTCCAAAAAATGGCTGGTCTTGGGCGGAGCGTTGGTGCTCTTGGGAGCGGCCTGGTGGCTGCTCGGCACGGTTTTCGCCCGCGCAGAAGTAAGGATAAATTTCCAAAAGATACCCTGGCAGTTCGAGAACGAGATCACGGCCGCCAAGAGCGCGGCGAGGACGAATGCGGACAGCCGCATTTTCCCGGGGGAGGTGTTCCGGGACCGCAAGAACACCACCCAATTTTTCCCGGCCAGCGGCAAGGCTCAAACCTCCGAGAAGGCCAAGGGACAGCTGACCATTTTCAATGCCTACAGTTCCCAGCCGCAGTCGCTGGTGGCCACCACCCGCTTCGAGACCCCGGATGGCAAGATATTCCGGCTGGACGCCGCGGTGGTGGTGCCGGCCGCCCAGATCAAAGACGGCAAAATAATCCCGGCGAGCATAAAGACGCAGGTGACCGCGGACAAGGCCGGAGCGGAATACGATCTGAAGGCGGTCCCCAAGCTCACCATCCCGGGGTTCAAGGGCACGCCCAAATTCGACGGCTTCTACGGAGTGTTGGAAGCGGGAACGACCGGGGGTTTCATCGGGGAGAAAGCGGTTCCGACCGAAAGCGACATCTCCGCGGCGAAGGCCAAGACCGAGGAGATACTCCGGACCATCCTCGGAAGCAACCTGCTCGCCGGCCGGCCCAAGGAATTCCAGATACCCGAGGGGGCTTCCAGTATCGAAATCATCCGCCTGACCGTAAATCAGAATACGGACGCAAGCGGCAGGTTCAGCGTTTTGGGCGAAGCGGAGTTCCGGGCCATCGGTTTCCGGGAGGAGGATCTGCGCAGCCTCCTTCTGGCGCTGGCCCAACGCGAGAGCCCCAAGACCGATTTTCGCAAGCTGGAATTCGGTCTTGAGGATATCCGGCCGGATTACGCGGCCGGCGAGCTGAGGCTCAAGATCAAGGCCCAGGGGGAGCTTACGACCGCTTTCGACGAAAGAAAGTTCCGGGAGGACGCCGCCGGCAAAGCGGTGGAGGAGGTGCGCAGCGACATCCTGAAGCTCCAGCTTTTGGAAAACGCGAAGGTCTCGCTCTGGCCG
>Ga0075906_121_pt1 | contig 9493 bp, 9 predicted proteins | sample RifGroA1_FD_68325 | JGI IMG/M metagenome (GOLD analysis project Ga0075906, IMG submission 68325) | Parcubacteria bacterium GW2011_GWA1_59_11 | reverse complement strand
ATGTATATCCAGGTTTTCATGAAAACCTCCTGGGTCATTTCCTCCGCGCGGGCGCGGGAAAACACCCGGAAATACAAGTGGCGGTAAATAGCGTCGGCATGGTCGTCGTACGCTTGGAGGAACATTGTATTTAGCTCCTTCGACATATATGACGCGGGAGGGGGGCTGTTCTTACGGCCTACCGGTCTTTCTCCAGCATTCCCCGCATCGGCTCCCAGTAGAACTCCTCCCATCCCCGCTCGATCTCTTCGGCTTGCTCGTCGGGCACCCCGGTTTGACTGAAGGCCAGCCGGGATCCGGCTTTGGTCTTGGTGATCTTGAACGTCGCTTTGGACACGGCGCCTTCCGGCCAGTCGTTCGCCCACCACTCCTGCACAATGAGCTTATCCGGCTCTATTTTGAGGTTCTTTCCATGGATATAACCGTCATAGGCGCTGAATTTCCCGCCGACCTCCCTGCTTATCACCGCTTCCTGTCCCGTGAATTCGGAATGTTTCCGGGAATCCATGAGCGCTTCGAAAACCTCATGGGGTTGCGCCTTGAACTCCACGGTCTGTTTGATGGTCTTCATATGTATAATTGATTATACGTTAAAAGCCGCCGATTCGGGACGGGCCGGGGAATCTCGCGCGCGGGCCGCCGGGACGCTCCTGCCTGCGGCGGTCGCTTCTCGCCATGCTGGTTCGATTCCCGGTCCAAAACTGGAACTGGTCGGGCCGCACGGGAATGTCGCTCGGACCATCTCGCTCCCGAGAACCCAGCGGTTCTCGGATTTCCGCCACGGGGAAACTCCCGTTTCCCCGACCCCTTTCCCATTCCCGGCGGCAAAAAACATACAGCCACCCGTGAAGGATGGCTGCATGTTTTTGTCGGGCCGCCGGGAATCGAACCCGGTCTTTACGCACCCGAAGCGCACGTACTACCGGTATACTACGGCCCGATACATTTCCGAGCGGTATATCCCGACGTTTCAGTCGGGACCCCGACTTCCTGCGTCGGGGCTACGGCCCGTTTTTGCCTACCTACTTTACTCTTTTATTCTCTCTCGCTCAAGTCCCTCAAACCCGGTGCCTGCGTTTCATGTCCTCTTCCAAACCTTTCTCGGATTCATCCTTCTTCTCGCGGGCTTTCTGCGCCAACCGGTCAAGTTCGACGTCGCTCAGGGCATTGAGCTCCCGGACGCGGTGGAGCAGGGTCTTCTTCTCGTTCTTGCCGGGATCGTCCAGCACGTCCTCCAAGAGCACCGCAAGTATCTTCCCGACCCGGGGGCCGGCCGGAATATCCGCGGTGCGCATGACGTCTTCCCCGTTCACTTTGAGCATTTTGGGCGAAAGCGGGTCTTGCTTCACCTTGTCGATCATGAAAAGCAGATGCCTCATCTTGTAAGGCACCGCCTTGGGCACTCCGGAACCGATGCGGTCCGCCTCTCTCACCTTGAGAAGGTCGTCCACATTCTCCGGACCGACCCGGGCCAAGAAGCGGCGCACGCCGGCCGCGCTCACTTCGTCCACGTTGTAATAGAACATGTGATAACGGATAAGATGGACCGTCCGTTCGAGGACGTCTTTGGACAGGCGCAAACGTTCCAGCGCCCGCGCGGCCATTTTCGCGCCGACTCTTTCATGGTTGTAGAAAGTAGCGTCCGGTCCGTCGCCTTCCTTGGTCTTGGGCTTGCCGATGTCGTGAAGCAACGCGGCCAGCCGGATCTCCAGCGGATAACCCTGCTTCGCGGCGTAATCCAGGGAACGGATATGGTGCTCAAACACGGAATAGATATGGTGCTTGTTCTGACTGACCCCCAGGCCTTCCCGAAGCTCGGGCAGGATGTAGCGCAGAAGGTCCGTCTCCTCAAGGAGCAGCATTCCGGCGGACGCCCGGTCGCACATGACTATCTTCAGGAACTCGTCCCGGATACGTTCTTTGGCGATCATCTCCAGAAGTCCCGCCTGCTTTTCCATCGCCCGGCGGGTGTTCATCTCGATCTCGAACCCCAGTTCCGCAGAGAGGCGCACCGCGCGCAAAAGGCGCAGGGCATCCTCGGAGAAGCGCTCTTCGGGTTTGCCGACCGTGCGGATCACTCCCGCCCGCAGGTCCTCTTCGCCTCCGTGGGGATCGATAACCGCCAGGTCCGGCCCCAGCGCCATGGCGTTCACCGTGAAATCCCTGCGGGACAGGTCCTCCCCGACCGTCCGGGCGAATTTCACCGCATCGGGGTGGCGCTTGTCCGTATATCTGCCCTCGATACGATAGGTGGTCACCTCCGCGATCTTCAGCCGGGGGTCCTCGGAACCGGTTTTGACCCCCACCGTGCCGAACTCGTTCTCGTACACGGAATCCGGGAAGAGTCCGAGGACCTCCTTCGGCTTGGCGTTGGTCGCGATATCCCAGTCCTTGGGTTCCCGGTCCAGAAGCAGGTCCCGTACGCAACCGCCCACCAGGTACGCCTCGAATCCCGCCGCGAGAAGCCTCTCGCTCGTCTCCGCTATCGGCTTCGGAACTGATATTTTTTTCATAGACCGATGTCCGACTACCTGACCTCGGCCCGGAATTGTTCCTTGGTCGCCGCTATGATCTTTTCCTGTATCGGAGCTATCTCCTCGGTCGTGAGGGTCCGCTCATTGCTGCGATAGATTATGCGGTAGGTATGGCTCGTCCGTCCGGGCCCGAACTTCTCCTCGTTATCATACTTGTCGAGGAGCGAGACCTCCTCCACCAGCTCCCCGCCCAGATCGCGGATGAGATCGAAATAATCGTTGGGCACGAAATCCGCGGGGGCGATAAAGGATATATCCCGGGTGATGGGCGGGAACTTGCTCACTTCCTGGAATTTGTGCCCCAGTTTCAATTGACGTTTCACCCGGGGATCTTCGCTCCACAGCAAGCGGATATCCGGCAGCTCCATGTTCGCGATGGCCAGGCGATCCAAACCGAAACCGAACGCCCAGCCGTTGTATCCGGCAAGACCCAGGTTGTTAAGCACGCTTTTGCGCACCATTCCGGAGCCGAGCATTTCCATCCACTGCCCGTTGATCTCCGCCTCCATCTCGAAACTCGGGTCGGTGTACGGGAAGGTGTGTTCGTAGAAACGGAAGTTGGGCCCGAAGATGTTGGTGGCGATGTCCGCCAGAGCGCCTTTCAGATCGTCCGGGGTGATGGTGCGCTTCAGGTCGGGCGCGATAAGCCAGCCCCCGAACTGGTGGAACACGTTCATATGCTTCCGGTCTATCTCGTCCTTGCGGTACACCTTGCCGTAGCATACGGCTCCCAGGGTCTCTTGGCGCGCGATGCGCTCCCGAATCTCGGGATGATTCAGGTAGTAGTACCAGAAAACCGTATCGTGGGTGCGCAGAACGTAGTCGTCGTTCACGTAATAGGTGTCCGATCTGCTCCGGGCGGGATGTCCGGGCGGCATATTGAACAGGTCGAAAAGGATGCGGGTGGGGACGATCTCCGGAATCTTCACGACGTCGAAATCCCGCAAGCTTTCCACCTGCAAGGCCCGGTCCACGATCTCGGAGAGCGGGCTCCCCGGCGTGCGGGACAGGTCCGGCATGCCGAGGAATCTGGAAATGCGCAAACCCTCCGCATCGGTCCTTTCGGCGAGCTCGGCGCGCAGCTCCTTTTCTTTCGGGTCCTCTATGTTCATTTCGCGGTGGGCCATGTTGGTTATCGGCGGTCCATAATCTCATTGCCGCTCACGATATGCTCTTCCGCCTCGCTTATTTCGAGTTGCATGCGGTTGGCAAGCCATTCCACGAACGCCGACCCGTGCGTCTTATGCCGGTCGAAATCCGGCCGGGTCGATTGGATCTCGTTGAATCTGGCGTTGAGAAGGTGCCGATACGCCCGGAGTCCGGCGGTAGCTTCCTCCAATTCTTGGGAGGTTCTCGCCGCCGCAAAAGAATTCCACAACCCCGCTTCTTCCGCGCTAAGCTTGCCGAGGTCGATATATTTCCAGTGTTCATCCCGCTCGCTTTCCACTTTGAGATCGTTCTCCCGCTCAAGTTCCCGAAGCTCGGCGCGGGCCTTCTCGGTCGGGTTCTGCCGTTCTGAAGCGGGGGCGGTCTCGGATATGTTGCTCATGAATTTGTGCCAGGGGCGGGATTCGAACCCACAACCTCGGCCTTATGAAAGCCTCGCTCTGCCGTTGAGCTACCCTGGCTTGCTTCGCCGAATCTTTAGCAAGGCGAGCATCGTGATTATTCTTATCATTTTTGCGTTTTTTTGACAATCCGAAACCTTAAAGTATAATGGTGGCGTAAGCAAAACCGCGGGGAGGAGCAACAGTTGCTCGCAAGCCCCATAAGCTTGAGGTAGCGGGTGCAATTCCCGCCCCCGCAACCAGTTTCAGTTTTCTCTGCGCCAGGGACGGCTCGTCCGCTCCGGCGGCGGACGTCCTTTATCTCGGCGCAAAAACCGCGATGCGGTTCCGAGCTTTTACGCCTGCGATAAACCCTGGCGCTGCAAAAACTTCCATCTACGGATAGCCCGCTTCCATTTTGGGAATTAAATTCCTATAGTATTTCCATGGACACCGTGACCGCTCTGGGCTTCACCGGCGCATTCCTGATACTTCTGGCATTCATCATGAATCAGCTCAAATTCCTGGGCCGGGAGGATTTCGCCTATGACGCCCTGAACGCCGTCGGCGGGATGATACTCGTGGGTTATGCCCTGATCATCGGCAGCTACCCCTTCCTGCTCCTGAACGGGGTCTGGGCGCTTATCTCCCTGCGGGACGTGGTTCGCAAGCGAAAGGAAAAGAACGCCAAGGAAAATTGATGCGCATCGCCATACTCGGGTTCGGCCGGGAAGGGACCTCCCTGCTCCGCTTTCTGAAGAAAGACCCGGAGTTCCGCGGCTCGGAAATCCGGATCTTGGACCGGAACCCCGGGCTGGCGCTTCCCCGGGGAACCCGCGGCCGCCTGGGAGCGGCGTATCTCCGCGGTCTCACCGATTTCGATCTGATCTTCCGGTCCCCGGGTATTCCTTACAATCTGCCGGAGCTTCGGGCGGCCCGCGAACGGGGCACGCGGTTCTCCGGTGCGGTGCGCCTGTTTTTCGAACGCTCGCCAGCCAGGATCATCGGCGTGACCGGCAGCAAGGGCAAAACCACCGTTTCCACCCTCATCTATAAGATATTGAAGGCAGCGGGAAAGGACGCGCATCTCGCCGGGAACGTCGGCCTTTCCCCCCTGGAGCTCCTGCCCCGTCTCAAGCGGAATTCCTGGGTGGTGCTCGAGCTCTCGAGCTTCCAGCTCCAGGACCTGGAATATTCGCCGCGGATCGGCGTCATTCTCGACACCTTTCCGGAGCACCAGGATGCCCATGGAAGCATCCGGGAATATTATGCGGCCAAGAGCAATCTGGTCCGGCACCAACAAGCCGGGGATCTGGCCTTTTATTTTCCCTCCAACCCGGTTTCCAGGCGCCTGGCTCGGTTCGGCCGCGGCAAAAAGATAGCGGTTTCTCCCGGCAGTTTCCCGCTCCGGCCGGCTGATATGCGCATTCCGGGCGAGCATAACCTCCGGAACGCGCGGATGGCCGCCGCGGTCACGGAACGCATCGGCATACCCAGGCGGACCATTCTTCGCGCGATCCGCGGATTCCGCGGGGTCCCCCACCGCCTGGAACTGGTCCGGACGCTGCGGACGCCATCCGGCAGCCTGCGATTTTTCAACGATTCCGCATCCACGAACCCCCATACCGCCGTCGCGGCCATCCGCGCGTTCCGAAAGGAACCGGCCGTCCTCATGCTGGGCGGCCATGACAAAGGGCTCTCTTACGCTCCGCTCGCCAAAGCCCTCAAGACCTCCGCCGTGCGCGGGCTCGTCCTTTACGGAAAGAACCGCGCAAAGATAGCCGCCGCGGTCAAACGCTCCGGCGTTCCCGCCTTTTTTGCCGGCGATTTCCGCTCCGCGGTCCGGCGGGCGCATCTGCTGGGCAAGAGGATCGGGAACTGCGCGGTGCTCCTTTCTCCGGGAGCGGCGAGCTTCGACATGTTCCGGAACTATGCGGAAAGGGGCGAGCGTTTCCGGGAACTGGTGCGAAAACTGCCCGGAGGTTAAAATCCTAAGGTCCTATGGCTGAAATATCCAAAGAATCCCTGGAACATCTGGCCAAACTGGCCCGGCTCGATATTCCCGAAGAAGAAGAGAGGAAGCTCTTGGGGGACCTGGAGAATATCCTGGGGCACTTTTCCGAGCTTCAAAAGATAGACACCAGCGCCGTGGAGCCCGTGGCCGGCGGCACGTCCCTGCGGAATTCGTTCCGGGAGGATGACGAAAGGACCGCCACCGACCAGGGCAAGGGCGTCGATTCTTTTCCGAATTCCAGAAAGGGCTTCCTCAGGGTGCCTCCGGTCTTCAAGGCCAAATGAACCTCTCCGGCTTGAATATCAAGGATATCGGGAAGGGATTGCGGAACGGGGATTTTTCGTCCCGGGAGATAACCCGGTCATATTTGGACCGCATCGGGGAAAAGGACGGGGATATCGGCGCATATCTGCGGACCATGCCGGAGACGGCGATGGCCCAGGCGGAAGAAGTGGACAGGTTGATCGCGGCCCACAAGGAGATCGGGCCCCTGGCCGGAGTGCCCCTCGCGATCAAGGACAATATGCTCATCGCCGGCGAGAAGGCGACCGCCGCCTCCAGGATATTGGAGAACTACGTGGCCGCCTACGACGCGGGGGTCATCAAAAAACTGAAAGGGGGCGGGGCGGTGTTCCTGGGCAAGACCAATTTGGACGAGTTCGCCATGGGTTCGTCCACGGAGAATTCCGCCCTGAAGCTCACCCGCAACCCTCGCGACCTCACCCGGGTACCCGGCGGTTCCTCCGGCGGCTCGGCTGCCGCGGTCGCCGCCGACCTCGCGGCCGGGGCGCTGGGATCCGACACGTTCAGTTCCGTCCGTTTGCCGGCCTCCTACTGCGGAGTGGTCGGACTCAAATGCACCTACGGCTCCGTTTCCCGCGCCGGGCTCATCGCCATGGCATCCAGCATGGACCAGATCGGCCCTCTTGCCAAAACGGTGGAGGATGCGGCGGTCCTGTTCCAGGCCATCGCAGGCAGGGATGAAATGGATGCGACGAGCACGGACGCCGATTACGGCGACCTTCTCGATGCGGATCCCTCCCGGATGGTGATAGGCATGCCCGAGGAATATTTCATAGAAGGAGTGGACCCGGAAGTAAGGGCTGCGATCGAATCCGTGCGGGACGTCTTCTCGGAGGCGGGCGCGAAGATATTGAGGGTGTCCCTGCCCCACACGAAGTACGCGGTGCCCTGCTATTACCTGAGCATGCCCGCGGAAGTCAGCGCCAACCTTGCCAGGTTCGACGGCATCCGGTTCCCCGGCGTTTTTGCGCCGGGCGAACTTCCGAAAGAACTGTTCGATATTTACTCGGAAACCCGCGGGCGCGGCTTCGGACCGGAGGTGAAACGCAGGATAATCCTGGGCACCTTCGTCCTCTCCTCCGGCTATTACGATGCCTATTATAAGAAGGCCCAGCAGGTGCGCCGGCTCATAAGCGACGACTTTGCGGAGGCGTTCCGGAAGGCGGACGTCCTGCTCACTCCCATTGCACCCACTCCCGCGTTCAGGATCGGCGAGAAAGTGAACGATCCCCTGGCCATGTATCTTTCGGACATTTTCGTGGGACCGGTGAACCTGGCCGGTCTGCCGGGAATTTCCGTCCCGGTCGCCGGACGCGAGGAAAAACTGCCCATCGGCTTTCAGCTCATAGGCAAGCACTTCCGGGAAGCGGACATCCTGGGCCTAGGTCGATTCTATGAAAAAACCACTGCTCCCTAGGGAGTAGTGGTGGTCGCGGCGGGAGGAGTGCTGGTCGGGGCGGCCGGAGTGGTCGTTGTCGAAGTTCCCGCGGGCGGTGCGGGCGGATTCACCGGAGTTCCGTTCACCGCGGTAACGGTGAGGTCTTTGGATCCCGGAGTGTAGGTCCCGGAGAGCTCCACGGTGCGGCCCACTACCGGCTTCAAGGCCGCGATGACCTTGGCATCCTTGGAATTCTTCACGCTGAACGCGACCGAGCGGGCGGTGGTCAAAACATACGAAACCTTATCTCCTCCGCTAAGCGTCCCGCTCAAGGTGAAAGCGGTGGTCGTCGCTCCGGCGGGCGTCGCGAATATCGCGAGCTGCGCAGCCAAGTCCTTGTTCTCGTCGGTCAGCGCGGCGATCTGGCCTTGGAGCTGATCCCGTTCCGAGGTGAGCGCGGAGACCTGCTGATCCGAACCGCCGTCCGGAGAAGGCAATATGCCTCCTTCCCCCTTCAGTCCTTGGGTCTGCAGGAAAAAGTACGCGGCGGCTCCGGCAGAGACGACGAAAAGCACTCCCAGAACCCCCGGCAGGATCCATGACCGGGAAGAGCGGGAAGAATATGAAGCGGCGTCGGGGGCGATGAAAACATTCGGGTCCGACGAGGTCATCGGCTGGATCTTCGATTCGAAAGGTTTGACGTCGGTCTTCGTTTCCGGTTTCGCGTTCGCCATTGGCTTCACGCCGAAAACCGGTTCGTTCTTGGGTTTGAAAATATCCCGCGTGACCGGCGAAGAGCCGCCCGTAACGGCGGTCGGAGCGCTGATGGCCGGTTTCGCGGCAGAGGATATCGCGGGCGAAGACACCGAAGCCGCCGCCATCGGCGCCGCTGCGGGCTGGGAAACGGCCGGCTGCGCGGACGAGGGACCGAGAGCTTCGTTCACGTCCGCTTCCGGCCAACCGCTCGTGACGAGGGTGCTCTTGATCGCCTCTTTGGGCACTCCCAATTGGATCTGCTGTTTTATATACTCGGCAAGTTGTGGATTGACCATGCTTTAAGTATATCAGATGGCACTCCCGACAAACCCTCGGATGTGCACAAGTCCACTTCCGACCGGGAGGGGCGTAGCAGATAGGTATGCGGATGACATCCGTCGGTTTTAAAGCCCGGATCTTGCTTGCCTTTGCCGCGGTCTTCGCCGGGTCCCTGGCGTCCGTGGCCCATGCGGAGCATTCCGCCATCCGGCTCGCGGATTCGTACCGGTCCTCCGCGGTCCTGGCCGAGGGCACGTCGAACATCCTATCCGCCACCGTTTTCTCAAAGGATCGCCGCCGGGTCATCGTGGACCTGGAGCTTTTCGGGCCGGGAGACCGGCGGGTGGCGCAGAAATATTTCAACTCCGTGATCGGAGCGGGCAGGCAGGAGGAGTTCCGGCTGGAAACGGATCCCGGCCTGCCGGCAGGCACCTATTATCTTTCCGTGGGCATTTTCGAACCGCGCTGGCTGGGTTTCCTTTTCCCGCGCTGGTCCACCCCCATCCACTGGCACCATGGGGTCCAAACCTTCCGGATCTACGACTCTTCTCCCTGCGAAGGCGATTGCGAAGTGAAAATATCACGCATCGTCGCGGCGGAGAACGAGCTTACGGTCGAATTCGAAAGTCCTTCCTCCGCGAACCTGGTCCTGGTGGATCTGGAGCTCCACGACGAGGACGGC
>Ga0075906_113_pt3 | contig 9666 bp, 12 predicted proteins | sample RifGroA1_FD_68325 | JGI IMG/M metagenome (GOLD analysis project Ga0075906, IMG submission 68325) | Parcubacteria bacterium GW2011_GWA1_59_11 | reverse complement strand
GGTTCGGGATGGTGATGAGCTCCGCGCGGGATTCGACCACCAGCCGTTTGACGGGGGAGCGGCCGACCTCCGCGGCGACAGCTTCCCGTAGCGAGGGGCTCATGGCCAGGAAGCTCCCGGCGTTGAACACCATGAGCGTGTGTACGGAGTTCTTGCGCAGGGTGCGGGCGAAGGTCTCCTTGAAGAACGCCAGGTGGTCGGTATCGGGCACCGGCGCTCCGCCGTAGAAGCCGTCGCGGTAGCCGATGACCGCGTTCGGCAGGGGACAGAAGGTGCAGCGCGAGTTGCGCTGGCCGCCCGTCTCGCCCCAATCCGGACAGCCGAACGGGATGTAGAGCGTGGCCGCCGGGACCATGCGTCCTTCGCGCACGTCCCACCACAGGCGCCGTCCTCCCTGAAGCAGGGAGATGCGCGGATCATTCTTCTTCATGGCGAGCCTCCTTGGTTCGGGCGCCGTGCCGCGTTCCCGAACGGTGAATGTGTTCCGCGGAAGCGAGCAGGGCCTGTTCCGGGTCGTTGAGCGCGAAGAGCACGCCGTGGCCGCCGGATTCCTCGTCCGGCGGGAAGCCGTCCCGGAGCAAACGGACCGGCCATACCCCGCCGCTCATCTCCCAATAGAGATGCAGCATGGGATCGCGCGGCCCGCCGTCCTCGCGTTCCAAGAGCCAGTAGTCCTCCGGATCGATGCCCGTTCGCCGGTTCGTCTTCGCGAATCCCGGCATGCGGGAACAGAAGATGAAAAAGCTTCCGGAGCGGAACCCGCAGTGCCTGGCCCAGCGGACGAGCGAGGCATGCATCAGAAGATCGGAAGTGCCGGGGGGCGCGGCTGCCGGAACGGCGAGCGAGACCACGTAGACGTTGGGGCCGACGGGATCGAAAGTCCCCCGCATGGCTCCGTCGTCCGTTGCCGCCGCCCAGGAAGTGCATTCTTCGGGCGTGAGCCGGGTCGGCTGAAGGATCATATCACCCGCCACGGCGCAGGCGCCGTAGGAAGTGTTCTCTGCGACCAGGAACCAGCCGTCCCCGCAGAGCTCGATCCTGTCCGCCAGCATTTCATCCGACGCCGACATTTCCGGACCGAAGGTTTCGAGCTCGATACCCATCAGGACCGGAAGATCACCGGCGCGCGCGGGCCGGATCTTGATCATGGCGAACCTCCTCCTCAAAGACCGCCGAATTGACGGATTTCAAGAACCTATCATCAGTTTAGCAAATCAGGCGCTTGCCTGCGGAGCCGGAAGATCCAACGCTTTGCGCAATCTTTCCTCGAACACTATGAAGTCCTCGCCTTTGTGCAGGTATTCCACGCCGATCTGCTTCAGGCCGCTCTGCGCGTCCGGGCTTAGATCCTCGTTGGTCAGGAATATGACCGGGATGTTCTTGGTCTCGTTGAATTCTTTGAGCCGTTTGGCCACCTCCAGGCCGTCCACCTCCGGCAAATGGTAATCGAGCAGGATGAGATCGGGGGCGAACTTTCTCGCGTTCGCCATGCCCTCCACGCCGTTCACCGCGTATATCGCCTCGAAACCGAGCTTGGTTATCCAGCCGCCGAAAAGCTTGCGGCTCATCGGATCGTCCTCGATCAATAGGATATGAGTTTCGGGCATTGCGTGAATTATATCAAATAATCGGCAGCGCCAAAGTGTGGAGAAATCACTGCCGGAACCAGACCCAAACGACATACAAGCCGAGCATTATTCCTATGACGAAAAGCGCGAGCGCGTAGGGAAGCAGCGTCTCGCTCCAATATGCCCCAATGGCGATGCCTATGGCCAGTAAGGATATCTTGAATATGCTCATCTGCCAGAACGTGAAACGGGCGCTCTTAAAGATATCCATATGGAAATTATACATCAAAGCATCCCAAAAGTTGATTTTAGGCGCTTTTACTATATAATTGGAACCGCTCGATATTGCCGGATCCGCCTGGCCGGCGAGGTCGGTCGTCTAGCGGTCTCGATAAGTTCAGTCTTCAAATGAATTGCCGGATCGTCTAGTGGTAGGACGCCGCGCTCTGGACGCGGAAACTGGGGTTCGAATCCCTGTCCGGCAGCCCTTCTTCGCTCCGCTCATCAGGGCCTTCGGCCCACTCGCCCACAAAGGTCTCCGGCCCACTCGCCCGCAAAGGTCTCCGGCCCACTCGCCCGCAAAGGTCTCCGGCCCACTCGCCCACAAAGGCCTCCGGCCCACTCGCCCACAAAGGCCTCCGGCCCATTAGCTTCTTCGCTCCGCTCATCAGGGCCTCCGGCCCACTCGCCCACAAAGGTCTCCGGCCCGCTAGCTCTCATAAAGGTCTTCAGCCACCGGCTCATCAAAATGTATTCCGTTTATATCCTTGAGTGCGTCGATAAATCTTTATACGTTGGTTGCACCAATGACCTAGAGAGGAGATTGAAACAGCATAATGGCTCAAAACGGGGTGCACACTACACAAAAATTCGCAGACCGGTCAGGTTGGTATATTCGGAAAATTTTAAAACTTTAGTTGAATCGAGAAGACGAGAACAGGAAATAAAAGGTTGGCGCAGAGAAAAGAAATTGGCTTTAATCAAAGGATAGCGACGCCTTTCTCGCGGATTTCTGCCGCGAATATCCGAGGAGAACGATGCCCGCCAAGACGAACAGGATGACGCCGAAATAGCCATAGCCGGCCCGGATGCCGTAAGCGGAGGCGAGATAGCCGAGCGCGAGCGGTATCCAGAGCCCGTTCAGGGCCTTCGTGAAGGCGAGCGTGGAAAGATAGGTGGCTTTGAGTTCCCTGGTCGGACATCTCCGCAGGAGATAGCTTTGGGTGAGCGTGATCTCGTTGCGGTTATAGACCACGAGCAGGATCATGCAGGCCGCGCCGAGCCAAAGTCCTCCTATGCCCGCGAGGATCGTGAGCGAGACGAGCACGGCCGCGCTAAGGCCGTAATACGCCCGTTCCGGCAGGAATTCCAGTTTGTGGATGTTGAAACTCGCGAGCGCAGCGATGAGGCTTGAGATCGCGAGCAGGAAGCCGAAGTAGATGACCGGCATGCCCTGGACCTGGAGATATATCTCCCGGAATTCCGGGACCTTGTCGCTTGCCGCGCCCGTTACGCCCAGAAAGAGGAAAAGCAGATGCGCCCGGCTGACGTGCAAACTGCGCATCAAATTCATAAAGCTCACGCTCTCGAGCTCGGCCACTTCGCGCTTGGATCTTCGGGGCGTGGTCAGGAAGAAGCTTAGGCAAAAGCTTGCGGTCATCAGGAGCGAGCCCACCAGGAACGGAAGGCGATGGTCCAGAGGATAAAGCAAGGGAACGAGGGAGACGAGAACCACGTTGCCCAAGAGGGACACGGCCTGGGCGCGGCCCACCACCCGGCCGTATTCTTTTTCCCGGTCGAGTTCGAGCAGGGATTCATGAAGGAAAGCGTCCAGGGTCCCGGAGATGAAGGCATACCCCCCGAAATATCCGGCGGAGCCCAGCAGTACTCCCGTGAAGTTGGGCCAGATCACGTAGGCGAGCGGCGAGAGCGCCATTATGAAGCAGCCCAGGATGAGCGATTTCTTGTGTCCGATGCGGTCGGAAAGATATCCGCTGGGTATCTCCAAGACCAGGGAGGTGAGCGCGGTGAGGGAAGCAACCAAGCCGAACTGGCCAAGATCGAGACCAGCCACCGAGACGGCGTAAACCGCGATCAAAGGCAGATAGGCGCGCTTATTGAGCGTGCGGAAGAGGGTGTAGCCTTTGATGTTCCAGGCCAGACCCCGCTCGTACGGCGACATAAGAAGATTCCAGAACCCATTTCAATACCCTCTCCGCGACCGCGTTCCTGCGAGTTTGGCTGTTCCGGTAAGGCAGGCCGAGGAGACAATACCTCCATAGGTAGGCTCCGAGGCCTAACGCAGCCGGACAAGCAAACTCGCGGAACCCGGAGGGATATGGCTGATTTTAACATGAACTAAAAAGTACACCTTCGTCGTCGCTCCTTGTTCCTCGTGAAATCAGCCGATATCGCGGCCGGAAGAGGGTGTTGAAACGGGTTCGAAGAGAAAATGATATAATTCAGGCGTGCACGACATCAAATCTTTGAAATCCGCGACAGAGAAGCTCCTGACCGAGCCGATCCAGACCCTGTCGGTGGTCAAGCTCGTGGATCTCTTCGTGGAGTACGCATACAGCGCCCACGCCTCGGACATTCATATCGAACCGACCGAGGATTCCCTGCGCATCCGGTTCCGGATAGACGGCATCCTCTACGACGTTTTTGAAAAAGTGAAAGTGGAGAGGGAGCTTTCGAGCGAGATAATCTCCCGCATCAAAGTCCTGTCCGGCCTCCGGACGGACGAGCACGTTCTGCCCCAGGACGGGAGATTCAAGGTCAAGGTGGGGGACCTGGGCGGCATAGACATCCGGATCTCCATCATGCCCACCTATTACGGCGAGAACGCTATCATGCGCATACTCGCCGAGACGCAATCCTTCCATATGGAGGACTTGGGCTTCGTCCAATCCGACCTGGACAAGGTCAAGAAGGCCATCAAGAAGCCGTACGGCATGATACTCGCGAACGGTCCGACCGGCTCCGGCAAGACCACCACCCTTTACACCATCCTGCGGGAATTGAACCGGCCGGAGGTTTCCATCATCACCATCGAGGATCCCATCGAATATTCCCTGCCGGGCACGACTCAGATCCAGACCAACTCCGCGGTGGGCCTCACTTTCGCGAACGGATTGCGCTCGATCTTGCGCCAGGATCCGAACATCGTCATGGTCGGAGAGATACGCGACCAGGAGACCGCGGGCATCGCGGTGAACGCGGCCTTGACCGGACACTTGGTCTTGAGCACCCTGCACACGAACGACGCGGCGACCACCTTCCCGCGCCTCATCGACATGGGCGTGCCGCCGTTCCTCGTGGCATCCACAGTGAACATCGCCATGGGACAAAGGCTGGTGCGGACCATCTGTCCCGACTGCCGGAAGGAACGCAAGCTCTCCGCGGAGGAAGAGAGGAGCTTAAAGGAAATACTGCCGGAATTGCCCAGCAGTAAATTCTACAAAGGCGAAGGCTGCGCGAACTGCAACCATACCGGCTATCAGGGACGCATCGGCGTGCGGGAGGTTCTGGAAACGAACGACGAAATAAGAAAATTGATAATGAACCGCGCGGACGCGCGAGAGATAAAGAATGCGGCGGTCCGAAACGGAATGATGACCATGATCCAGGACGGCGTGAGTAAGGCCGCCCAAGGCCTGACCACCCTGGAGGAGGTACTGCGCATCATCCATGAATAATGCCGGAACGCTGTCCAAGGCCATTCACATCCGCCTGCCCGGGCGGATAAAAACGGAGGATAAGATAAATTTCGCGAGACACCTGTCGATAGTCATCAAGGCCGGTCTGCCGCTTCTCGAGGGTCTGAAGATAATCCGGCGCCAAACGGAATCCAAGGAGCTTGCGCGGGTCATCGACCAGGTCGTCGAGGACGTGAACAACGGCCAATTTCTGGCGACCAGCCTGGAGAAATTCCACCGCCACTTCGACGACTTCTTCGTGAACATCATCCGGGTGGGGGAAGTGAGCGGAACCCTGGCGGGAAATCTGGCGTACCTCGCGGAGGAGACGAAGAAATCCAAGGACCTGCGCGGCAAAGTTCGGGCGGCGATGATCTATCCCATGGTGGTGCTGGGAGTGATGATGGCGGTGGTCGGGTTCCTGGTCTTTTTCGTGTTCCCGAAGGTACTGCCCATTTTTGAGAATCTGAAGGTCAAGCTGCCCCTGGCGACCAAGGTGCTCATCTTCACTTCGCAGTTCGCTTTGAATTATTGGTTCTATATCCTGGGAGCCGTCCTGCTTCTCGTCGTCGGATTGCGGCTCTTGCTCAAGCTGCCTGATTTCCGCATGGCGTACCACCGCCTGCTTCTGCATCTGCCTCTCATATCGGGATTGATCCGCGAGATGAACGCGGCGAATTCCGCCCGGATCCTGGCGGTGCTCCTAAAAAGCGGCATTAAGATAGTGGAGGCGGAGAGCATCACCGCCAATACCTCGAACAACCTGGTCTATCGCCGCGCCTTCCTGGAGGCGGCGGAGGATATCCGTCGAGGCGAGCCGATGGCCAAGTATCTTTCCGCGCATAAGAGAATATTCCCTCCGCTCATGAGCGGGCTCATCGAGATAGGCGAGAACACCGGCAATCTGGAATCCAACCTGAACTATATCTCCGAATATTACTCCGAAGAGGTGGATCTGCGCCTGAAGAACATGACCGTTCTTCTGGAGCCGCTCCTGCTGCTCATTCTGGGGTTGATCGTCGGATTCGTGTCGCTCGCGATAATCCTGCCCATTTACCAGATCACCCAAGGCGTGAGATGAGGAGAGGATTCACTTTGTTCGAGCTTCTGCTCGCGATCGCCCTCATGGCTCTCATTTTCGCCATGGCGCTGCCTTTCGGCCTCGAATTCTACCGGCGGAACACGTTGGATGCGGAACGCGAGAACCTGGCCGCCGTTCTGCGCCAGGCCCGGGGGCGGGCAATGGCGAACATCCGGGAAACGCCTCACGGCGTGCGCATCGCCCCGGAAGGATACACCGTCTTCGAAGGGGATTCCTACGCCGCACGGGACCCGGCTTACGACACGCTGTTCCCGAAGGATGCGGCCATCGTCGCTTCCGGCCTCGCGGAGGTCGTATTCTCGGAGCTTCAAGGGAACGCCAACGCTTCCGGAACGGTGAGTTTGGAATCAGGCGGCGGGCGGGCCGAACTGCATATCAATTATGAAGGGCGTATCGACTGAACAAGGACGGGCGGGGCAATCCACAGTGGAGGTCCTGGTGGCCATCCTTATCCTGGCCACGGCTTTTTCGGGAGCGATACTCGTAATTTTCGGAGGCCAATCCTTGATCCAGGATGCTGGCGAAAGCAGCCGGGCCCTGCGGCTCGCCCGGGAAAATCTGGAGGAGACGGCCGTCTTGGCGAAAACCGGCTTCGCCGCCATCGCATCCGCGAGCAGTACCAGGGACGGGTTCGTTCTGGAGACCCTGGTCGAGGACATAGCCGAGCGCACTAAAAGAATAACCAGCCGGGTGAGCTGGGACGCGAGCCCGCTGCGGGTCCGGAGCGAGGAACTGGTCACGCTGGTCACGGACTGGTATGCGGTCGTGCAATCCGGCGGAGATACCGGAGGCGGCAGCGTTTCCGGTGACTGGCAGAATCCCCGGACCCTGGGTTCGGTCGATCTCGGCCCCGGCGTTTCCGCGACCGATCTCGATGTCATGGACAAGATAGTGTATCTCTCCGCGGATGCCTCCGACCCCAAGAAGCATGATTTCTTCATCGTGGACGCCACCAACGGCCTCGCACCCGCCATTATCGGTTCGTTCAGCACCGGTCCGGGCTTGAACGCGGTGGACGCGATACAAGACTACGCCTTCGCGGCCGGGCAGGAAACGAACAACGAATTGGTGGTGATAGACGTTCGTAACCGGAACGCTCCGGCCCTGCTCACCTCCTTCGCCCTGCCGGGAATATCCGGAAATTCCGAAGGACGGACGGTCTTCTATCTCGGCGGAAAAATCTTCATCGGCACGAACAAGGCCACCGGACCGGAATTCCACGCGGTGGACGTGAGCGATCCCGCGAATCCGTCCGCCCTCGGAGCTTATGAGGTGAATGAGAACGTGAACGACATCCACGTGGACGGGAACCTGGCATATCTTGCCACCGACAAGGAGGGAGCCGGGCTCCTCATCCTGGACGTCTCCGATCCTTCGAACATAACGCTCGCCGGCCAGAGCTATTTGGACGACGCGAACGCCGTCTGGAACGCCGTGCCGGGACTGACCCTGCTCGGGCCAGATTATTCCTTCGCGCTCGCGAGCACTACCGATCCGGGGGCGATCGTTCCTTTGGGCAGCATCGCCGCGGGCGGGACGGTGAACGACATCGTTTCCCGCGATTATTTGGCGTTCATCGGGACCTCCGACAGCAACCGCGAGTTCCAGGTGGTGAACATTTCGAGCAGCACTTCGCCCGTCCTGCACTCCTCCTTCAATTTCCCGCAGGTGGCGACCGGCGTGGATTACGAGGATAACCTGGTATACGTCTCGGTCCGGTCTAACGACGCCTTGCGCATAATAACCTCCAGCCCATGACGAAGCATTCGAGGAACGGATTCACCCTGCTCGAGGCGGTCATCTACGCCGGCCTTTTCGCGGTCATACTGAGCGCGGTGCTCGGGATGTTCTACAGTCTCATGGAAAGCGAGCGACGCAATCGCGAGCGCCTGGCGGTGGAATCGGAGGCCAATTTCGTGATGCAGAAGATCGCCTGGGCGCTCACGGGCATCGAGAGCGTGAATTCGCCCGCTTCCGGCGCGACCTCCACGGCTCTGTCCGTGGACAAATTCGGGTTCGATGACGACCCCATAGTCTTCGAGCTGGGATCCGGACGGATCACCATGAGCAAAGGGAGCGGGGAGGCTGCGGATCTTTTTAGCTCCCGGGTCCGGGCGCTGGACCTGGTCTTTGAGAATATGCCGGCCGCGGCCGGACGTCCGCCGGGAGTGGCGGTGAACATTTCCGCGGGGGACGTTTCCGGGCGCGCGTCCACCACCTTGAGCGGTAAATTCTATCTGCGCCAATGAACCGTTCCGGATATATCGCCATAGTTTCCGCGCTGCTTATCGCATTGGGCATCGCGGTGCTCGTATCGGTGGCCGGCATCGTCTCTTTCCTTGGCCGGCAGGAGATATCGGATGCCTCTTTTAAGGAGCGAAGCAGGGGACTCGCGGAGTCCTGCGTTCAGATCGCTCTCCTGCGGCTGGCGGAGGATCCGGCTTACGCCGGGAACGAGACCGTGCCGGTGGATGACGAAGAGTGCCGGATAGTCTCGGTCCTGCCCGGAACGGAGCGCATCATCTCGGTTCGGGCCGGCTACGAGGGCGCCTGGACCAGTCTTCGGGTTGCGGCCACCGCGACCGAGATCGTAGAATGGGAAGAACCGAACGAACTCTGATGCGCAAAGGATTCACATTGGTGGAGATATCCATCGCCATCGCGATAGTCGCGATCCTTTTCGGTTTGGGCGTGGCCATCATGGATCCCGGCCGGCAGTTCGCGCGCGGCCGCAACACCGAGCGGACCTCGGAGATGAGCGTCATCCTGAACGCAATCGGCCAGAAAATGGCGGATAACCGGGGCAGATTCGAATGCGCTTCCGGCGAATTGCCCACGAGCACGGCCAAGATGGCTTCCGCGGCCGGTTATGACATCGCTCCCTGCCTCGTGCCCGTCTATCTCTCCGCAATGCCTTTCGACCCGCGCGCGGAAGGGGCCCATTATACCAGCGGATCGGATTACGACACGGGATACGACATCGTGCGGGACCCGGTCTCCGGCCGGATAACCGTTAGCGCTCCCGCCGCGGAATTAGGGGAGGCCGTTTCCGTGACCCGCTGAAAAGCGGGGGGAACGGGATATAATCAAGTCATGGCCCCCCTTCCCGCTCCAAGTCCCCGGGCTTCCTTCACCCTGATCGAGCTTCTGGTGGTGATCGCCATCGTGGCGATCCTTAGCGCGGTCGTGATCATCACCTTGAATCCCGCGGAGCTCCTCAAACAAAGCAGGGACAGCAACCGTCTCTCGGATCTAAACACCCTGAACAAGGCCCTGGCCCTCTATGAGGTGGACGTGG
>Ga0075906_124_pt1 | contig 9878 bp, 9 predicted proteins | sample RifGroA1_FD_68325 | JGI IMG/M metagenome (GOLD analysis project Ga0075906, IMG submission 68325) | Parcubacteria bacterium GW2011_GWA1_59_11 | reverse complement strand
GAATCAACGGCCAATTTTTCTTCCAGCCGATAGATGACCGTGGAGGTTGCCCCACGCACATCCGATGACTGATCCCACGAAAAATCGATGGACATCGTACTCGAAGCATACTGAGTCTGAAAATTAGTGATCACCGGCGCCGTGCGAGGTTCGCTCATATTATTCGAATTTTGGGGCAAGGGAGATGAACGGACGTAGAAATCCGTCGAATTATCTCCCGTATCGCATCCGTTGCCCAAAAATTCAGAGCTGGGGACGGCGGCCAGGCAGTTTTCGTCCCATGCTTTGCGCTCAGCGCTTTGATCTGCGTCCCACAAAACCATGGCCGTACCTTCCGATAAAAGACCCGTTCCGGAGCCATATGCGAATCTGTCCACAACATTCGCATCCGAATAGCTCGTGATCACTTCTGTATCGTTCACTAAAAATATCGTTGCCCCGTTCGCGCCTCCGGATAAGCTGAACGTTCGGTGCGTCATATCCGGCGTGCGATCTCCGCGATATCCATCCGCACCTTCCTCGTTCATCGCGCGGGCTACAAGGAAATATCCACGGGCGGGAATGATATTGTCGGATTCCATGTTTTTCTTCGAGATCGTCTGAGTCGAAGTAGCGGCACCGCTCAAATACTGAATGGACCAGCCGGAAATATCCACTTCGTGATCCAAGGGATTATACAATTCGACGAATTCGTCGCCGACATCCGCGCCTTCGACCTGAATTTCGCTGATTAGAACGTGCCCGACGTTGCTTGCGGTGGATGTTTCGAGGGTGCTCGCGGCCGCGACATTGGACAACGGCGATTCGTTCCCGAAATCATCCCGAGATTTGAGCGCGAAATAATACGTGGTGCCCGAGGACAGTCCGGAAACCGTGAAGGATTCGGAAGAACCGCTTTCTCCCGGAGCCGGCAAGCCGCTTGCCGCCGTTATGGAGCTCCAATTCTCATCAGTTATCTGGCTGGTCGAATAACGCAGAATATAGGAGCTTGCCCTTCCGCTCGAATCATCGTCCCCCGGCGACAGCCATGTAAGCGTTATGGAAGAAACGGCTGCGGAAGTAGCCAGAGAATCCACTCTGCCCGGAGGGGCATTGTCCACCGGCGGCTCGCCGGACCCGCCAGAACTACTCCCGCCTCCACCGCCGCTCGAAGAACCTGCATCTGCGGAAGAAACCGATGTATTCGACGCGGGCACAGACACACGCGGCGCCTCTTCCGTAGCCGATAATTCGCGGGATACCTGAACTTGTTCTTGAAGTTGGGCCAACTGCGCTTCCAGCTCTCGAACAATGGCCTGGAGTGCGTTTCGCTCTCTTTCGGGATCAGGGACGATGCTTCCGGGCGCGGGACTGGCTTCGGATGGTAAGATCTGTGCGGCCGGCTCTTCGGAGCCTACAGCTCCGACCCCGTCGATGTTTTCCGAACCGGCAACGGAGCCAGAGAGAAAAGAGGCGGAGGTCGCATCCGTTTCGGGCTGATTCGACGCCGCCTGCTCATTGTCTCTAAATAACCCGCTTATTCCGCCCGAGATCGCATTCCACGCGCCGGTTATGCTGTCCCCTATGTTTGCGGTCGCAGTCCGGCCAAAAACCCATAGTTTCAAGCCAACCACGGCAGGAGAAAGATTTGGAAAGATAAATTGGCGGATGAATGGCTTGTCTAGCTCTACCAGATGCTGCGGAAAATCTTTATTTTCGGTGGCATCCTTAGCTTCTTTTTTGAAAAGGGCAATTACACCTGCGCCGTTCAGAACGATCTGTTTTGAGAGACGGGTAAAATAGGCATCGAAAATTGGATCATAATTTTCTTTACCAATTAACTCATAAACATTTTTGAAATCTTTATCTCCTTCGTGCCAGACATTCCTTATTCCAACAAGAAGAAACTCTTTTGCATTTTCATCTAACCCATATCCAAACCCATTGCCTTCTCTTGTAATTTTAGGGGCTGCATATTTTTGATTATTAATTGTATCCTTGGAGAAAAAATATTTATTGGAATAACGAGCGACATTAATCAGATAGTCTTCAATCGTTGCGAGGCTAACAACTTCTTGGGGCAAACCCTCTGAAATATCTATAAATTTTATACTGTCCCGGGTCCACCTCGATGCATATTTTTCATATGGGGAACCGGGGTCGCCGGTAACGCTCTGCACCGCATCCGCATGAGTATCATTGCGAGTATGGTCCGGTACGCCCATATCCTCCAAAAGATGGAGGGCGAATCCGAGAACTAAGTAAGATTCTTTCTTATCTCCCCCAACAAAATATTCCAACCCCCTCTGCCAGGTCCGGTTTCCTCCGGATGGAGAGTATTTTTCCTGTATCCATTCATCTCTGATCCATTTAGGCGCGGAAAGTGGTGCGACGAAGGAAAGGGTTAGGGCGGCTTTCCGGACCACTTCCTTAGATATTTTGCCCGCCTCTTCCCCAGTCCATCCTTCACCGCTTATCGGATCGTAAAAGTGATTTATCCAGCGGGGAGGGGTGTCTTCTAGGATGCTCCCTTGTATTATCCACTCCTTCTCTTCCGAAGTTACGGAGTTCTCTGGATAAATAGAATTATAAAAATCAACTATCTCCTGGGTAAGGGCCGGGTGAGTGGTCTGGTCGTCATATCCGAGAACCTGAGCCGGCAGAAATGCTATCAGTCCAAAAGCCAAGACAAAGATTGTCAGCCTTGGAAATTCGGTCACTCTATTTAATTTACATATTTCAGATTTCTAAGATTTTCCAGATTCCGTTTGGATATAAGATAAAATCTATCCCTACGGGATTATCGTAAAAGTATTGTTTTTTATCATAAGAGTATTCTCCTGTAGATTCTAATGCCTCTCTCAGAGGATCAACGAACTCGGCTATTTTATTGACCCGATTTATTTCTATTAATTCTGATCTCCATTTCTCTTGATGTTCAAACACAAAATACTTGCTCGCCAATTCGTAGTCCCCTTTCTCCACAGCGTCAATATACATTCTCAAGGTTTCCTGGGGGGTCTTGCCGCCATAAGTGTCGGCCATGGCACGCTGGTAGTTCTCTTCTTGCTCCTGCTTCATCGCATCCGCCAGGGCTTGTACCGCGTCCCGGCCGCGCTCGATCTTATAGCCCTCCCAAATGGCCAAAGCCAGCCAGGCCGCGATAAGAATGCCCAGAAAGGCGAGGGCGTGCTTCAGCCAGGACTTGAACATGTTCTTATTTTATCTCTCCGCCGAAAGAGCACAAGAAAAGGCCATACACAGGTTGCACACAATGACATACCAACAAACTCCAGTTTGTTGGTATGTCATTCCTTAGATGCGCTGAAAGGACCTTAGAAATTGTACGAACGTTTTCCCGTACGGAGACAGTGCGTGCTCCACGAAGCGCCCCCGATATTTCTTATTGACCAATCCGGCGACGCAAAGCCGCCGCGCATGCTCGCCTATCGTTTTCGGATTCGCTCCGGTTATGTCGATGATATTTTCCAAAGTTATCCCTTCATTGGCGGCGATCACAAGCAGGATCTCAATGCGGTAGTGATTGGCCATGCCTTTCAGATGCCGCTCCATTTGCTTCGAGGTTTTCAACTTATTCATACTCTCAAGTATACAACATCCCTAGAAACTCCAGTTTTTAAGGATGTCGTATCTCTTTCCTTGCAAAAGAGGATGAAATATGGTGCTCTTATCGTGAAAGGGGGTCTTTGACATGACTGAACACAGGCTCGAGCCGTCCGTCGGGATGAGGCTCGAGGTGCAACAGGCTCTTCAGCTCTGCGGAGGCGCGACCGAGTCGTGCTTCCCGGAGGTCGAGGCCTGGTTCATGCAGCACGCGGACCGTCAGCGCGCCGTCCAGGAGATCGCGCACCGCAAGAACATCGACAGGTATCGGTCCCTGATCGATTTTCTGTTGTGCGAGATCTTCACCATGTACCGCCCGGCCTGCTTCCGGTTCTACCGGGACAAGGGACCGCGGCTCATCGAGATGATCTCGGTGGAGACGCGCCAGTCGCTCTCCGACGGCCTGCAGAAAGCCGCGGAGATCGCCTACCGCGCGCACTGCGAGCGCCGCCGCCTGACCTGGCCGGCGTTCGTGCACGAGGTTCTCGCCGCCGCGGCCTGATCGCGGCACATCGGTTTCAGCAGTTCCGGGCTCGCATTCGCGGGCCCTCACTGTTTTTTATAGCGATACTTCCGGCTCTTCTTTCTTGAACACCAGATATTTGTAGCCCAGGAAATTCCCCAAAAGTCCGGCGAATATGCCGGCAAGCGGAGCCACCACGTTCACCCAAAGTTCCGCGGTTCCGAAGGCAGGTCCCAGGGCTTTAACCCCCGTGGCCACGCCCACGTTCAAGACCCAGTTCAAGGCGGTGATGGCGTAGAATTTGAACACGGTCGCCGCCTGGGAACGGCCCTGATTGCCGAAGGTCCAATTCTTGTTCCATAGGTAGCTGTTGGTGGTGGCCAAAAGGAACGAAATGGTCTTGAACGTGCCGAACATCAAATTGGACAACTTATCCGCGGGAATGCCGGAAACGAGGTTCAAGACGTTCAAAACTCCCAGATCGATGAAACTGTTCAGGGTCCCCACCGCGCCGAACTTGGCGAACTGGTAAAGCACCGGCACATAAGGACGGATGAGATTCGCGACCGCGAGAGCGAGCGGCGCGAAAATCAGGAAGAACAGGAGCACCGCGAGCCGCAGGAGATCGTCCGTGAGCCCGAAGAAACCGCCCAGGGTCCCTACGGCCTGGACGTTCACGAGCACCGGCTGGATAAGGAGCCCGACAAGCCCGCCGATCAGAGCCACCAGTAGGAGGTCTTTTTTGGTCATGCTTTTATTTTAGCAGAATCGACCCCGTTGAAAACACCCCCGAAAGGTCCGCTGTTTCGGGAACGAAAAACGCCCCTTGCGGGGCGTTCCTCGAATTCAGGCCTAATCTATCTCGTATACGATGGTCGCCGTAAGCGTCACCTCCTCGGAACCCGGTTCGATGCTGGGCGCAGCCTGGGGCGCGACCAGGGCATCCCCGCCCATGCCCAGCATTCTCTCTTTGGCATAGTAGGGGGAAGGTCCGCCATAGCGGTACTCGCTCACGCTCACCACCCGACCGAGCTTGATGCCGCTCGCCTTAGCCATCGCTTCCGCCTTCACCCGGGCGGCTTCGAAGGCCTTGTCGCGGGCGGCCTGGAGAACCTTCTCCGGCTCATCGATGGTAAAGCTGATGTTGCCGACCTGGTTCACGCCGAGTTCCGGCAGACGGCCCATGACCGGACTTATCTTCGAGAAATCCCGGATGCGGACCGTCACCGTCTGGGTGAGCGTATAGCCGCTGATGAAACTGGTCCGGCTTTTCTCGTCGTACTCGTAGTTCGGCTGGAGATTGTAGCCGGTGGTCTGGATATCCTTGGTCTCTATCCCCTGCCCTTTGACGTAGGCGATCACCTCGTTCATCTTACGGGTGTTCTCCTCGGATATGATCTTGGGATCCTTGCCGCGGGAAAGGACCGAGAAGTTCAGAAGCGCCACATCCGGGGTGATGAGCGTCTTGCCTTCCGCGGAAACGGAGATGGTCCTTCCCGGCGGGATGGTATCGTTGAACTTGGCTATGGCGGGCAGGACGAAGAACACCAGGCCCACGATGACCGCGACGAGGAATACGTTAAGCAGCGACCAGAAATAATTCTTTTGATTTTCCATATTTTATTCGATTTATTTTTTATCCCGCACTTTTCCGGAAGCGGCGGCGAGTATCCGATTGAACTCTTCCGGTTTGAGGCTGGCGCCTCCGACCAGGGCGCCATCCACTTCCCGCAGGTCCAGGAAACTTCCCGCGTTCCGGGCGCCGATCGAACCGCCGTAAAGGACCCTGACCGGCACTTTGCCTTTCACGAACCGGACCATGGCGGCGGCGTCCTCGGGGCGGTCCGCGGAACTCCCCGGATTCGTGCTCACGGCCCATATCGGTTCGTAGGCAACGACCACCTTCCTAAGGTCCTTCACTCCTTGAAGTCCGCGGCGGAGCTCTTCGCCCACGAACTTCCGAACGGCGGCCGGACCTTTCGCGCGCACTTTGGCCGGCTCCCCTACACACAGAATGACCCGGAGCCCGGCCCGGAGAGCGGCGCGAAGCTTCTTATTGACCGCCTCGTCCGAATCTCCCAGCCGCCTCCTCTCGGAATGACCTACGATGACCCATTCGGCTTTCCCACTCTGGAGCATGCCTGCGGAAACCTCGCCGGTATAGGCCCCGGCCGGCTCCCAAAAGACGTCCTGCGCTCCGAATTTTATGCCCGGCCGGGACCCCAACCCGTGCAGAAAAGGAAAGGGCGGGCAGACCACCGTTTCCACGCCCGTGACCGGCCGAATGCCGCGCAAAATCTTCCGGGCGGCGCCGGCCGTCTGGGGATTCATTTTCCAATTCGCGACCACAAGCTTCGACATGCCTCCATTTTAGCACAAACAGGATCGGCGCACGGCGTTATGCGACGAAGAATGCGAAAGACACGGACCCGGAACCCGCCCCTCACTCGCGCAAGCGCTTGTATATCCCCTCTTCCACCAGGTCGCGATCCAGTCCGAATTTCACGCGGGAATATTCCTTGAGCTTCAGGACGCTGTCGGGATCTCCCTTGGACCAGGAAGTGGTCTCGATGCGCAGATTGAACGGACGGGAGGTCTCGCCGTTTATCAGGATCTTCGCGTAAGCGTTCATATTGTCGATGTTCATGAGGTCGTTCTCGTCGAACACGGGGTCGAACTGCTTCTTCAAGAATTCCGCGTCCTGGGGTCCCACCCGGAACACGATCTCCGAACCGACGTTGCCGAAGACCGAATCCCGTATATTTTCCTCCAGCTGGGCGATGAACTGATGGGCGATGGTCAGGGACAGCCGGTACTTGCGCGCTTCGGACAGGATGCTCGCAATGCTCGCGGTGGTGAAATTCTGGAACTCGTCGATGTACAGGTTGAAATCCCTGCGCTTCGATTCCTCCGGAATGTCCACCCGGGAAAGCGCGGCCATCAATATCTTGCCGGTGAAGATCATGCCCAGGAGCCCCGCGTTGATGTCCCCTATCCGGCCCTTGGCGAGATTCACCAGGAGTATCTTGCCGTCGTCCATCACTCCCCGGAAATTGAACGCGGACTTGGGCTGGCCGATGATGGGCCGCATATAGTCGTTCGCCACGAAATTATTGAACTTGGAAGTGATGTACGGCGTCATGTTCGCTAGGGACGCCTCGCCGCCCGCCTTGACCGCCTCTTTCTCCCAGAAGTCAATGACCACCGGGTTCTTGATGCGCGCCAGCTTCCGCTTGCGGTATTCCGGATCGGTGAAAATGCGCGGCACCTCCACCAAGGTGGCCGGCTCGTTCGGCATGTCCTCCATCAGAAGCAGAAGGGCGTTACGCATGTACTGTTCGAACATGGGACCCATGGTCTCCGCCACGAACAGCTTGTTGAAGATGCTCTGCATCTCGTTCACGATGAAGGTCTTTTCCTCCGGACGGTTGAGGTTGTAATCCAACATGTTCAAGCCCATCGGCCGCCAAAGGTCGCCGGGGTCGAAATAAATGAGATCCTCCATGCGCTCCTTGGGGATATGCCCCAGGATGAGGTCGACCAAAGTGCCGTGGGGATCGATGACGGCGAGACCCTTGCCGGCCTTGATGTCCTCGATGACCATGTTGCCCAGGAGGGTCGATTTGCCGGTGCCGGTCTGGCCGACCAGATAAACGTGGCGGCGGCGATCCTCGTCCGTGATGAAAACGGGGCGGGTCTCTCCGCGAAAAACGCTCCGGCCGATGAGCGCGCCCTTGGCGGGAAGATTGGACGGCGGCGGCGCTTCCCGGGACTTCAGCCACTTCACCCGGGGCGTTTCGGTACCCGAAGTCGGGAAGTGGCAAAAACTCGCGACCTCTTCGCTCGAAAGGACCATGGTCTGGCCGGATTCGAACCGGCGGAAAATGAACTGGCTGGCCAAACCTTGGGGATTCCGGGCCCTCACCGCGCGAAAACCATTGCGGCGAGGGCTCCCGAACTGCTCGAAGCCGGCGAGGATGCCGTCCAGGATATCCTTGGCTTGGAAGGGAGTCGCCGCAGAGGCGAGCACCCGCACATTGACCAGGAACATCGGTTCAACCCGTGGCCGAAAACCTTCTCCAAGGGCTGGCCCTTCCGGAGCGCTTCGATGCGCCCGAGGACCGCTTTCTTGGAGCTCTCCGGAGCGGGACGCAGGATGACCTGGATGGCCGCGCCTTCCCCGATCTCATTCACTTTGGCGAGACCTCCCAGGACGGAGCTCATGGGATCGTCCTCAAGCTCCTCATAGGTGCGGATAGGCAGGGAGAAATCATCCTTGCTCGAAAGGTAGGCGGCGGCGGTCACGCCGTTCGCGTTGAATATGTTGTAGTCGTCGAGCGTCGATTCCAAGCTCGCTCCGTTCCAGATGCCCTGGATCTGCTTCATCGCCACCTCCGCCATGGCCTTGGGAACCGCCAGATAAAAATGTATCTCTTCGCCCACGTGCGGTACGGCCATTTCGAACACCACCGGGCTCTTCAAGGAACCGAGGTTGCTCAATAGCCTCTCGAATTGGGCGATCTCGGACTGAAATTCCTTGCGATCGCCGTCCTTGGGCTTGGACCGCGGGATCCGGACCAAAAGAAGCGTGAGCGCCAGGGACCGGACCAAGTTCCGCTCCCGGACGCTGCGCGTTACGAAAAAGGCCACCACTCCGGCCGAGAGACCGAAGAGCAAGCTTAGGGCCACGAGATATACCGTCATGGAATGAGCGTTAGTCCTTTATCTTTCCGCGTTTCTTTAGCTCGGGATACAAACGACCCGCCAAAGAATCATGGAAGGCGTCCAGAACGAAGGCGCTGGACTTCATCGCTTCCTCGTTCGCCTTCAGTATCCCGTCGTTCACCGCGATGCTCAAGAGGTGCTCGATTTCCAGCTTTGTTTCCGGCGCGGCGGCCTGGGCGTAATCCGTCAAAGGATTCTGAATGACCTGGCCCGAAGGCGCCGGAGCGGGGGCGGTATGGGTATAGGTGCGCAAGGACTGCCGCAAAAGCTCGTGATTGGTGAGCCCCTTGAACTCCGGATTCTCCCGATGCCGCTCGAACTCCGCGGAAATTTCCCGGATATCTTTTTCCGGGATCTCGGGGCGGATATCGGGCGTCAGTTGTTCCGGCATGTGGGGGTCCCGCTGGGCATGGTGTTATAATGACCTTATGGCCCTTCGGGAAAGAAACGCGTTCTTCGCTCTGCTTGTCATTCTGATTATAGCAACAGTGCTCCGCACTTACCAATTGGAGCGCATCCCTCCGGGGCTTTATCCGGACGAGGCCATGAACGGGGTGAACACCCTCCAGGCCCTCGGCTCCGGCGACTTCAAAATATATTATCCGGACAATAACGGCCGCGAAGGCCTGTTCATCAACATCCAGGCGTTCGTCCTCAAGTCCCTGGGAGGGGTGACCGAACCCTGGGTCCTGCGCTTGCCGAGCGCGCTCATCGGGATACTCACGGTCTGGGGCACATACCTGCTGGGCAAGGAGCTTTTTTCCAAGCGAGTGGGGCTTGCGGCCTCCTTTTTCCTGGCCACCAGTTTTTGGCACTTGGTGTTCTCGCGCATCGGCTTTCGGGCGATCATGGCGCCTTTTTTCCTGGTCTGGGCCCTTTATCTTTTGCATCTTGCCGTACGGAAGGCCAGCGAGAAAAGCCCTGGGTTCATTTTCCCGGCCATAGCCGGAGGGCTGCTCTTCGGTCTCGGCTTCCATACCTACATCGCTTACCGGGTCGCTCCCCTGCTTCTCGCGCTCTTCTGGTGGTTCTTCCGCAAGAACGACTGGTTCTGGTACGCGACGCTCATATTCCTGGGAGCGGCCTT
>Ga0075906_119_pt1 | contig 9882 bp, 10 predicted proteins | sample RifGroA1_FD_68325 | JGI IMG/M metagenome (GOLD analysis project Ga0075906, IMG submission 68325) | Parcubacteria bacterium GW2011_GWA1_59_11 | reverse complement strand
TTCGGAGGCTTACGTCATAACCGCCGCGGACGTGATCTCGGCCGCCCGGCCCGGCGCCAGGCGGGACACCGTGGAGAATTACATCAAGCGCCTGGCGGAACTGGAGCGTATCGCCATGGATTTCCCCGGCGTGAAGCAGGCCTATGCCATCTCCGCCGGACGGGAGCTCCGCATTTTCGTGGTGCCGGAGAAGGTGGACGATTTCCGGGCGTTGGAACTGGCGCGGGAAGTGGCGAACCGCATCCAGACCGAACTGAAGTATCCCGGCGAGATAAAAGTCAACGTCATCAGGGAGGTGCGGGCGGTCGAATACGCCCGATAGGAGCGTTCCTCTTGCGCAAAAACGAGCCAGCCATCCGAGATCACGGCATCAGGCATGCACTCTAACGGAACAAATCCGGCCGGAGCGACCATTGAATTCTCGACGGCTGGTTTGCGTACGGCCGCAAAGTTCTTCCTGTATCTCGCGGTTATGAGCGTGGTAGTGGTGGTGCCCGGAACTTTCTTTCCCTTCATCGGGGTCAAATATTTCTTTTTCCGCGCCATGGTGAGCCTGGCGCTCATTTCGCTCGCCCTATGGTGGGGCTTCGATCCGGAGGCGGACGCTTGGCTGCGCCGGAGATTCAAAGATGTATTCTCCCGCCCTTTGTTCCTGGCGGTTTCGGTGTTCGTCCTGATGTTCCTCTTGGCTTCGGTCTTCGCATACGATCCGCAGGGGGCTTTTTGGTCCAACTTCGAGAGAGGCGAAGGGGGATTCCAGATGGTCCATTACTACCTGTTCTTCACCATCATGCTCCTGCTTTTTGAGAGCGATCGGGATTGGCGTATGTTCTTTAAGATCTCCCTGGCGGCCGCGGCACTCGTGGTGCTCTACGGATTCGCATCCAACTGGTATGTGGAAAAGGGGGAAGGCGCGTTCACGAACCCCTTCGGCCTGATAAGTCCCTACCGGGACGGCATCGAGCGGGCATTGAACGAAGATGCGCCGCCGCAGGTGACCGGTTTCGGCCGGGAATTCTGGCGCCGTCTACTCGAAGGACGTTTCCAGGGCTCCTTGGGCAATCCCGCTTACGTGGCTCCCTATCTTATGTTCGCCGCCTTTTACGCGTTGTGGCTGTGGCTTAAAGGCAGAAAGGTCCTCCGGCGGAATCTCGGCTACTGGGCGCTCATCGCGTTATTCTTCTTCGCCTTTCTGCTCACCCAAACACGGGGGGCGTTCCTGGGATTGGTCGCCGCCTCGGGCGTCTTCCTTATATATTTGCTCTTTTCCGGGGAAAAGAAATTGCGCCGGGCGGCGCTTATCGCAATGGCCGTGCTTGCGCTCACGGCTGCGGTGCTCACCGGATTCCGGGAACACCCCCTGGTCGCCAATGCGCCGATAAGCCGCCTGCTTTATTTCGATCTCAAGGAGCTCACGGCGCAGACCAGGTTTTGGACCTGGAACTCCGCCTGGCAAGGTTTCCTGGAGAGGCCGCTCTTGGGCTGGGGACCGGAGAATTTCGGCACGGTGTTCGATAAGTATTTCGATCCCCGGCATTTTGTCCCGGGCAAGGCGACCGAGACCTGGTTCGACCGGGCGCACAGCACGGTATTCGGATATCTCGCGGAGACCGGCCTGGCGGGCCTTCTCGCGTTCCTTGCGATATTCGCGGTCTTTTTCCGGGGTTTATGGAATAAGCTCCGGACGGGATGGCTGCCGGACGGGAATGCCCGGACAGGGCGCGTTCTCGCGGGACTGCTCATCGCCGTACCCGTGGGCTACTTCGTCCAAGGACTGGTCCTGTTCGATGTTCTGCCCATCTACGTCAATCTTTTCGCGTTCTTCGGGTTCGTGAGCCACTTATTCCATGGAACAAACGACTAGAAAAATACTTGCGGTATCCGTGTCGGTTCTCGTCGCCGCGGTCGCGGTTTACGGGAATTACCTGCCCCTGCAGAAATCGAAGCTCTTTTTGAGGGCGATCTCCATCCTGCCCGCGAACGCCACTCAGGACAATTTTAGGGAGATACAGATGATCCTGGACGAGCCGCTCCGCGCTCCTTCTCCCATCGGCCAGGAGGAGATCGTGAGAGAGGCGGCCAAGCGCGCGCTGGGCTACGTCACGAGCGACGGAGCGATACCGCTTGTCGATTACATCGAAAAATACTATGCTCCTATTGCGAAATCCGGACGGGGCATGAGCTTCAGCCAGAACCTCCTGATGCTGGGTTTGCTTCACCGGCAGGCGTTCATCGCGACCGGAGATCCCTCCCATTTCCAGGCGGCCAAGGCTTACTTCGAGGAAGGATATGAGCGCGGGCCGCGCCGACCCCAGTTCCTGTACGCCCTCTTGCAGATGTATCAGGCGGAGAAGAACGTGGCCGGGGCCAAAAAGGTGGGGGGGGAGATACTCTCTCTGTGGCCGGAGGACCGAACCGCCAGGGAAAGCTTGATGAAATTTCTCGAGGAGAACGCCGACGGAGGAAACTAACCGCATGAAAAAAGCATTGATATTCGGGATAACCGGTCAGGACGGCTCGTATCTCGCGGAGGTCCTACTCGAAAAGGGATACGAAGTGCATGGGGTGATCCGCCGCGCCTCGACCTTCAATACCACAAGGATAGACCATCTTTACCGCGATCCGCACGTGAACGGAGTTAGCATGCATCTCCATTACGGCGACCTTTCCGATGCGAACACCATCCGCAAGCTGATCTATAAGATCCAGCCGGACGAGATATACAACCTGGGCGCGCAATCCCACGTGCGGGTCTCGTTCGACATACCGGAATATACCGGGAACATCACCGGTTTGGGCACGTTGCGGATCTTGGAAGCGATCAAGGATTACGAGGAACACTCCGGCAAGAAGGTCAAATTCTATCAGGCATCGAGTTCCGAGATGTTCGGCTCCGCGCCCCCGCCCCAGAACGAGAAAACGCCCTTCGAGCCGCGCAGTCCCTATGGCGTGGCCAAGGTCTATTCCTATTACACGACCAAGAATTACCGGGACGCCTATGGGATCTTCGCGGCGAACGGGATACTTTTCAACCACGAATCCCCCCGGCGGGGGGAGACGTTCGTTACCCGCAAGATCACGAGGGGCATCGCCCGGATAAAGGCCGGTTTGGACAAGAAGATATATCTCGGGAATCTGGACGCCAAGCGCGACTGGGGCTACGCGCCGGAATACGTGGAGGCCATGTGGCTCATGCTCCAGCAGCCGAAGGCCGACGACTTCGTGATCGGCACGGGGGAGAGCCATTCCGTGAGAGATTTTCTGGATGAGGCTTTCAAATGTGCGGGCATCGACGATTGGAAGGGCTTCGTGGAGATCGATCCCAGGTATTACCGTCCCACGGAAGTGGAACACCTGGTGGCCGACAACACCAAGGCCAAGGAGAAGCTGGGCTGGCAGCCGAAGGTCAAATTCCCGGAGCTGGTGAAAATGATGGTGGATGCGGACCTGGCCGCCGTGGAAGAGGAACTATGGATCTCAAAGGCAAGAAAATCCTCATAACCGGAGGCCACGGCTTTCTGGGACGCCACCTGGTGGAGGTCCTGCTTCAACGGGGGGTCGTCCGGGAGGATCTTTCCCTGCCTGCTTTTCCGGAAACCGATCTGCGCAGATGGGAGGATTGTGCGGCGGCGGTCCGGGGACGAGACGTGGTCATTCACCTTGCGGCCAAAGTGGGCGGAATCGGCTTTAATATGGAGCGGCCGGGGGAATTCTTTTATGACAATCTGGTCATGGGCGCGCACTTGATGGAAGCGGCCCGGCAGGCAGGCGTCCGGAAATTCGTGGGTATCGGCACCATCTGTTCCTATCCCAAGTTCACCCCGACGCCATTTAAGGAAGACGACCTCTGGAACGGATATCCGGAAGAGACCAATGCGCCCTACGGACTGGCCAAGAAAATGCTCCTGGTCCAGGCCGACGCCTACCGCAGGCAATACGGCCTGGACGCCATCACCCTTTTCCCGGTCAACATGTACGGCCCGGGAGATTCGTTCGACCCCGCGCGCTCCCATGTTATTCCGGCCCTGATAAAGAAAGTGGCGGATGCCAAGCGCGACGGTTCGGACCACATCGTCGTGTGGGGCACGGGCAAAGCCACTCGGGAGTTCCTGTACGTGAAGGACGGCGCCCTCGCCATCGCGATGGCCGCCGAAAGCTATGACAAGCCGGGACCCATGAACGTCGGCTCCGGCCTGGAGATATCCATCCGGGACCTGGTCGGTCTTGTTTGCAAGCTGATGGATTTCAACGGCAGGGTCGAGTGGGATGCCTCCAAGCCCGACGGGCAGCCCCGGAGGATGCTCGATATAAGCCGTATCCGGCGCGAGATCGGCTTCGAAGCAAGAACGGATCTTGAAGCGGGCCTCAAGGAGACCATCGATTGGTACTACAGCCACGAGGCATCCCAGGGTCAGCCGGAAGCCCCGTAGAATTCCTTTATCTTGGCGATCACCAGGTCCTTATCCTTGTCGCTCAATTGCGAGGAGGAAGGGAGGTAGAGACCGTTCGCGCCATAGTGGTCGGACCATTTGAAGTCGCCTTGCTGGTCGTAGACGGGCTGGGCATGCATTGGGATGAAGAAGGTTCGTGTCTCGATGCCGTTCCGACCCAGGAAGTCCATCAGTTCGTCCATCCGGGAGACGAGTATGCCGAACATCCAGAACACGCAGAAGGTATCGGGCGGCTCCGGGAAAAAGCGGATGCCGGGCACGTCCGCGAGGCCTTCCATGTAATACTTGGCGTTTGCCCGCCGTTTTTCGATCAGTTCGTCCAGGCGCTTGAGTTGCGCGAGGCCCAGGGCCGCGCCCAGGGCGGACATGCGCAGGTTCCAGGCGATGGTCTTGTGCCAGAAGTGTTTCTCGTCGTCGAAGTCGTAGCCGCGCATATGCCGCAGGCGCTCGGCCAGCTCATCGTCGTTCGTCACGATCATGCCTCCTTCGCCGGTGGTCATGATCTTGTTCGCGTAGAAGGAGAAGCAGTTCGCATGTCCGAAGGTGCCCACCAATTTGTCTTTGTATTTGGCGCCGTGCGCTTCGGCCGCGTCCTCCACCACCAAGAGGTTGTGCTTCTTGGCGATGGCCATGATGGCGTCCATGTCGCACGGTTCCCCGTAGATATGCACCGGCATGATCATCTTGGTCTTGGGCGTTATCTTCTCTTCGATCTTCGCCGGGTCGATGTTGAAGCTATGTTCGCTCGAATCCACGAAAACCGGGGTCGCGCCGCAGTGGCTCACGGCGGCAGCGGTGGCGATCATGGTGAAATCGGGGACAATGACCTCGTCGCCGGGGCCGATGCCCAGCGCCTTCAGGGCCAGGAACAGGGCCGACCCCCCGGAATTCACGGCGACGGCGTGTTTCATGCCGAACTTTTCCGCGAAAGCCGATTCCAGCCGGTGCACCGGCGGAGCGATGGAGGATATCTCCGTCTTCTTTATCGCATCCGTGACGTGTTTCACCTCCAGATCGCCGATGTCCGGCTCGCAGACGTAGATCTTGACCGGGTACTTATTTTGGCTGGGCATTTTTTTGTAAATCTTCGAGATCCGCTTCGACCATAAGCTTGACCAGCTCCTTGAATTTGACCTTCGGATCGAAACCGAAAGCGTTCCTGGCCCTGGAGGTATCGCCGACGAGGACGGTATTCGTCGCGGGCCGCAGGAACTTGGGGTTTATCTTAACGTATCGCTTGGGATCGAGGCCGACCGCGGCGAACGCGGCATCCAGGAATTCCTGGACGGAATGGGCCTCGCCGGTGCAGATGATGTAGTCGTCCGACTTGGGCTGCTGCATGATGTTCCAGGCCGCTTCCATATATTCCCGGGAATAGCCCCAGTCGATCTCTGCGGAGAGGTCCCCGAGTTCCAGCGTATCCTGTAAACCCAGCTTTATCTTCGCCGCGGCGCGGGTGATCTTTCTCGTGACGTATTCCTCCGGCCGGCGAGGGGACTCGTGATTGTAGAAGATGCCGGTCGCGACGAACATGCCGTAGGCCTCCCGGTAAAAGCGGGAGATGACGTAGGCGAGCACCTTGGCGCAGGCATACGGGCTCTGCGGCCGGAAGGGCGTGTTCTCCGTCTGGGGATTTTCCTCCGCCTTGCCGAAGACGTTGGAGGTGATGGGCTGGAAGAACTTTATCTTGGGGTCAAGCTGCCTCACGATCTCAAGCATCGCGCCCGGCGTGACACCGGTGATGCGGTATTGGTAATCCACCAGGTCGAAGCTCCAGCCGGCATGGTCCTGGTCGGCCTCGTTGTATATTTCGTCCGGCCTGACCTCGTTTATCACCCGGTAGAGCGAAGTGGTGTCCAGAACGTCGCCCCGGTGCAGGGTGATCTTATCCAGGATGTGTTCGATATTCCGGGTATTGCCGGTCGCGGTGCGCCGGATGAAGCCGTGCACCTCATAGCCCTTTTCTAAAAGGACCTCCGCGAGGTACGAGCCGTCCTGACCGGTAATTCCGAAGATAAGCGCTTTAGGCATTGGAAATCCGTACGCTGTTCATCATAATACAACCGATATGGAAAATGAAAGCCGACGGGGTGATCGCTAAAAGGGATAGGGGAACAATCCGGCGTCTTTCAGCTCCTTCTCGATTTTAGAGAGAAATAATCGCAGGAATTCGAAGCGAGGCGCGGCGATCTCTCTCGCCTTAGGTGTTCTGAGCCATGATTCCCATTCCAGATGATGGCGAAGATCCCTGGCGACCGAGAGAGGATTTTTGAACGTCGCATCCGGATTCTCCCAGAGGTGTCGGTAGTCCACGGGTTGAAGGTCATGGAAGTGTTGTCCCGACCTGATGAAGGCCAGGGCGCCGATATTCTCTATCTGGTCCGCATCCTTGAGAGCGACGGTGACCGGGTTGTCCTTTGGATCGTTCTTCTTGGAATGCTCCATGACCGCCTCGAGAACCAGCGTTTTATCATTCTCATCCAAGGGAACAACGGAAAGATATTCAGAGACCTTGGCCCGAACCTCGGTTTCCGAAGCGTCCGGGAAAATTCGGTCCGTATTGTGGCAAACGCCCGCGATCCAGCCGAGCTCCCCGATTCGGTCGTCTTCGGCTATGGATTTTGCATATTGGGCGACCGCGAAGGCGTGCTCAAAGTCATGTCCAGCGGCGCAAACAGCCCGTTGTTTTTGATGGTCCTGCTGAACAAGCCGGACCAGCTCATTGAATTTTTTCCAGGTAGGTTCGCTCACGGCCATTCTAGGAAGATGGGTGTTCCCGGCTGAATATCAGATTGGTGCCGTTCATCTTCTCCGCCGTATAGGTCCGGAGCAGCTCGTCGACGGTGACGGGCACGATCTTTTTGGTCTCGTCGCTTATCTCGGATATGGAGAAGCCAAGGTTGACGAAGGTGCGCAAAAACTCCTCCGGGTTCCCGCCGCTCGAGGCGATATATAAAGGAATGAACTCGGAGATGACCGTTATGTCCCGGTTGTTCCGGAAGACGCCCAAGGCGCCTTTCTGGACCAGGTGCTCCGCGCCCTCGGTGTCCATCTTCATCACGTTCACCCGCGCGTTTTTCAGGTAATCATCCAGGGATATGGTTTCGATATCCACCTCCTCCGCGAACCCTTCGGTCGAATTGCCCTGAATGAAAGGCAGGACGAGTATCTTGGGATCCTTCAGGGGGTCATAGAAAGAATTGTTCGCCCATCTGGTCTTGCGCAGGAAGAATTTTTTGGAGCCGGTGGTCTCCGAAACCGCCTTGGGGACGACGGTCACGTTGTCGAGGCCGTTCGCGGCCACGTTCTTCCGGAGGAGATCCACGCTCCGGGAGTCCGGCTCGAACGCGTATACCCGGCCGGAGGCGCCGACTTTCCTCGCGGCGTTCAGGGTATACCAGCCGATCGAAGCACCCACATCCACGAAAGTGTCGCCCGGCTTGAGGACGGATTCCACGAAGGCGGTCTCCTCCGGCTCGAAATCCTGGAACTTCTGAGAAAGATACCCGGAAGGGTCCATATAAATACGGAACCCCCTTTTCTCAATGAACTCCTCCGGCTTGCCGCGCAGGAATTTCTCCAGCCGGAAATTAAGGTCTTTTATCCAGGAAACGCGCGAAAGTCCCTTGCCGCGCACGATGCGGCGCAGGGCCCAGTATATCTTTCGGAGGAGGCTGCGCATTGATTTTATTTAAAGCCAGCCTTGCGGAGGAACGTCTTCACGTAAGGATCCCAGCGCGGGTCGATCCTGCTGAACCATTTGGAATCGCTGCTCTGCCAATCCAGGATCACCTTTCGGTCCACGTTGACTTCGACCGAGTAGTCGACGGCGATCATGTGCGAGCTGGTGCCTTGGTAGTATCCCACCGGCGAGAAATATTCATATACCCCCAGTTGCCTGGGATTTTTGCCCCGCAGACCGGTTTCCTGCTTGACCTTCCGCAGAGCGGCGTCCGCGAGGAGTTCGTTCTTTAAGATCCGCCCGCCCGGGAACCACCATTTCCCCTTTTCCGGCTCGTTCTTGCGCTTGACCAGCAGAAAGAATTTTTTGCTTTTACCGCCTACCACGATCACGTCCGTGCACACGAGCGGCAGGACCCTATGGACCTCCCGGTATAATTTCTCGGGTATTTTCTCGCCCAGTACGGGGAATTTTTTGGCCATAGTACCCGTGTAAATTAGCTTATCTTCATTCCGCTTGCAATCCCAGCTCTTTTTTCAGCGCCGCGAACACTCTTTCCGCGACCGCGGCATTGCCCTCGTCGTTTATGTGCACCGCATCGACGTAAAATGCTTTCTGTCTCCCGAGCAGGGAGTCCGAGGTGTCGAAGAAATTCGCGAGTCGCATGGCCAAGAGTTTTTCATAGGTCTCCCGGTACAAGGTCAAGAGCTTCTCGTCCGAGAGGCGGGTATCCACGTTCCGGATGATCTCCTCGCCCCCGACCGGGCGGTCATTATATAGAAGCGTGGGCTGGAGGAATTCGGCGTACCGAAAGCCGTACGCCCGGGCGAGCGCTGCGAGAAGGTCGTGGGATTGCCGGTAATTCGCGGCGATCTCCTCCGCGAAGCGCGCGATATCCCCCTCGCTCTCTCCCGCTCCTTCTTTGAAATGGATGAAGTCCCGGGCCCGGACCAGGAAGGGAGTAAACCGCTCTTCGAGGAAGGGCGTGTTGCGCGAAAGGACGGCGAGTCCTTTGCATAAGCCGCAGGAATTGAGCTGGTCCTTTATGAATTCTCGGAGCTGTCCCCGGAGCCCGCCTTCCAATTTGTTCCGGATGGCCTTTTCCGCATACAGGGCGCCCGCCCGCCCCGCCTCGTAAGAATTATCTATGTCGTTCGTGCCGCCGTAGAAAATGACATAATCGAACCGTTCTCCCTCCCGCAAAAGGAGGACGAGCTTCATCAGGCTTTGAGTGAAGTCGTAGCTCGACGCCCCATGATTGGCGACCAGATAGCGGACGTCTTTTCCGCCCGCTTCGTGGAGGAGGCGCGAGAGATGAGAGGGGATGGTGAGGTCATCCGGCGTGCCCAGGCCGAGCATGGTCGAGCCGCCGAACATGCCGATCTTGTAGATCTTCGCCTTATCGTCGGGGACGATCTCGGGTTCCCAGGTTTTTCTCGTTCCGCCCGCGTAATTCACGGTCTGCGTCGCGCAGTCGGGGCCAAGGTCGAACATGAGATATCTCACGAATCTCCCCGGCCTTTTCCCTCTTTGCGCGGCGCAATCCTCGATGTCCTCAAAATACTGCCCCGCCCATTCCTTGTCCTGGTATGCCTCGAAGGTCTTGCGCCTCTCAAAATTCCCGAGGCGGTTCCCGTAATTAACGGCGAACCGCGCCACGGCCTCCGCGAACAGCAAAAAAAGAAGCGCGGCCGCGACGGTGAAAACGATCTTTTTCTTCCTGCTCATGGCCTCGCGTGCGCTTGATTT
>Ga0075906_130_pt1 | contig 11177 bp, 12 predicted proteins | sample RifGroA1_FD_68325 | JGI IMG/M metagenome (GOLD analysis project Ga0075906, IMG submission 68325) | Parcubacteria bacterium GW2011_GWA1_59_11 | reverse complement strand
TCCTCGCCAATATCCGCGCCTCCTCGGCGACGGAGTGCTTCTCGGGCAGGGAGAGCAGGACGGAACCGCCGCCGGAAACGATGGCAATGACCAGGTCCCGCTCGGTGAGGCCTCGAAGCGCGGCGATGAGCCCTTTGGCGGCATCCACATTGCGTTCCGTGGGCAGGGGGTGATCGCCCGAGAGCGCCTTGATCCGGTTTAAATTCCCCTCCCGCACATCGATGATCGCCCCGCCGGAAATGCGGTCACCGAGAACCTCTTCCAGGGCCGCGGCCGCTTCGAGCGCGCACTTGCCAGCGCCGACCACGACCACCCGCCCGAGCGAATTCAGGGGGATGGCTTCATCCGCGATGATGAGATCGCTCCCGGCCAGGCTGACGTTCTTCCGTATGACAGATCCGGTATCAATGGCTTCAAGTCCGGCCTCGATGATGCTCAAAGCCGACCTGCGCAGTTCGCTCGCGGCCAGTTCCGCGAAATTCTTGATCTTCACCCTTCCATTATAACTCAACCCGAACGGCCTTCGGTCGGGAAAGGATCAGCGGGCCGCCGGCATGGCGCAACCCGTTCTTTCCGAGAGATCCCCGAGTTCCATAAGTCCTACTTGCCGCTCCCCGTCCCCGAAGATCCAGGTCGGCACCTTTTCTATCTTCAGCTCTCCGCATTTTGCCGTTTCCGTGAGGCATTCCACGTAGGGTATGTTCGCGGAATTGCCCAGGATCTCCTTCTGTTTGCCGCAGACCGGACAGGTGCGCGTACCGTACATGACCGCGCCTTGGTCGGCGAGGCACTGGGCGAAGGCGTTCATCTCCGCCGAGGCCTGCTGGGGCGCGTTCAGGGAATAAACGAAGGCCAGGATGCCCAGCATGAGCACCACCCCCGCTCCCAAAAGGATCATTTTATTCATCGCAGCAATCAACGAGTTTGTCGACTATGTCCTCCAGGGTCCAGGGCTTGTCTTTGGCCTCCTCTTTGGCCATCTCCTTCACTTCCGGCACGGAGATAAGGTTGAGCCGCAGACCCCAAAATATGGAATACATCTTGTACGCCTGATCGAAGAGCTTCTTCGCCTCCTCCTTCCGGCCGTCCCCCTGCGCCTTGGTACCCACCTCCATCAGGCGCATGGTGGTCGCGAGCAAGTGTTTCGAAATGCACCAGGTCTCGCCCTCGTGCCGGTCCTTAGGCAAAAGCTTCTCCAAAAGCTCTTTGCGCATGGCGCGCACCTCGTTCAAAACGTCGAAATATTCCGGCTTACCGGTCTTCTCGCCGGTCATGAAAAAATGCTCCTCCAGGCTTATGAGGTTCATGACCGCAAGCGACAGATCCTCGTCCGAAGACAGGTCCACCTGGCCCGCGGCCTTCATTTCCGCGATCTTCCGGGCCAGCGCCTCGAATTTCATCCGGTCCGCGTCCATGCGAACAATTCTATCCCGGAGGGACTACGGTTGCAAAATGTCCTCCGTGCGTCCGTCGATGGAGATGACGACGTTCCGCACGGTCGGGAACTGCTTCAGGGTCTCCGTGATCTGGGAGCGGATGGCCGCCACCCGGCAGGAACCTCCCGTGGCGCGCTCCAGGGTCTCATCGAAATCCGCGCGCGCGGTGCCGTTCGCGATGGTGAGGCTTTGGATCTTCACGCCGGAGTTGATGCTGGTGATGAAGCCCTCCCGGTATTCGGTCGAGGTCGGACCCTTCAGGAGCTCCTCGAGCGCGGCCCTCGCCACGGACTGGGTCCGGGGGATCCGCCTGTCCACCGTGTAGGTCTTGGAGCAATCCATCATCTCCGGATCGCGCTTTTGGTTCTGGAAGTGAACTTTCACGGTCAGGGCATCGACGGGACCGAATTTCACCGGCACGCTGACCTTGTTTATCTCCGAGCCGTCCTTCGCGGAATATTCCAGGACCTCCACGGTCCCGGTCGAACCCTTGGGCTCGGGATAGGAGGCGCGCACCTCGAACGGACCATATTGACCGATATCCGGCGCGTCGGCGGTATCGAATCCTTCCATGAGCACCGTGCCGTCCGAATCTTTGATGCGGTAGGAGAAACTGTTCTCGAACACCCGGGCCTCGCCGGTTATGACCACCGGCAATCCTATCTCGTCCCCGGACCGGGGCGAAAAGACCACGATGTTCGGCTCCGCGAGTATCCGGATCCGGGCGGGCAGGAAGGCGCTTTCGCTCGTAAAACTGCCTTCCGCCTGGACCATAAAGCCCCTGCGGATAGCGGAGAGTTCCGTGCGGCTGCCGTTTACGCCCGATATCTCGGTTCCCGGCGACAGCGCCATGCTCACTTCTCCCTCGTCGGTCGAGAGCGTGACGACCCTTGCGCTCGCGGCGACGCTCTCCACCCGGCCTTGGATATTCACCGTCGGACCGGGATAGTCCCCGTCCTCCCGCCCGACGAGGGCGGGCCAGGCGTAATAAACCGCGCCGCCCAGGACCACGAGCAGGATGATGCCGGCCGCAGAGTACCAAAGTTTGTCGTTCATAATATGTAAGTACGAAAAAGACCGCGTAAACTATCAGGCCTCGTCCCGCCCCGCCCAACGCACAATGAGATATGCGGCCACGACCAAGATGACGCTCACCAGGGCCGCGTAAATGAATTTTGCCCACACGCTTCCTTGGTCCATCGGGAACACGTATTCGATCAGGGCCCGGATGGCGTCGTTCCAGGCGAGACCCGCCACCAGCCCCAGGGCGCCCACGATGTAACCCACGATGCGTTGTTTGACCTCCTTGCGCAGTTCCTGGCTTTTCTCCCTGATCCGGCCGAAGGAATTCTTTTCTTCCATGATATCTTTTCGATCCTATTCCGACCTTTGTCGGTCCAATCCCTCCCGTTTGAGCATGTCCGTCCGGCTATGAGGATGAGTGAGATTCGAAACCTCCACCTTGATCCCGGCCTTGGTCAGCTGGCCGATGGTCCAGCCGACGCAGCGGGCGGGATTGTAATCCGTTTCCTGCGCGCCCTGCGCGGCGCGGTCCTCGCGGTAGTTTTCGAACACCTTGTCCCATTCCGGGTCCTGCCCCGCCTTTTCGAGAACCAAATACATTCCGCCCACCAACGCCCGCTCCATGCCCAGCTCTTTCAAGCGCTCGATGAGCTTCGTCCACGCCTCTTCGGCGGGAGTTCTGTCCGTTTTGCCGCGCGGAGTGAGCTTGGGACAGGGGGAAGCGTCCCGGGTAGGCACCAGGTAGCTCCGGTTGCCGGACTCCTTGGACAGAAAATCCAAAAATCCCGAGGTCTGCTGCATGTTCACTTGTTCCTCGAGAACAAGGAGCGGCGGGGTCCGTTCCGGCTCTTTTTCCAAAATGCGCTGGATGACCGTCTCGATCTCGCGCACCCGAGGATTTTCGAGGTGGTACCTCGGACTTTCATAGCGGTCCGGGTGCCGGAAAAGCTCGAAGAACGGATGCACGAAAATTCGGACCAATCCTTGATTCTCGTGAATGCGCGCCTTAAGCTCCGCGGCTTCTTCCGGCGCAAGCTCCCAAAGATTCCGCGTCAACCGGGGTATCTCCGGAGAGAACGGTTCTTCGTCTGGATTCGTGTCTTTGGGGATTCCTTCCTTCATGTTTGGGTGCCTAACCGGATTCGAACCGGTGACGGGAGAGCCACAATCTCCAGTGTTGCCGCTACACCATAGGCACCATCCGTTGATCCCAACCTCGCGGGTATTCTAATCCCTCTACCTCATTTTTTCAATAAAGAGCATAGGCTCTTTGTTTCCTGCGCTCGCTCGAAAATACAAACCTGTGTTTTGCGTTTCGCTCGCTCGCTTGGAAATAAATGTTGTAGAATTAGGGCATATGCCGGAGATCCTGGGCCTGAACGGACAAAAGGATGGAAAAACCCCCGAACCGACTCCCAAACGACCCGGGTTATTTTCCCGTCTGAAAAGCGGATACAAAAGACGGGGAAAGGACGTCGGGCTCGCCGGTCAGGGCGCGGAAGAACCCTCATCCGCGCACCTTCCGGAAACCCGCTCCGGAGACGAGGAGCTCGATCTGAACCTGCCGGAAAGCGCGCCGCGGGGAGAGCTCGATCCGGGAGATCTGAACCGGGAGTTCCTGGACGTCCGGCGGGATCCCGATCTCGGACGGATCGAACTTCCGGAACCCGTTCCCGAAGTCGAACCGCGCATCCCCGACCTGAAGTATCCCGAAGCGGGCTATCCCAGTTTCGAGGTCGTCCGAGGAGAGGCGGGTGAGATATCCGGCCTCGCGCCGGGAGAGAGAACCCCGCTAGGCCGATTCGCGGTCCCCGAATTCGATCCGGGCATTCTCGATCAGCCGGAGGCGACGGCAGAGGCCGGGTCCGAAGCCGTCCGAACGTTCGAAGAACCCGGGGTGTTGGACGCGGCGGTCTCCGCCGCGGCTCCGAACATGCCGGATGCCGAGAAACAGACCGTCCTCGGCGAGCTCCGCACCGAGAGAGGCAAGAAGGAGCTGGCCAGGAAATTTCTGGATGTTTTAAGACATACTCCGGCCTTGGCCCGGGGTTTTCTGGTGGGCGCGGGGACCGTGGCCTGCGGGAGACCTTCGGAGGCGGATTCGGAATGGGCATCGCGATCGGAGCCGCGGCGGGCGCGGCGGCGGAAGGGGCGAAGGCCTATCTCGCGGAGCGCAGGAAGGTGGACGTAAAAGACATACTCCGTCAATTGGCGGAGACGAACGATCCCATCCAGGGCGCAGCGATGTTGGTGAAAGCGAAGCAGGCCTACGCGGAGGCCAGGATCTCCGGGAATCCCCAGGACGTCACCTGGCTGGCGAACGAGCTTCGGGAGATCGAACTCATTCAAAAACTCGCCGTAGAAGAGGCCAAGGATGAAACTGAAAAAGACAAGCTTCTCCGCATTTTCGCTCTCGCGGATGAGACCCGGCGCGACCGGCCGGCGACCACGGACCGGGAAACTTTGGACCTGTTGAAAAAGATCAATTTCGAACGGGGGCCGGTCGACCGGGCGCGCGTGGCGAAAGCAATGCTCCGCGGGGCGGTCACGGGCGCGATCGGCGGGGCGGTGGGCGCGGCGGCGGCGGAGTGGATCGCAGACCACATTTCCCCGGGCAGCCATGCCGCAACAGAGGCGGTTTCATATGCATCCCGGGCGAGCGACACGGCCGTCGTCGCGGAAGAGGCCACGGCCCGGGCAACCGTGAGACAAGTGGAGATCGGGGCGAAGATAACCCGGGAGACGTTCGCGGAAGCGAATCGCGATCTGCCCGCGAAAACCTTCGCGGTGGCGGCGGAAAAAGGCGAAGGGTTCACCCATCTCGCCCGCAAGGCCATCCACGACTACCTCACGAACCAAGCCAAACTTTCCGGCTTGTCCGCGGACATCCCGCCCGAAAGACTGGTGTACGCCGAGGATTATCTGCAGAGAAAAATAGCTTCGGCGGCGGAACACGCCCCGGTCCTGGGGGAAAATTTCCGAATCTCCGGCGGAGAGATCGCGGAAGCGGTAGCGCGATCCCAGAACCTGGAAGGGGCGGGGCTCAAAAACCTTACCGAACTCGTCTCCGCTCCGGGACACAGACTCTCTTCGGAAACGCTCAAGGCCATGACCGATTTCGCCGATCCGGCCGGGGAAGCGAACCGTTTTTACGAGGAAGCTGCGCGGCAAGCGGAAGCGGCCTTTCGAGAGGCCAAGAATGAACTCGCGCAGGAACTGGCGGCGGCGGCGAAACAGGAGGCCGAAGCGCAAGCCGCCGCGGCGCTCGCCACGGACCTGGCGGCGAAAGAAGCGCTCATCCGGCGCATCGCGATCGGATCGGCGGTGGCGCTCGGAGCGGCCTCGAGCATCGGCGCAAGCATATGGCTCCATCGCCGGAAGGGAAGATCCGCCGTCCCGGCGGAAGAGACGGGTGAGGCGAACGAGGAAACGATCCCTCTTCCGCCGCGGCCCAAGGCGGAACGCGAACCCGCTTCAGACCTAAGATCGCTTATAGCCGCTTATCCGGACATCCGGATAGCCGCCTCACTTGGCTGGCAGCGTTTGCCGGAAGAACAGAGGCGGACCGCCGTCCGGAATCTGGACGAGGTCCTGACCGAGCTGAACCCTGAAAATTATGCGGAGCAGGAGATATATCTTTCCGAATACGGTTCGCGCCTGAAGGACAACGGCGCATTCCAGTTGGATTCGAGCCTAAGCAAGGATAATCTGCGCAAGTTCCTCTCGGAGCGCTTGCCGGTCGCCAAAGATCGGCGGGAGAAAATATTGGAAGCGGATACCCAGCTCCGGGAGATCCAGGACTTTTTCCCGGGACTCGCCATCGGCCGCAGCGACCTGCTTTCCGGCGAAGAACTTCTGGTCCGGCTGCCGGTCTTGGCGAGGACATTGCGCGGCATCGGCACCGAACGGCTGAACGGCAAGAAACTGTTCCTGCACGTCAGCATGACGCCCGACCGCAGGCTTTACGCCACGAACGACGGGGTCCTGATGGTCGATCCTTCCGCCCCGGACAAGGATATCAAGGCTTTTCTGGAGTCTAATGCTTAATCCGGGTACGTATATATAGGAATGATGAACGACATCCAAAAAATACTGCACCTGGACGAGGACGCCATCCTCCGGGAATTCCGGGCCGATGATCTGCAGGGCGAGGAGCGCAAACAGGTCCTGAACGCCCTCCTGGAACATTTTGAGAAGGTGATCACCGAGACCGTGATCTTGAACCTCGACCCGGCCGGACGCGATAAGTTGAGCCAGGCGTTGTCCGAAGAGGGGAACCTGGATCAGAAGATCTCCGAGCTCACCGCAAGCCTGCCCGGCATCGCCGAAAAGATCGAAGCCGCCGTTTCGAGGGAGTTCCGGTTGCTTAAATTGGCCCAGGAACGCGCCAAATAGCGCCCGGCCCTGTTGACCCTGCCGGCGGTTCTTCTATAATAAGGGTCCGAAAACAAACCTATGACCAATTTCTATAAAAACCTGGTTTGGGCCGTGGCCACCCTGGTGATAGTCTCTTTCGTGTTCTCGTTCCTGCTTCAGGCGGGAGAACCGGCCAAGGACATCAGCCTGAACCAGCTCGCGGATTTCATCAACAGCGGCCAGGTCAAGCGAGTGGAGGTGAACGGCAGCGCCATCCAGATCATCCTGGCGGACGATTCCCGGGCGATCTCCGAGAAGGAAGGCGAAGCCAGCCTGACCCAGACCCTGACCAACCTCGGCGTGAGCTCCGAGAAAATGCAGAAAGTGGAATTCCGGGTGGAATCCCAGTCCGGCTGGCAGTTCTGGGCGGGCATCTTGATCCCCACCCTTCTGCCTATCCTGGTCATCGGCTTCATCTTTTGGCTCATGTTCCGGCAGGCGCGGACCGGCGTTAACCAGGCCTTCAACTTCGGCCGGTCCAACATCCGGCTTTCGAACCCCAACAAGGAGCGCGTCACCTTCAACGACGTGGCGGGCCTCAAGGAGGCCAAGGAAGAGCTGGTGGAGATAGTCGATTTCCTGAAGAACCCCAAAAAATTCCTCGACCTCGGCGCGCGCATTCCGCGGGGAGTGCTCCTAGCCGGGCCTCCGGGCACCGGCAAGACCCTGCTCGCGAGAGCGGTCGCCGGGGAATCCAACGTGCCCTTCTTCAACGTCTCCGCTTCGGAGTTCGTGGAAATGTTCGTGGGCGTGGGTGCCTCGCGCATCCGGGACGCGTTCGCGACCGCCCGCCGGGCGGCGCCGGCGATCCTCTTCATCGATGAGATAGATGCTGTCGGGCGCCAGCGCGGCGCGGGACTGGGCGGCGGCAACGACGAACGGGAGCAGACCCTGAACCAGATCTTGGTGGAACTGGACGGCTTCGACCGGGACACGCGGGTCATCGTGCTCGCGGCCACCAATCGGCCGGACATCTTGGACCCCGCCCTTTTGCGCCCGGGCCGCTTCGACCGGCGGGTGATCCTGGACCTGCCCGATATCCAGGACCGGGAGCAGATCCTCAAGCTCCATGCCAAGGGCAAGACCCTGGAAGCGAACATCGACTTCCGGAAGATAGCCGCGCGGACGCCGGGATTCTCCGGCGCGGACCTCGCGAACCTGATGAACGAGGCGGCCATCTACGCGGCCCGTCATAACCGCAAGAGCGTTTCCCAAACGGATCTTTTCGAATCCGTGGAAAAGGTCCTACTGGGACCCGAACGGCGTACCCGGGCCATCTCCACGCACGAGAAAGAGGTGACCGCCTATCACGAGGGCGGCCATGCCTTGGTCGCGGCGGCGCTCAAGGATTCCGACCCGGTGCATAAGATCTCCATCGTGAGCCGCGGTTTCACCGGCGGCTACACCATGAAACTGCCCATCGAGGAGCGCCGCCTGCGCACCCGCTCGCAGTTCCTGAACGATCTCGCGATGATGATGGGCGGCTTCGCTTCCGAGAAGCTGACCTTCAACGACGTATCCACCGGCGCATCGAACGATCTCAAGGAAGCCTCGGAACTTGCGAGGCGGCTGGTCACCAAATACGGCATGAGCGAGCTCGGTCCTATCACTTTCGGCAAGACCGAGGAGCTTATCTTCCTGGGCCGGGAGATCGCGACCGAAAAGAACTACTCGGAGCAGGTGGCTTCGAAGATCGACGACGAGGTGCACAAGATACTCCATAAGGCCTACGCCGTCGCGGAGGGCATTCTGGGGAAGAACAAAAAAGCCCTGAAGAAGATCGCGGACGTGCTGGTGGAAAAGGAAACCCTGGAGCAGGAAGAGTTCTATTCGCTTCTCCGGCCGTTCAAGATAAAGCCGGTCGCTATCGCGCTCTGACCGAAAAGCCGCCCCAGAGGAGGCGGCTTTTTTGTTTTTTCGAATCATGAGTAGGGAGGCGGCCGAGCCACCTCCCTAGTTCGCCCGGCGTCGTCTCGGAAAGAGCGACGCCATACTGTCCATGCCCGTGCAGAAGAAATGCCTGCCCCGGTACCGGACGCGGAGCCGGAACGTACCGTCGACTCCCTTCCCGTGCTCGAGCTTGCGGACGCCCTGCGCGCGGAGGAGGACCTGCATCTCCTCGCGGCCGAGCTTCGTCTCACCGTCACCGACGCATCGCCGCCGATGGTCGTCCGCTGTCCGCACGATGCCTCTCAATGAATGCGCCATGCGCACCTCCGCGGTCAGGATACCCCGTTTCGGAGGACAGGCCAAATCCGGCGACATTCAAGCGTGCAGGCCCAGTCTGTCTCCCAGGGTTCGATCGGGAATATACACGAGAACATCGATGCCCTTCAGCTCAATCATCTCGTAATCTTTCCTGATCATCAACGTAAAGTCCCCGCTGGATCGGAGATACTTCTCTTTAAATTCAACGTAATTTTCAACCTTGAAATCCGGTGCGCCGCGCTGCGGCCGACTCGCATCCGGCTTTCTGATCTTTATCAGGCGCAAAAATCCGCCATCCGTAGGCAACGCTTCTCTCAATAGAAATGTCTTGCCGGTTTTAACGCTTCCCGCACGAACTTCCTTCCCTAAGGATTCTACAACTCCAACCAGATCTTCATATTCCTCACCGTCCCTGCAAAAGATCGCCAAATAGTCCAAACGGAATTCCGACCCTGGGGCGTGCGTTCTTAAGGCAAGCAACCCTTGCTTCACGATGTAACCGACAAGCTTCTTTAATTCGCGCATTTGTGCGCGCGCCTGGATTCGAACCAGGAACCGTCGAGGTATAAGCTCGATGCTCTGCCGTTGAGCTACGCGCGCATTGCACAACCCCGTTCCATCCTCGCTGCCGGCAATAAGATCAGTACTTTGAACCGCTAGGCTACTGGCCCGATTCCCGGACAATATACCAAAATCCGTCCGGGACGCCAAAAATCCCTAACCCTCCCGGCGGGTAAGTATGCGGTCGAAGCGGTCCATCGCCTCCCCCGCTTGGCGGTTGAAGTTGTTGATCGCGGTTATCTCCGCGTTTATCTGCGCGATGATGGTGCCCACTGAAGCGTCCGTGGGTATCTTGGCGAAATGCTTCTGGAGCGTTTCCGCGAGCTGGACCAGATATTCGGTGTAGGAAAGAAGCCGGCTGATCAAAGCCATGCGGTGGGTTATGGATTCCATCGCCGCCTGCTGGGCTTCGCGGGATTTCACCTCCAGGAGACTCGCGGCCATCGCTTCGAGCTCCTTGGAAAGTTCCGCCGCTTTCTTCTTGGTTTCCGTGGTCTTCTTCAGAAGTTCGGTGGTCGCTTCGAGCGCTTCGTAAGAATTCTCCTCGCGGTCCAGCCGGTTCACTTCTTCCAGGTGGCCGGAGATCTCGTTCGAAAGATTGACTATCTCCTGGGAAATGACCGCGCCGCGCGCCCGGGCCTCGGTGAATTCGGTGGGAGCGCTGCCCGAGGACATCCGGGATTTGCCGAGGAAATATCCGCCGACAAGGAGGATGATGAACGCAAGGGAGATGGTGAACCAACGCGATGCGCTTCCGGTCATTTGGCTTTATTTTTAACCTTTTTAGGCCTAATTAGCAAATCGTTGAAATGGTCTTTTTCGAATGTTATATTGGCCAGGAGCGCGGGTATCGTATAACGGCATTACCTCAGCTTTCCAAGCTGATGACAGGGGTTCGACTCCCCTTACCCGCTCCGGATCCGGGAACCTTCCGAAAATATTTCGTATTACCAGACAATGCTCAATCAATTCTCCGTTAAGAAGCTGGGAGAGGTGCTGGCGTTCGCCAAGGTCGGAGAGGAAACCTTCGCCAAGGGAGGCGGCGCGTTGCGCGAGGTTTTCGATCCGGAAACCGGGGATGCCTTCCGGAATACGAACCGGGAGCAGATAACCCTCATCGAAAATTTCGCGCGGGAAGCGGAAGTGGAGGAAGCGGTCGCCGGCAAATCCGAGAGCACGTCCGCGAAACTTCGGAACATGCGCGAACTCTATCTCAAGGAGGAGGACTGGCGGGATGCCGCCGAACTTTTGGAGTGGCTCGGCTTCTTCGAGGGCGCCGCGGTGGTGCATTGGAGCCTGGTCCAGGGCGCCGCGGAACAATCCGGAGACCAGAAACTCCTGGAAGTCGCGGCGGCGGGCCGGGCGTTCCATGATAACGTGTTCGAAAAGGTGGCGGGCGCCGTCCGGGAGCTGGCCAAGGCCAGAACCGGGGCATAAGCGGCCATGGAACTCTGGCAGGCGCTGGTCCTTGGCGCGGTGGAGGGCTTCACGGAATTCCTGCCCATCTCTTCCACCGCCCATCTCATCCTTGCC
>Ga0075906_113_pt1 | contig 11221 bp, 13 predicted proteins | sample RifGroA1_FD_68325 | JGI IMG/M metagenome (GOLD analysis project Ga0075906, IMG submission 68325) | Parcubacteria bacterium GW2011_GWA1_59_11 | reverse complement strand
TCGCCTTTTTTGCGGAACTTGGCGTCCTCGGCGCGTTTTTCGCAGTTCAGGAGCTTGGCGATGAGCCGGGCGGTCGTGGTCTTGCCCGTGCCCCGGGAGCCATAGAAAAGGTAGGCGTGCGCGAAACGGTTCTCGCGGGCCGCGTTCCGAAGGATCTCCACGTTGGCCTCCTGGCCCAGGAGATCGTCCAAAAGCCGGGGTCTGTATTTGCGATAAAGCGCTAATGACATCGTAATTCGCCTGGATCAAGGCCCGCTCCGACGCGCCATTTTATTCGTGAAGCATGGAAGCCGGGGTCCCGATCTTACATCGGGATATTCAAGGTATGAAGCGAGGGGCATGCCGATGATTCGTTGAAATTATCCTTGATTATCCTATAATAAGCAAGATTTTACATGAATCAGTGAGAGACATGCTTCGCATCCCGAAACGAACCGGCCAGAGAATACAGATGGGGGGCGGAGCTATGCTTGCGGTCCTTTTCGCCGCCGGCCTGTTCGGCCTTTTTTCTTTCTCGATCTTCATGCCCCACGAGGTTCAGGTCCTGCCCGGTGCGGATATGGATGCGGGCGTCCTGGCCGGTTCCGTTTCTTCGACGCTGGTCTTGGCCGTTCCTCTCCCCGAAAAACCGCGGCCGCTCGCGGACCCGCCCAAAGAGGTGCGGGGGATATACATTACGAGCTGGGTGGCGGGGACAAAAAGCAGAATAGAGCCGCTTAAGGCGTTCTTGGATTCCACCGATCTGGATGCGGCGGTGGTGGATATCAAGGATTATTCCGGTTATGTCGCTTATCGGACCGGCCTCCGGCAGTTCAAAGACACCGGCGCGGAGAAACAGATCCGGATCGGGGATATCGAAAAGCTCATCCGCGAGCTGCATGATAAGAACATCTACGTCCTCGCCCGGGTGAGCGTGTTCCAGGACCCGGTGCTCGCCAAGGCCCACCCGGAGTGGGCGCTCAAAGATGCGCGTACCGGCAGGATCTGGCTGGATCACAAGGGACTGGCCTGGATGGATCCCGCGAGCCGGGAAGTTTGGGATTACAATCTTGCTCTCGCCAAGAACGCATTGGACCTCGGTTTTGACGAGATAAATTTCGATTACATCCGCTTCCCTTCGGACGGGGAGACCGCCGATATCGTTTATCCGGCTTGGGATAAGGTCCGTCCCAAGCGGGATGTCCTGCGCGAATTCTTCAGCTATGTGCGGGAGGAGCTCAAGGGCGCGCTCATCTCCGCGGATATTTTCGGGCAGGTGACCGTGGATGCGGGAGACCCCGGCATCGGGCAGGTGCTCGAGGACGTCTATCCCTATTTCGATTTCGTTTCCCCGATGGTCTATCCTTCCCACTACCGGACGGGTTTCCGGGGGTACAAGAATCCTGCCCAATACCCTTATGAAGTAATAAAATATTCAATGGACCGGGCGCTTGCGCGCCGGGAGACGCTCCTTGCTTCAAGCACCGTTCCGCTCGGAGAACTGCGCCCCTGGCTCCAAGCGTTCGATCTCGGCGCTCCGTACGACCGGCGCATGATCGACCTGGAGATCCAGGCGGTCGCGGATTCCTTCCGGAGCGCTTCGACCTCCGCGGAATGGGCGGGCTGGCTCTTGTGGGATCCGAACAACAGATATCAGGGATATAAGAATTGATGTCCTACGAATTGAATCTGCCGCAGTACAGCGGTCCGCTCACCAAGCTTCTCGAGCTCATCGAAGAGCGCAAATTGGGGATCAACGAGATAAGCCTGGCGGAGGTCACCAACGATTTCCTCGTCTATCTGGAGAAGATCGGGAAAGGGGACATGGCGGACCGGGAGAACCTCCGGGTTCTCGCGGATTTCATAGTTATCGCAAGCCGGCTCATACTCATCAAATCCCGTTCGCTTCTGCCCGATATCGCCTTGAGCCCGGAGGAGGAATCCCAGATAAAGGACCTGGAACACCGGCTGGAGCTTTACCGGCAATTGCGGCCGATGATGAAGCATGTGGCCCGGCTGTGGCACGGAGGCGAAAAAGAGCTTTCTCGTCCGTATCTATCCCACGTCGGGCGATGGCTCGCTCCCGCCTATGCTCCCGGCCGTCCGGACGAAGAGCCCCTGCGCCTGTTCTTTCCCGGCGAGAGGTTGAGCGTGACGGTCCTGGAGCAGGCGCTCGCTAAGCTTACCTTGAGTCTCAGCGCCTACATCCAGGAGACCCGGGTGGTATCGGACGGCGTCATTAGCCTGGAGGAAAAGATCCAAGAGGTGCTCGCCAGGTTCACCCGGATCCGGGAGGCGAGCTTCGGGAAATTGTCAGAGACTCAGAGCCGTTCCGAGGTCATAATCACCTTCCTGGCTCTCCTGCATCTGGCCCGGGAGCAGCTGATTTTATTGGAGCAAAAGGGCGCTTTTTCTGATATAATCGTGAGAAAGAACGACTGATATGCCGGAGAACACGGACCCGCATAAACTGGCGGAGCTTGAAGCCCTGCTCTTCATCCACGGAGAGCCGCTTCCGCTTGCCAAGGCCGGAAGGATGCTCGGCGTTCCCGAAGAAGAGCTCGCCGCGCTCGCTTCCGAACTGGCCGGGAACTTGGAGTCCGCCGACCGCGGGCTTGCCTTGCTCCGGGATTCCGAGAAACTGCAGCTCGTGACCAAGCCGGCCTTCCACAAACTGCTGGAATCTTTCGTACGCGGCGAACTTTCCGAGGATCTCACCCCCGCCAGCCTGGAGACGATGTCCATCATCGCGTACTTCGGTCCCATCTCCCGCAGCCGCATCGAATACCAGCGCGGAGTGAATTCTTCCTTCATACTTCGGAACCTCATCCTGCGGGGATTGGTAGAGCGGTTCCAGGATCCCGAGAGCGCCCATTCCTTCCTGTACCGGCCGACCTTTGATTTTTGGAAACATTTGGGCGTGAGCCGGCCGGGGGACCTGCCGGAATTCGAGAAGTTCAAAGGCCTGCTTTTGCAATTCGAATCGGCGGATTCCAACCCATGAGGAAAACATTCAATTGGGCGGTCCTGTTGGCCCTGCTCGCGATCCTGGCCTGGGTGGGCATCGATGCCGGATCCGGACGGAGCGGATCCGCGATGCTCGCGGATAATGTCATGCCGGCGGTCGCGGACAGCGATCCTTCCCGGCTCTCCAATTCCGGCTCCTCGCCCATCGATCCCGATTTCGTGGAGACCCGGAACGGCGACGTTTCGGCCGGCGCCTTCTCGGCGGGGCCGGCTTTGAGCACGCCGGTGTTCCGGAGAATATCCATTGCCGGTCCGGATCCGGTCAGCGCAGAATCGGCCCTGGTGGCCGACCTTCAGACGGGGGAGGCGTATTACGAACTCTCTCCGGACCGGCGCTGGCCGATCGCATCCGTCACCAAGCTTTTTACCGCCTCTTTCACCCTGCGGAACATGGACCTTGACCGGGCCGTCACCGTTTCCGAGGCGGATGCCGCGAAGAACGGCGGAGATTTCGAGAACGGCCTCAAGGCGGGGGAGAGCTACCGGGTGAGCGACCTTTGGAAAGCGCTTCTCATATTTTCGAGCAACGAGGCGGCGGAGGCCTTGGCGAACGATTACGGACGGGATGCCTTCATCCTGGGCATGCGGGAGCTCGCGCAGGAATGGGGATTGGATTCCACGCACATCACCGACCCCACCGGGCTTTCCGCCGCGAACCAGTCGAGCGCCAACGATCTTAAGGCGCTCGCGCGGTATGTATACCAGACGTACCCGGGCGTGTTCGAGACCAGCCGCCTGCGGCAGGAGACCCTGGTCGAGCTCGGCACCGGCCGAGCCAAGCTCATCAAGAACAATAATCTCTTCGCGGGCCGGGCCGATTTCATCGGCGGCAAGACCGGGTATACGAGGGATTCCGGAGACAATCTGGTTTCCGTGTTCCGGATGGGCCGCCGGCCGGTGGTGGTCATCGTGCTGGGGGCCGCGGACCGCTTCGAGGAATCGGAGCGGCTTTGGGATTGGTTCAGGGACACTCACGAACTAACGCCATGACCGCCGCCCCTCTTTTCTTGATAGTCAAAATGCTCACTCTGTTCATTCTATCCTTCGGAGTGGCTTTGGCCTCCGCGCCTTTCTTGATCCGGATGCTCTATAAGCACAAGGCCTGGAAGAAAAAACCGCGCGAGGAAACGTTCGGCGGCGAAAAGACGCCCATCTTCACGGCCCTGCACGGGGAGAAAGAGGTGAGCACCCCGCGCATGGGCGGGATACTGATCTGGAGTTCCGTGCTCATCGTGACCGGGATAACCTATCTTTTGAGCGTCCTCTTCCCGGATACGCTCGTCGGCAAACTGAACTTCGTGTCCCGTCCCCAGACCTGGCTGCCGCTCTTCACTCTCGTTTCCGCATCGCTCCTGGGGCTCATTGACGACGTCCTGGTCATCAAGAACAAAGGCGGCTACGTGGGCGGCGGCATCCGTTTCAAAGTGCGGCTGGCGCTCATTTCGCTCATCGGACTTTTGGGCGCCTGGTGGTTCTACGTGAAGCTGGAGTGGTCCACGCTGTATATACCGTTCTACGGGAATCTGGAGATAGACGGCCTGTATATCCTGCTTTTTCTGCTCGTCGTGCTCGCCACTTTCTCGAGCGGAGTGGTGGACGGATTGGACGGCCTGTCCGCCGGAGTGCTCTCGCCGATCTTTTTGGCCTACGGGGTGATCGCCTGGAGCCGCGGGCTTTACGATCTGACCGCCTTGATCGTGGTCATCATCGGAGCGCTCATAACTTATTTATGGTTCAACGTGCATCCCGCCCGTTTTTACATGGGCGAGACCGGGATCATGGGACTGACCGTGACGCTCGCGGTCATCGCCTTCCTCACCAATTCCGTCTTTTTCCTGCCGGTCATCGCTTTCGTCCTGGTTCTGGAATCCGCTTCGGTCATCATCCAGCTTCTGTCCAAGCGTCTGCTGGGCAGGAAGATATTCCTTTCCGCGCCGATCCATCATCATCTGCAAGCGCTGGGCTGGCCGGAATCCCAGGTCACCATGCGTTTTTGGATCATCTCCTCGGTATCGAGCGCTTTCGGCCTGGTCATATATTTTTTGGCCCGATTTCTGTAGTCTATGAACATTGAAAAAGGCGGCGATAGCCGGAACCAAGAGGAAGGTTTTGATGTAAAATTCATCAGATCCATGTTCGCGCATGCCAGACTCGATCATGACGTATATAATGTTTGGCATAAACTACCTTTCAATGAAGAACAATGGCATGGACCCATAGAGCCACTGCAGCATTATGTCGAGCGCATCGAAAGGGATGCCAAAAATGCCGCTCTCATCAGGCAATTGAGCGACCCGGAGGCTGTTAAGGCCTACGATCAGCTTGTCGATGAATTTAACGCCTCGTTGCCGGAGATCAATAAAACAAAAGATTTTGACACGATAAGGAAATTTTGGGATAGAGCGAGAAAATTGATCTATAGCGAGAGAGAGTAGGGACGTTTCTCCTCGCGTGGAAATAATAAATCCCCCCGCCCGTTGCCGGTCGAGGAGATGAGCTAATGGCCTTTCCTTCTCGCTTAATCCAGAGCACAAGATGTGACTCCGGCTGCATTCCAGTGCCGCACAGCGGACCGAAATGCCCTCAAGATTCTCTGACCTCCCTTGTCGGGGAGCGATCCTCCGGGGTGGATTAAGTTCGAAGATCGGGATCTGCTAGGTGGTGAGCGCGACCTCGCGCTCGGTTACGCGCAGTTCCGGATGCGCTTCCATGAGATGCCGCCTGCAGTTGTGCTCCATGACCTTCCGCTCGGCGCAGAGAGGGCATTTGTAGTAGGCGGCACGCTCCGTGGGATTTGCGGCATCCGGTTCGAAGGAGTGAAGCTCGAACGCATACGTCTCACCGTTCGGGTGGGAGACCCGGACGGAGCGCGTAAGGACGAGCTTGTCGCGGGATCTCCTGCGCCACAGGAAGGCTCCGGCTCCGGCTCCGATCAGGAGCCCCAGCAGAAAACCTCCCAGAAGCGACGGCCAGAGGCTCCCGGTCGGCGGTACGGCGGCCAGTTGCTTGCGCAGCCCGGCGACTTCCGCATCGAGCGACCTCCTCGCGCTTGCCGTTTTCTCGAGCTCCGCCGCCAGCGTTTTCGCTTTGTTTTCGGCGGCCGAGAAGCCCTTCCGGAGCTCGGCGAGCTCGCCTCTTGCCGTATCGCGTTCGCGGCGCAGCCCGGCGATCTGCCGCGCGAGGCCCCGGCTCTCCGCGAGCGTACGGTCGGTGCGCAGGATGAACGACGTGAGCTGGGCAACGAGCGGCGGCGGCTCCTTGGCGCAGTCGCCTTCGATGAAGAGCTCCTTGCCTCTGGGCAGACGCCTGGTCTGCGCGGGGTTGATGTTGCTGTCCGCCATGACCTGGGCGAGCCAGCCGATCTTGCAGCCTGCCCCGACGAGCGCCTGGGAAGGCCCTTGCCCGGCCTTGAGCTCGACGACACGGAAGTTCGAACGGTTCGCGGTCTGCCCGTAGGCGGGCAGCGCGAGAGCGAGAACGAGCATGAACATGAGCGGCAGGGCCGCCCGGATGCGTTCCGTCATTTCCTATTCCTCCCTAGGCGCCGACAACTCGGCTCGAGCGCCAGTTGGTGTTCGGGTCGGGCAGCATGCCCGATTCCCGCTTGATGTCCGCGCAGACGTCTTCGTAGTCGGCGGGATTGGGATAGCTCAGGCTGGTGATCTGTCTCCAGCGCTTCGCCGTTTCTTCGGACACCTTCGCCGTGACCATCTGGCCGTCGCAGCGGAAGTTTATCGGTGCGGTGTGCACCAGGACGGGACCGGTCGGAACGGGCACTTCCGCGACTTCCTCGGCCGGTTGCGCTTCGAGAGCGGGCGACTCCGGCGCCACGGCTATCAGGCCGACCCATTTCTCGTCGTCGGTCCCTTCGTGGACGCCGCAGTGAACCTCGATCTCGTCGCTCGTACCGTTGCGCACGGAGGTGCGCATTTCCGTCTTGATGCTGGAAATGACGCCCTCTATCTCGTCCACCAGCCAGGGACCGTGGAACCACAGGAGGAGCACTTCCGCCTGGGTGATGATCTTCTGGTCCTGGAAGGGGTTATGCAGCAGTTCCGACGCGACCTCGTCCGGCTCTTTGTCGCCGCTCTTGGCCTCGCTGTAGCCGAACAGCACGTAGTTGCCCTGGCGGAGGACCGCGGTCCAGTCGGCAAGGTCGGTGTTGATGACCTCGCCCACGCTCTGGATGATCTCGCGAAGTACCCGGAGCATCGGCTCCAGGCAGCTTTCGTTCACCTTGCGCCAGGCTGCGCTCATGCGAACGTTCTTCTCCGGCAGGTTCTCGTTGTAGACCGTGATGGTCGGCACGAGCCGCACCAGCCGGTCGCGGGCCGCCTTGGCCCTGAGCATCCTACGGCCGCCTTCAGCAGCGAGCGGCATGGTGATTATGGCGAGCGTCGGCAGCTTCTGTTTCAGCGCCTGCTCGGCCATCACGGGCAGGGCTCCGGTCGCGGAGCCTCCGCCCAATCCGCCTGTGAGGATCAGCGAATCGAGGTCCTCAAGGAACGCGCGGAGCTTTTCCAGGCTCTCCTCGGTGGCCCGCTTGCCGACCTCGGGATTGCCCCCCGCGCCCATCCCCTTGGTGAGCTCGAATCCGAGCTGTTCCAGCTGAAACCGGTCCTTCGGCCAGCGTTCCGAGTTGCCGCCAGCGAAGTGGTGTTCCAGCTGGTTGCCGTCGGTGTTCGCGACCAGGATACGGATGTGCGGATGGACCTGCGGGTCCAGCGCATCGACGACCAGCTTGGCGTTGTTCGCCCCGCAGCCGCCGAAGAAGGCCAGTCCCAGTCTTACGTCAGTCGTTCGGTTGATCATGCGCGGTTTCCTCCGGGTCAGTGAAGTTGAATCTAAGTTCCACCAGATACGGCGCGTTCTCCGACTGTCTCAGGAATTCATGCGTGGTTGCCCGAGCCATTTCCTTCATCGCGGTCTGGTTCGCGGATCCCTGAAACCGCAAGGACACGAAGATCCGCCGTTCGGACCTCCATCTCCATTTTCTGCGGCGCCATTTGACCCGTTCCAGCGTAGAGACCTGGAGATCGCGTCGCAATTGCGGGGAAACGCAGGAGATGAACACCTCCCGCAAACGGTCGACGAGCCTTCGGCTCGCCTGCCGGGGTTCCGCCTCCGCTTCGCGCCGAATCTTCCATACCATCCACCATGTTCCGGCTGCGATCGCAGTTCCGGTGATGATGGCGATCAGGATGAGATAGATCGCTTCGGTCATCGTTCCCATTCTCCTTCGAACAAATTTTCAAAGTAGCCAGGACACCGGGCGCCGCTTCACCCTTGCTCCGGCGGGTCCCTCCGCGGGAGGGATCGCAGGCCGGCTGACAAGTTAAAAGGCAGCCTCAGCGAGGCTTGCTCTGTTCTCATATACGGACGCTGTTCTCGCAATCGATACACGTTATTTCTGGTATAATTAGGCCATTGTGATCGCTTATCTCGGCAGAACATCTCCCGACCGTCTGAAGGGAACTTGCCTCCTGCGGCTCGACCTGAACACCGCGGACGAATGGCGCCTGCGGGCATCCCTGCCCACCATCCGTTTCATCCTGCGGCATGCGGGGAAAGTGGTTGTTTTGAGCCATTTGGGCAGGCCGGGAGGCAGGCACAACGGGCTCACGCTGCGGGGAAAAAGAAAGGACATCCAAAGATTCCTGGGGGAGCGGGTGGCCTTCATCGGCCATTTTCGTTTTCCGGAGATGAACGAGAGGATCCGAAAAGGCAGGGAGCGGATATTCCTGCTCGAGAATCTGCGTTTTCTGCCCGGCGAAGACAAGAACGACCCCAAGCTTGCCCGCCGCCTGGCGAAGCTGGGCGATTACTATGTGAACGACGCGTTCGCGGTCTCCCATCGGCGCGCGGCATCGCTCGCGGCCATCACCGGATTTCTGCCGTCCTATGCCGGCCTGGAATTGGAAAGAGAAATGAAGGCGCTCTCGGATCTGCTCCGGAAACCCTCCCTGCCGCTTGTGGTCGTCTTGGGCGGGGCCAAGGCCCACGACAAGCTGGGGGTATTGAGATTCCTGCGCGACAAGGCCGATGCGTTCCTTTTGGGAGGCGCGGCGGCGAATACCCTTCTTTATTTGAAGGGAACGGATGTGGGCAGGTCGCTCACGGACGAGGTGGACTCCGATTTCGCTGGTTTGCGGCGGGTCCTCAAATATCCGAATCTGCTGCTGCCGTCCGATTGGAAAAAAGAGAAGAACGCCATCTTGGACATCGGGCCGCGCACGATCCGCGCCTATTCGGAGAAAATAAGATCGGCAAGGACCGTGATCTGGAGCGGTCCTTTGGGTTTCGTGGAGAAAAAGGAATTTTCCAAAGGCACGCTTGCGATCGCCAGAGCCATCGCGAGGAATAAAAGAGCGTTTCGCGCGGTCGGAGGAGGGGAAACGGTCATGTTCCTCAAGAAGCACGAGCTGGATAAGAAGTTTTCCTTCATCTCCACCGGAGGAGGCGCGTTCCTGGAATTCTTGGCAGGAGAGAAATTACCTGGTATAGAAGCATTAAGGAAAAAGCGATAAAGACATGAAAAAGGGGTCAAAGAAAATAGCGGTCCTGTACCACGGGAACTGTCCGGACGGCTTTACGGGCGCCTGGGCGGCCTGGAAGAAATTCGGCGAGCGGGCGGAATATATCGGCCTTGCGGACCGGGATAACCCTCCGCGCCTGAAGGACAAGCGGATATATATGATAGATTGGGCGTTCAACAACCGCGGACCCGTGGACGAGCTCCGGCGCAACAACAGGCTCCTGGTGAGTTTGGACCATCATATGGCATCCAAGGACACTCCCCGGACCTTGCCCGGCTCGGTTTTCGATGCGAAGCGTTCCGGGGCGGTCCTTGCCTGGCGATATTTCCATCCCAAAAAACCGGTTCCCGCATTTCTGAAATACATCGAGGACCACGACCTATGGCGGTTCCGATTCAAAGATACGGAAGCGGTGAGCACGATCGCGGAATCCTCCTCGCGCGATTTCAAGACCTGGTCCGGGCTGGTCCGGGACTTCGAGGATACCGCCCGGCGCCGCCGACGGATCGCGGACGGATATAAGATGCTTTTGTACCGTGATAAACAGATCGAAGCGATCCTAGGGTGCGCAAAGCTGGTGGACTTCAAGGGATTCCGGGTGTTCGCGGTGAATTCCCCGGTCTTCCGGGACCGCATCGGGCATACCCTGGCCAGGCGCAAGCCGCCCTTCGCCATAGTTTGGCGGGAAGAGGGCGGAAAATGGAAACTCTCTTTGCGCGCCCTGCGTCCGTTCGATCTGCTGAAATCCGTTCCTGGCGCGAAAGGCCACCCCCAGGCGGCGGGGATGATCTTGCCCATCGGTGCCCCTTTGCCCTGGAAAGAGGTAAAATCCAAGCGATGAAGGACAGCGCGCTTTTCCTAAGCAAGATAACCGTTCATACCGACGGCGGTTCGCGGGGCAATCCCGGACCGGCGGCCATCGGCGTGGTCATCGGCAGCAAGGAATACGGGGAGTACGTGGGCGTGAAGACCAACAATCAGGCGGAATATCTGGCGGTCATTTTCGCGTTCAAAAAACTGAAGCAGATGCTGGGCAAGAAAAAGACCAGAGAGACCGAGGTGGAATTTAAAATAGACAGTGAGCTGGTGGTGAAGCAGCTGAACGGCCAGTACAAGATATTGGAAGCGGAGCTTCAGCCGCATTTTCTGGAGATATGGAACTCGCGCCTGGATTTCAAAAAAGTGACCTTTGCCCATGTACGCCGGGAGGAAAATCGGGCCGCGGATGCCGTGGTGAATAAGATCCTGGATACGGAAGTTCACGCTTGGCGGTAGGGGCTCCGGTTTTTCTCCGACGAGGGACGGCTCGTCTCGCTCCTGCGGCGAGACGGCCTGTATCTCGCCCCGCTGTGGAGCCAAGCCAGCGGGGCTCCGATAACCCCTCGTCAGAGAAAAACCTGCGCTTAGCGTAAGAAAACAGGGAGCTTTTTCGCTCCGATAGCTCCCTCCGGGCTGGATAGCTCCGCCGACGGCGTGCACCGGAACTTGCCAGCATATGTCTGCGATTGAGCGGTTGACAGCGCTCATTTGAGTGGTAAAATGATGCCTGCGGGTGATCCAGGCGGCCGCCCCGACCCTGGTCGGGGAGGAAAGTCCGGACACCAACGCTCCCGCAAGGGAGGTTAACAAGGTACGGGCTAACAGCCCGACGCGGCAACGCGAGAGGTGCGAGCAGTGAC
>Ga0075906_138_pt1 | contig 11422 bp, 13 predicted proteins | sample RifGroA1_FD_68325 | JGI IMG/M metagenome (GOLD analysis project Ga0075906, IMG submission 68325) | Parcubacteria bacterium GW2011_GWA1_59_11 | reverse complement strand
CACGGACGCAGCGGCCGTGTTCGGGATACTCGTGGCCACGTATTTTTTCTTGAGATCCCTGGGCGAACCGTCCCGATGGAACATCCTTTGGGCGGGCCTGACCTTCGGCTTGGCCGCACTCACCAAATTTTCGACGGTCCTCTTGGTTCCCTTCTTCTTGTTCCTCATATTGGTTTTCTACCTCGCGGAGATCGGACAAGCGTTCCACCGCGTCTCACGGGGGGCCAGATTGCGGCACTTCTCGCTTCTCGCCTTGAGGCATATCAGGAACGCGGCCGTCATCATGCTCATCGGATACGTGCTGGTGGTCTATCCCGTATATCTTCTCTTCACCTGGAATTACCCCGTCGAAAAGCAGGTCTCGGATACGGAGTTCATCCTGACCTCCTTCGCCGGCGGGCCGCCCGCCCCGGGCGAGACGTGCAAACCGGTCCGTTGCCTTGCCGATCTGAACATCCGGCTGGCCGAGAGTCCGGTCCTCCGGCCGTTCGGGGAGTATATGCTGGGCGTGCTTATGGTCATGCAGCGGTCCGCCGGGGGCAATACCGCTTATTTCCTCGGCCAAGTATCCGCGGCGGGCTCTCCCTGGTACTTCCCGGTGGTTTATCTGCTCAAAGAACCTCTGCCGGTCATCATCATGTTCTTTGCCGCTCTCTTGCTCGGACTTCGGGCGGTCTGGCGCAAGATCCGGGAACGGGGCTTGCGGGTCCGGTATGATTTCCTGGATTACTTGAGCTTGAACTTCACCGAGTTCGCCATGCTCGTGTTCGTCCTGCTCTACTGGGCTTGGAGCATCCAAAGTCCCTTGAATATCGGCTTCCGCCATCTTTTCCCGGTCCTGCCGTTCACCTACATCCTCGCCGCCTCCGCTTGGAAAAAATGGGTGTGGGATCTGGGACCCGAAATGTTCCGCGATCCCCTGGCGGGCATGCGGAAACTGGCCGAAGTGCCGATCAAATATGTTTTCCTGGTCGTCCTGCTGTTCTGGTTCCTCGTGGAAAGCCTCGCGGCTGCGCCTTATTTCCTGTCGTATTTCAACCAGGTCGGAGGAGGAGGGTCCCAGGGCTACCGCTACGTGACCGATTCCAATTACGATTGGGGGCAGGATCTGAAGCGGCTCAAGGACCTGGTGCGCGAGAATCCGGAGATAGACCGCATCGCGGTGGATTATTTCGGCGGCGGCAGCGCGGAATACTATTTGCCGGGTCAGAGCATCCCCTGGTGGTCTTCGAAAGGCGACCCCCGCGACCAAGGCATTTACTGGTTGGCCATCTCCGTGAACACGCTCCAAGGCGCCATTCAGCCGGCAGCTCCCGGATTTGACCGCAAACCGGAAGATGAATATCGATGGCTTACGGAACTTCGTCCGCGGGCGGAAGGCATGGGCGGCATCCCCGAGCCGGATTTCCGGGCGGGAACTTCGATCTTCGTGTACGAACTACGATAGCTACCGCGTGGCATTGTAGAAGGCGGCCTGAGTTTTAATCCGGAAACTGGGGCAACCTCTCCAAGCCGTGCTTGCGCAGGATCTCTTTTTCCACCTCCAGAACCCGGTCGAAATTTTGGATGCGCTCGCGGGTGGGCAAGAAGACCGCGACTATGAGCCAGATCAGAACTGCGGCCAAGATCGCGAGGATGGAGATGGCGGAAAGCAAAAGGACCGTTTTCCAACTAAAAGCCGGCTTGGGACTGCGCATACGTCCATTCTACATCAGGTCCGGCTACCGGTAATAGGCCCGGTTCTCGGTCCGGAAGTCCAGGTATTCCAGCCGGTTCAGTTCGTCGGATGGCTTCGCTTCGAATGATCTTATGACCGCCAGCGCCTGATCCGCCGGGAAGCGCAGACTGAAGTAGATCAGCGGCCCGCGGTAGGTGATGACCTTAAGTTCCTGCAATTCGGCTTGCTCCAGCCGGATGTCCTTGACCGCCATGCGGGAGTCCCGGAGGACCCGGAAGATGGATATGAGCGGGGGCATGAATGCGCCCGGCAGGACCCCGGAACCCGCGGAAAGGGTCTCCCGGGTCTCGTCCGTCACCCGGGGTATCAGATTCCCCTCCACGATCGGCGCCCGATCCAGGACCAGGCCGGCCTCGTCGAACCAGTAGCAATGCTCTTCGGTCTTGGCCAGGCACCAGACCCCGAACGGAAGCCGTTCGGTGACCTCCACCGTCAGTTTTTTCTCCCGATAATCTTTGGAAAAAGCGATGCGTTTGAGCGCGGGAAATTCCCGCAGCTCTTCCGATGCGAGCTCCCGCGGCCAAACCAGGAAATTGCGGAAGCCCAGGAACGCGTTCAGGCGTGAATCGCCCAGTATCTTGTTCTGCAGGAACACGATGACATCCTGTTCGGACACCTGATCATTGCCGGAGACTTTTATCTCCCGGATCTCGAAGATCGGCGAGCGGAAAACGGCCCAAGCCGCCCCCAGGGCCAGTCCGATTAAAAGGACCGCCAAGAGCATCCGCAACCGGTATCTCCTGCGCCGTCTCCTTTTTTCCTGGATCTCGATCAAGGAGACCTCGGTCGCCTGAAAGTCAGCGTGCTTGCGCGAAGGAAGCATGCTCCAATTATACCCCTACCCGGCTCATCCGATGATGTCCTTGCCCAAATATTTCCGGAGAGTTTCGGGTACCCGGACCCTGCCTTCCTTGGTCTGATAATTCTCAAGCACGGCCACGATGGCCCGGGAAGTGGCGATGGCCGTTCCGTTCAGCGTATGCACCAGCTCGTTCCCTTTTGCGCCCCGCATGCGGATGTTCAACCGGCGCGCCTGATAATCGGTGGTGTTGGAGGTGGAAGTGACCTCGCCCCAGTCCCCTCTGCCCGGCATCCAGGCCTCGAGATCTATCTTTCGCGCGGCCTGCGCTCCAAGGTCTCCGGCGCACATCTCGAGCACTCGATACGGAATGCCCAATCCCTGCCACAGCTCTTCCTCCAGGCCAAGCAGACGCTCATGGACCGCCGGGGAGTCCTCCGGCTTCGAGAACGCGAACATTTCCACTTTGGTGAACTGATGCACGCGGTACAAGCCCTTGGAATATTTCCCGTAAGCCCCGGATTCCTGCCGGAAGCAATGCGAATATCCCGCGTACAATTTCGGCAAGGCGCTCTCTTCCAGGATCTCGTCGGAATGGATGGCGGCAAGGGTGACCTCCGCGGTCGCGATGAGTCCCAGGTCGGAACCCTCTATCACGTACGTTTGGGCTTCCGGACCGCGGGGCTGATAACCGGTCCCGAGGTAGAATTTTTCCCGCGCCATATCGGGCGTGAACCAAAGATCGAAGCCTTTTTCCCGCAAGAAATCCAAGGCATATCTCACAAGCGCAAGCTCCAGAAGCACTCCGTCGTTCTTCAGGTAGTAAAATCCGGAGCCGGACACCTTGGCCCCCGATTCGAAATCCAGAATGCCGAGCTTTTCTCCCAGCTCCAGGTGGTCCTTGGGCTTGAAATCGAATTCCGGCTTTTCGCCCCAGACCCGGAGCTCCACGTTCTCCGCCTCGCTCTTGCCGGCCGGGACGGTCGCAAGGGGCAGGTTGGGGATCTCGAGCCAGGCAGCCTGCCTTTTCGCTTCCACCTCTTCAAGCTCCTTCTCCTTGCCCTTCACGCGCTCTTTGTTGGCCTTCGCTTCGTCCACCGCGCGTTCGCGGCTCAAACGGTTCTGCTCCGCCCGCAGGTCCTCCAATTCCGCGGTCACTTCCCGCCAAACTTTGTCCCACTTCAGAAACTCGTCCGCCAAAGCCGGGTCGGCGTTCTTGCTCGCTATTCCGGCCTTGACCGCATCCGGATCATTACGGAGAAGGGTCGCATCGATCATGGGAGATAGGCAAATGATATACCATTTGCCCTGGATAGTTAAGGAAACGGAATTTGACAACCGTCGTTACGGATCATAAGCTGGTCCCATGTATCTGCCCTCGTCCTTGACGACCGCGACTACCTCGACTACTTCCCGGTGGAAGCGGCTTCTTGCGGCAGGATAAGGATCGTACCCCAAAAAGCCTCCTCCACCCCGGAAGAGGCTTTTTAGTTTGCTTTAAAAAACCGCTGTAGCATAATGAAAATTATCATGAAGAAACAAAGATCAGCCGGGGCCGAAATGGACCCCATCCGACATTCCCTTGCCCACCTGCTGGCCGCGGCCGTGCTCGAGAAATATCCCAAGGCCAAGCTTGGCATAGGACCCACCATCGAAAACGGCTTCTACTACGACTTCCTTTTCCCCCGGCCCGTTACCACCGAAGATCTGGCGGGACTGGAAAAACGGATGCGGGAGTTGGCGCGGCAGGACCTGCCTTTCCGTGGCAAGAAGGTCACGCCCGCCGAAGCGCGCAAGGCATTCAAAGATCAGCCGTTCAAGCTCGACCTTATCAAGGAATTCGTGAAGGAAAAGAAGGGACTGTCCATTTATAGGACCGGGGACGTGTTTCAGGACCTCTGCCGGGGCGGACACGTGAAGAGCACCCGGGAGATAAATCCGGATGCGTTCAAGCTCACTCATCTTGCCGGCGCCTACTGGCGCGGGGACGAAAAGAACCCCCAGCTCACCCGTGTCTATGGCCTGGCTTTCGCCACCAAGGACGAACTCCAAAAGCATCTGCACATGCTCGAAGAAGCGAAACGCAGGGACCACCGCAAGCTGGGTGCCGATCTGGACATCTAAGGGTGCGACCATCCGCAGAGAGCTGGAGAGGTTCATCGTGGACGAGGAAGTCCGCAGGGGCTATCAGCACGTCTATACCCCGGATCTCGCTCGGGTTCGGCTGTACGAGATCTCCGGCCATTATCCTTACTATAAGGACACCATGTACCCGGTGATGCAGGTGGACGAGGACAAACTGGTCCTGCGACCGATGACCTGTCCGCACCACTTCATGATCTTCAGCCAAAAGCCGCGGAGCTACAAAGAACTGCCGATGCCCATCGCGGAAGTGGCCAAGCTGTACCGCTACGAGAAATCCGGCGAACTCACCGGACTGTTGCGGGTACGCAGTTTCTGCCTGGCCGATTCGCATATCTTTTGCACCAAGGAGCAGGCAGCCGGAGTGATCCGGGACGTCATTGACCTCATTGATTACTCCGTAGGCGTGCTGGGATTCCGGAAGGGCGAGGATTACTGGTATCGTTTGTCCCTGGGCGATCCGAAGAACAAGAAAAAATACTACAACGACCCCGCGGGCTGGCGGGAAGGCGAAGCTACGCTGCGCAAGGTCTTGAAATCCATACAGGCGCCCTTCTACGAAGCGAAGGATGAGGCGGCGTTCTACGGCCCGAAGATAGACATCCAGATGAAGAACGTGCTGGGCAAGGAGGATACCGTCTTCACGGTGCAATACGATTTCTGCCTGCCCGCAAGATTCGGGCTCAAATACGTGAACGCCAAGGGCAAAGAAGAACAGCCGGTGGTCGTTCACCGCTCCTCGGTCGGAGCGCTCGAAAGGACCATCGCCTTCTTGATCGAAAAATTCGCGGGCGCCCTGCCGCTGTGGCTCTCCCCCATCCAGGCCGCGATCCTCCCGGTCGGGGACAAGTTCGGCAAGTACGCGGAGAAGATCGTCGAGTCTATGAAGAAGGCCGGCATCCGCGCGGAACTCCGCGTTGCGGAGGAGACCCTCGGCAAGCGCATCCGGGCCGCGGAGATGGAAAAAACGCCCTACATTCTGGTCGTGGGCGAAAGGGAGGAGAAAAGCGGCACGGTGAACGTGCGGCACTACCGCCGGGGGCAGGAAGGCGAGATCGGGCTAGAATCCTTGATCGAGAAGATCTCGGAGGAGATAAGATCCAAGGTCATTTAAACAAGAAGCTCCCGACACGGCGCCGGGAGCGTTCTCTTCGTTGTTCGCAGTCCCCTAGGCGGGAAGCTTGTCGGCCCGGTGGTACTTGTCCCAGGCCTCCTGGTAGGTCCGCGAGTCTTGCCAGTCGGCCCACGGTACGAACAGGGTCATCTTGACCCATCGGAACGGGGCCCTCAACTTCCGAAATGCTTCTCTCATGAAATGCCTCCAAGGAAGGGGTGCCGCTTTTAGGGTAAACTTATAAAGGTGCTTCCGTCAAAAATGGATCAGGGCTCGAGTCCGTTCGTGAACTCGAGCCCTGTGCCGCTACCGGACGTTGAGACCGGAGCCCTTCGGCGGAGTGTTCGCGTTGCGGCTCGCCTTCCAGAAGGCGAATGCGACGACCGCGAGAATGAGACCCCCGCCGGAGAGGAGGACTTGAAACTCGGTCATGTCAATCACCCCTTTCCGATTCGGATTCAACCACATACCTTTTCGCATGTCAAAACCAGCCGCCAAGCCAAAGATCATCGCCGTGGTCGGTCCGACCGCAAGCGGCAAAACCGCCCTGGCCATCCGGTTGGCGAAAGAATTGCGCGGCGAGATAATCTCCGCCGACTCCCGGCAGATATACCGGGACATGGATATCGGCACCGCCAAGCCGGTCCGGGATAGCGGTCATAAATATTTCTTCTCCGAAGGCGTCCGGCACCACTTGCTCGATATACGCAAACCGGACGAGCCGTACACCGTCGCGGAATTCCAGAGAGATGCCTTCGCGACCGTTAAGGACGTCTTGAAGCGCAAGAAGTTGCCCATCCTCGCGGGCGGGACGGGACTTTACGTCCAAGCCGTCACCGAGAACCTGGAACTTCCCGATGTTCCGCCCGATGAAATTTTGAGGAAAAAATTGAATGCGAGAATGGCGCGCGAGGGACTGGATGCGCTGTTCTCGGAATTGGTCCGGCTCGATCCCGAAGCGGAATATGTCGTGGATCCCAGGAACCCCCGCCGGATCATCCGGGCGCTGGAGGTGGCGCTCTCCACCGGCCGACCGTTCACCTCCCAAAGGCAAAAGCGTCCGGTCCCCTTCTCGGTCCTGAAGCTCGGTCTTCAGCCGCCGAAGGAGGTCCGGCGTTCGAAGCCATCGGCTACCGCGAAACCGCCGCTTGCCTGCGCAGCGAGATATCGCCCGCCCAGGCCGAAGGATTGATGAACAAGAACACCTGGGCCTACGCCAAGCGCCAAATCACCTGGTTCAAGCGTGACGCGGAAATAGAATGGGTCCGGAACGCCGGACAGGCCTTGCGGCTTGCGCGCGCCTTTTTGAAAAGCGAATAGCGGGTGCCCCACGCGGCACCCGCTCGTCCTTCAAGCGCACATCTCTTCTCCCTTCCAGGGCCATATCTCCAGGAATTCCTGGCGGCCGACGAGCATGACCTCTCGTCCGTAGAAGAAAGAACGCGAGTCGCGGACCTCTTCGGGGATGCTCACCCCGTGGCTGTCCACTTTCTGCTTGAAGCAGAAGGGGGCACGCTCCCTGTCCACCGGCGGCGGCTCGGGATGGATGCGCAGGTAGCCTAACTCGTCCTCCTCGAGGTAAACGGCGCCTCCGAACTCTTCCCGCCAGACGACGGGAATGCGCAAGCGCCATTTATCGTCCACTCTCAGGCGCAATCGGCCTATCAGCATTCAGCCTCCTTTGCGGGTTCCATTATGTTTATACGCATATTCCGGAACTGTTTCAATATCGACAAACAGCGGACGCCCGTATCCTCCAGGTACGGGCGTCGTCATCTTTGTCCTTGCGCCATCGCCTCGGCCCAACCCCGGAGCACCGTGACGTGCCAAACGTGTTGGCTGCCGGTCTCCTCGGTGAGCCAGGCTAGCTGCGCCTCCATGAGCGGCAGGAACCAGTTCTTGGTGAACTCCCGTTCCTTTTTGGTCATGCGGACCCAGGAGATATCCCCCGCGGCTCCCGTGAGATGCAGGGACGCCTTTGGTCCTTCCCATGCCGCGGCGTTGAAGTTGCCGACGAGCACCTTCTTGCCGCGCTTGTTCCGGACCGCCTTGATCTTGCCCAGTCCGCGTTGCTTCGGCACGTCGCGGGCGGCCGAATTCACCTGGATGGGCCGGCCGAATTCCTCGCGGAACGCGGCCGCGAACGAGTGGAGCAGGTCCACGAGCCGCGGCAGGCCGTAGCGGTAGGCGGGGTCCAGGCGCGGGTCGATGACCAGGTGTTCGCAGGGCGTGATGGGCACGAGCTCGCCGCTCGCGATCATCGCCTCGAACATGGCCCGATCCGCGATCCGGGGCAATCCCTCCGCATCCACGAGCAGATTCTGCCAGCGGACGATCTGGTCCGAACCCTTGACGCTCGGCTGGGGCGCTTCGACGGCTGCCGGGCCGTTCTCGGGTCCCGACGCATCCCCCGACGGTACCGTCGGGGTACCGGCCGGGACAGGCAGAAACCCGCTCCGGTCCTGCGCCGACGAGGTTGCGATCGATACGATTATCAAAAACAGCGTCAGCCATCCACGCACGGTCCACCTCCTTTCGCGGGAAAGCCTGGCTGTTTTTATTATATGCCTATTCCGAAAGCGTCCTGTGGAGAATTTCCCGGATCTGCTCCGGATCCCCCCGCCCGCGCAGTTTAGCCATGGCCTGTCCCAGAAGGAACTTCAAGCTGGCTTCCCTGCCTTTCTTGAAATCCGCTGCGGCCTTGGGATTCGCGGCGATCACTTCCCGAACCGCGTCCGCCACTTCGCCCTGATCGGAGACCGTCTCCAGGCCTTCATCCCTCATGATGGCTTCCGGGTCCTCCCCGGTCTCGAACATCTTGCGGAGAATTTCCTTCGCCTGGCGGCTCATTATCTTCCCGTCGTTTATAAGATCCGCGAGATGAGCCAAGCCTTCCGGTTTTATCTTTATCTTTTGGAAGTCCCCGCCGCTCACGCCTACGAGACCCAAGAGGTCGCTCGTCAGATAATTGAACAGGAGCGACACGGCCTGTTTGGCCGGCGCGGCAGAGCCCTTCTCGTCCATGGTCGCGAGTTCGGAGACCGCCTCCTCGAAGAAATCGGCTACCGGCTTCATATCCACCAGCATGGCGGCCTGGGCTCCGCTCAATCTGAATTCCCGCGCGAATCTCTCCCGCTTCGCCGCAGGCAGTTCCGGCAATTCCGCGCGCAACCTCTCCGGCTCGAATCCTTCCGTTTCGAAGGCGGGCAGATCCGGTTCCGGGAAATATCGGTAGTCGTGGGCTTCCTCCTTGCCCCGCTGGGAAACGGTTATTTGCTTCGCCTCATCCCACCCCCGCGTTTCATGTTCCACCGCCCCGCCTCCCTCGAGCACCTCTTTTTGCCGTTTCACTTCATAGTCAATGGCCGCCCCGACCGCCTTGAATGAATTTATGTTCTTGAGCTCGACTTTGGGGCCCATGTCCAAGCTGACGTTCGCCTCCACCCTCATTTGGCCCTTTTCCATATCGGCATCGGATACTTCCAAATAGCGCAGGATGCGCTGAAGTTCGCGGGCGGATTCCACCGTCTGCTCCGCACTGCGGATATCCGGCTCGGTCACGAGCTCCAGGAGAGGCACGCCTGCCCGGTTGAAATCCACATAGCTTGCTTGGCCTTTCTTGGTCTCGCCGGGTATCTCGTGCAAAAGCCGGCCGGCGTCCTCTTCGAGGTGCACGCGCCGGACCCGCACGCCCAGGAGTTCGCCGCCCGTGACGATCGGCTGATCGTATTGGGAGATCTGGTAGCCCTTGGGCAGATCGGGATAGAAGTAGTTCTTGCGGTCGAATTTGGAGACCGGCGCTATCCTGCCGCCCAAAGCCAGGCCCACCCGGATGACGTGTTCCACCGCTTTTTTGTTGATGGTGGGCAGAGTGCCGGGATGGCCCAGGCATACGGGACAGACGTTCTTGTTGGGCTCCCGCTCCTCCAGGTCGTTCAAGGAATCGCAGAACATCTTGGTCCGCGTTTTCAGGATCGCGTGGATCTCGAGTCCTATGGTGGGTTGGTGGGCCATTATGCCTTTAGTTTTAACCTGCTCCTCACGATTTGCCAAATTTTCTCGTGCACCTCTTCCGGAGACAGAAGCCGGTCCCCCCTCACGCATTCCACCAGGCGGAATTTTTCCGGGAAAAGCTCCGAAAGCAAAAGGTAGGTGCCTTCCGTGCGCTTCAGATGCCCCAGATCGGTCTCGTGCAGGTCTCGCTTCTTGCCGTTCAGGAGATACCTCCGCCGGAGCTTCTGGTCCACCAGCTTCTGCGCCACCTTGGCCGGAACGTGCAGGATGAGATTAAGATCCGGCTCGGGGATATTGTTCGTTCCGTATTCCAATTCCATGTCCCACTGAAAATATTTCCGCTTGGCGGCCGGACCCCGCATTTTGGAGCCCTGGTGCCCCAGGTTCGAGGCCACGTAACGATTTGAAATGACCGTCTTCCCCTGGGTAAGCGCGCTGCGTATGGCCGGCCCCGCCGCGTAGCGGTCCAAGGCGTAGAAAAGAGAGGCTGTTTTCGGACCCACCTCTTTGAGCGACCCGAAATCCCCGTTCAAATATCTTTCCACGAACCAGGCGGACGGGTGTCCGTAGCGCGGAAAATCGAAGGTGGATGCCTTCACCTTCGCCTTCCGCAGGCGCTCCGAAAGCAGCCGGAATTGGGTGGCTTTCCCGCTGCCGTCCGTGCCTTCGAGCACTATGAATTTCCCGCGCTTCATGCGTTTTATTTTAACATACAAAAAACCGCCTTCCGGCGGTTTTTTGGTTTATGATCCCAACCTTCAGCTTTGATATCCGCCGATCGCCGCTTTCGCTCCCGACAACCCCCGGACGGGAACTATTCGATCTTAATGCCCATACTGCGCGCCGTGCCTTCCACTATCCTTTCCGCCGCCTCGATGTTATCCGTGTTCAGATCGGGCATTTTCCGTTCCGCGATCTCGCGGACCTGCGCGCGGGTCACGGAACCGGCTTTATCCTTCAGGGGATTCGCGGCGCCCTTCTCCGCTCCGGCGGCCTTCTTAAGCAGGGAGGCGACCGGCGGAGTCTTGAGCTTGAAGGAGAAGCTGCGGTCAACGAAAATGGTTATTTCCGCGGGCACGATGTCCCCGGTCATTTCCTTGGTCGCGTCGTTGAACTGTTTGCAGAATTCGGCGATGTTCACCCCGTGCGGACCGAGCGCCGTACCCACCGGCGGGGCCGGGTTGGCCGCCCCGGCCGGCAGCTGCAATTTCAGGATAGTTTTGATTTCTTTTGCCATTTTCGTTCAAGAGTCCTCGATTGATCCACGAAAATGAGCACCCCGCCGAAGCGCTCGCGGAGGCGGGGGCCATTCCGCTAGTGGTCAGATTGTACTTATATTTTCTTGACTTGTAAAGAATCCAGGTCCACCGCGGTATCCCGGCCGAAAACGGGCACGAGCACCTTCACCCGTCCCTTTTCCTCGTCGATCTCCGCCACCTTGCCGTCGTAGTCCTTGAACGGACCGTCGATGACCTTGACCACATCGCCCACCCGCAGATCCACGTTGAACCTGCTTTCCTCCTTGCTCATGCGGCTCAAAAGCGATTCCACCTCTTCCTTGGACAAGGGGGTCGGTTTGGTGTTATCCGCGCCCACGAAGCCCGTCACCCGGGGA
>Ga0075906_112_pt1 | contig 11424 bp, 14 predicted proteins | sample RifGroA1_FD_68325 | JGI IMG/M metagenome (GOLD analysis project Ga0075906, IMG submission 68325) | Parcubacteria bacterium GW2011_GWA1_59_11 | reverse complement strand
CATCTCCACCACCCAAATCTATACTCACCTTACCAACAAAGAACTACGGGAGGTTCATGAAGCGTTTCACGGCAGGAGGAGAAAATAGCCTATCTCCTGAGCCACCACTCCTGGAAATCTGGCGCACCAACTCTGATTCTGCAATTACCAATTTCGTTTGCCGTATCCCGACTTCTGGATATGGCATCTGCCTGTTTTTGAAGGTCTTCCTTGCCCTTCCCGAGAAACGATTCTATTTCATAGTCGCTGGCATCATAATCTTCAACGTACACAGACATGGGCAGACTATATACGTTTCGGATGTAGAGTAGGTGATTAATTTCTCTGATTCTTTCGCTCCCTACCAGCTTATATTCGATGTATGCAACGGCTGGAATCCCGACTTCCTCCGTTAGGCGGAGCATATCACACTCCACTATCGCTGCCGGATTTACATTGTCATACCTGAATTCCTCGAGAAGATTCCATTTTATCTCGTCGATTTTTAGTTCTGGAGTGGTTTGATTGGCTCGTACGGGGAGATCCACAGCCGATGGAATAATCCAGGCAACATCCTGAATCACAAACGAGGGCGGCGCCTGTACCTTTATAGATGCGGAATCGACGACATAGGTGAAATTTGGAGTTTGAATATTGAGTAAAATATATTGACTAATCAGAGTAAGAAAAATCCCAACTACAATATAGGCAAGATTTTCTGATATAGAGTTGAGCTGATTATTCATGTGGGCAGGGTGGGACTCGAACCCACATTCCTTGCGGAACACGGTCCTAAGCCGTGCGCCTATACCAATTCGGCTACCTGCCCGTGCTCAATGAACTTACAAGCTATAGCATACTTCCGGGATAATTTTACCACCGACCCATCATAGTAGGTATACCTTAAAATCTTCAAGCCATCTTCTTTGCCATAAACGAGGTAATAAGCCCGATGATTACGCCCAACATCTATCCAACCGCGACTTATACCGAGCACCTCTCGAATCTCATTCTTTATCCAGATCAGGAAATCTAAGCTGGCCGAGCATAGTCTGACTTTTAATTGCAGATGTCTGCTCTCCGGATGGTTATTCACGGCTATATTCCCATCCCCATCTATGCACCCCCTTAAAAAATCAGCGAAATTTTCTTTTGGTATATTTAGCTCTCGCAACGTCTTGGACTTGGCGGGATGCAAACCAATCTCAACCAAGAAATGATAGAACTTTATATCCCCAAACTGCACAACAAAATATTTTTTAATCTGTGAACCTCCGCGACTTTTTCGGCCGATTCTATTTTTCAAAGCCAGACAATCTTTGAGATTAACTATCATTTCCTCGTCTTTAGAAGTGAGATTTATATGCCTCCCATCGGAAGATAAATTACCATCAGTCGTAATCAGACCTATGGCGTAGGCAAAATTAGGACTCCACTCGATTTTTACTTTATTTAAGGCTTTTATACTTAAATAATATCATACCTAAGGCACATAGTGTATACCAAACCTCATCAGATTGACTTTTTCTACATTTTGTGCTAAAATATCAGGACTCGAGTGGCTGAAGGCCCAAGGGTCCACAAACCACACGAGGTAGCCGAACCTCGAAAATTGAACTCGAATTTCTGCCGAAAGGCGGGAGGCACAGATGGCTTTCATCACCGCGTATCTGGGTTTCGTCGGGTTGCTCCTCGTCGTGTTGGTGCTCCTTCTCACGGAGTACCGGGCGGAGGTGAAACCGGCGTCGGCGCTCGTGTACAACAACCAGTGGACGGGAGCCACGAATGCGCTCCTGCCCGGAACGCACTTCCTGGTCCCCGGGGTCCACAAACGCCTCGAGGAGGTTACCCTTCGCAACGAGGCGAAGAACCCGTCGAACGTCATGCTCTTCACCGGCGATGGCATCGAGCTCGAAGTCGATTACATCATCCGGAGACAGCAGGTCTGGGATCCCGGCGTCGGAACCTTCAACGCCGATGGCGGGTGGCAACCGATTCCCCTCGAACAGCTGAGGGGCGCGCAACGGGGAATGATCGCCCGACGCGCGGTGATGGCGGCGACCGCCATCAACTACCGGGAACGGGACGACAAGATCCAAACCCGCATCGTGGCCGCTCTCCAAGCGGAGTTGGACAAGAAGCGATACAACCAACTCTTCATGGGCGCGGACCTCGCGACCGGCGAAGCAGGGCTCAGGAACGACGCGGAGCGAAGGGATATCGAGCAGAAAGTAAACGATATCCTCCGGCAGGACATCTGCACCACCGAATGGGGATTCGTGATTCAGATGGACCTTGAGGACTACGATCTGCCCGAGCGTCTGCGCAAGGCGCGCGAGCAGAAGGTCAGCGCCCAGATGGAAGGCACAGCGCTCAAGGAGAAGCTGGATGCGCTCGGCGCGGGCAACGACCCGGAGCTCAAGAAGTGGCTGGTCATCGGCGAGGTCGTGGGCGACGCGCTCGGACGGACCTTCGGCGGCAAGGGCAAGAAGGACAAGTAGGAGGTGTGAGATGAGAGTGATCCGAATCGTCCTCGCTGCCCTGGCCGTCCTCGGTCTGGGGTATGCGATCAGCACCGGCCTGTTCCCACTGCGGGCACTAGCTGTCGCGGCCGCTATCGCGGCCGGCATCGGCATGATGGCGCTCCTGTTCCGGACAGCGGGTCCGCAGAGAGCCATCACGATCTGCACGGCGATCTTCGTTCTCGTAACGATGGTCGTCTACCGCAACGCGCTGTTCGGATTCGCCAGTTCCGGCGCCTTGGCCGCGAAAGGCACCGCCGTTACCGTCGGAGGAGGGGCAGCGTGGCTCTTCGGGCTGGTCTGGCCGATCCTCGCGCTCATCGCTAGCATCGTGGTGTTGGTCATCCTCGGACGGCGTACCAACATTGCGGTGGTGATCGGGACGGCAGCGGGAATCCTCCTCCTTATGCCGCTTGTCTGGCTCACCGGCTGGAGCTGGTTCTTGGTGGACATTGTTCTGCTTGTAGCGGTCGGTATCTGGGCGGCGGGAAAACTCAAAAACCCCGCAGGGGAACCCATACTAAAGACCAATCCCACGGCGCAGAAAATCGCGGCCTGGGTACTCTGGCCCTCGGTGGTGATCCTCGTCTTCGCCACCGTCACCAACTGGTGGACGGAGAGCGTGAAGGAGGCCGAGGCGTTCCAGGCCAAGGTGGACGCCGAGGAGAAGGCCCTGCGGGACAAGGCGCTCGAACCGGTCGTCCTCGCCTGCGGCGGGGAGGGCTACGTTCGCTGGAACGACTACCAGAAGGCGGTCGGAGTGGCCGTCTTCATCGTTCCCGCCGTGGAAGGCAAGGAGTGCGTCACGGGCGAAGTGATCCTTCCCCGCGAGATCCGCGCCGCCCGGCGTCGCAGCAGCGACCGCATTTCGGTGCGGCGCAGCTACTCGAACGGGACGAAGGACGCCGACTTCGTGGGGTACGAGCCCACGCGGATCGTCCGGCTCGGAAAGACGCCGCGGGGATGGACGTTCAAGAACACGGGCACCGAGCCCGTGGAGCAGAAATTCGAGGCATTGCGTTAGTTGCGGTTCGACCCTGGTCGGACCGCAGAAAGGAGAAGAAAAGGCCCCCTCGCGTCGTGCGATGGGGCCTTTTGAATTGCGCCTGTCTGCTATTCTTCGCAGGTGCCGGTCTGGGTGCAATCCTCGTAGGGAGGCCCTCCCCCGCCCGGACCACCCCCATTCCCGCAATTCGCAACGATATCCTCGTCGATATTCAGGATCACTTTCACTATCGCCGGCACCGACCAGGCGAGCAGCGCCACCGCGATCGCGATAGCCGCGTACATCAAGGTCTTATTGGCCGATTTCACCTTCTCCGCTTCACCGGCCGCAAAAAGGTATTTGTAGGCGCCGACGAGCACGAAGACCACGGCCAGGATGATGAGGATCGAGAATATCCAGTTGATGCCCCGGTCGAAAATGCAGACCAGGTCCCCGAACTCCCCCACTTCGTCCCGGGGCGCGGACACCTGGGCCAAGCCCAGGGCGGGCGATGCGAGAAACGCGAGGCCTATCGGGAGCAGATATTTTTTCATAGCTTCAATTTCGTCTCTCGACCTTTCGGGCGTTCATACTTCCGAACCGTTGCAGGAAGGCACGTCGAAGTCTATGCCGAGTATGGCTTCCATAAGGGCGGGCAGGGACCAGGCGAGGAGCGCCACCGCCATCGCGATCGCGGCATACATGATCATCTTGTTCGCGTCCTTGACGCTCTCCGGGTTCCCGGCCGCGAAGAGGTACTTGTAGGCCGCGATGAACACGAAAGCCACCGCGAGGAGGATGAGAACGGAGAATATCCAGTTGATGACCCGGTCGAAAACGCAGGCAACGTCGTCGAAGGTATTCACCTGGTCCACCGGCGCTTCCGGCTGGGCAAAGCCCAAAACCGGCAGGAACAGGATCAGGACCGCGGAGAGATATAAATATCTTGCCATCATTCGGTTCCCAGGATTATGACCCTTACGAGCGGCGGGACGGACCCGGCGAGAAGCGCGATGGCGAGCGCTATCGCCACGTAAAGCATGTTATGGTTCGCCTGCTTCACCTTCTCCGGATCTCCGCCCGCGGTCATGTAGAGGAACGCCGACCACATGATCATGACGATCGAAAAGAGTATCAGGATGCCGAAGATCCAATTGGTCAGCCTTCTGATCACGCCCTCCACGTCCTCCCAGTTCTCGATGGCCGCGGAAGCCGCGAGAGGCAGGACAAGGAGCAGGAGCCCGGCCGCGCGCACTTTTTGAATCATAAAAAAATTATATCAGATTCCCGCCAAAGCAAAAGCCCCCGCCGGGAAGGCGGGGGCTTTTAAGGTGCAAGCGGACCTGGGGCTATGGGCCCGAATCGATGGGATCGGTCCCGATGTCGAGGATGGCCGCGACAAGATAAGGAACCGACCAGGCGAGCAATGCGACGGCGATGGCGATGGCCGCATACAGCAAAGTATGATTGGCCTTTTTCACCTTCTCCGGATCGCCTTGAGCGGTCAGATACCGGAAAGCCGCCACGAACACGAAGATGACCGCGATGAGGATGAGGATCGAGAAGATCCAACTGATGACCACATCCACCACCTCACGGAAGTCGTCCCAGCTCGTAATGCGCGCGCCCGGCGGCTCGTCCTGAGCCGCGGCCAGCATCGCGACCGAAAGCATTCCCAAGGTCAGAGCCGTTCTGATCTTTTTCATGGCAGTTGTCATTTTCCGACCTTTTGAGGTTGACTGGATGATATTATCATATTCCGCTCGTTCTGTCATTCCGTACCCAGGATGTTCTGGAGGATGACCACTACCCCGTCCGCGACGAGCACGACGGCGAATCCGATCGCGGCGTAAAGGATGGTGTTCCGCCCGGAGGTTATCCGCTCCGGCTTCCCGCCGGCGGTCAGTATCTGGAAGGCGCCGAACATGACCATCAGGACCGCGAGCGGGGCGGCGATGATGAGCAGGTTCCGGATGATCTTCCTCACCACGCACAGGGCCGGCGGCTGGTCGGGATCGGTGGTCTCGCAGCCCAAGGGATTCACTATCTGGAATCCGCCGTCCGCCGGCGTTTCCTCATCCTGCGCTCCGACCGGCAGGACGAAAACAAGAAGCAGGAAGAGCGGCAAGAGCAGCAGCGCGCTTTTTCTCATATCATTCATTATACAATGTCCGGCTGCCGGGACAAATTCCCAGGCCCAGGTTCTGTCCGGCCAGTTCCTCGCTCACGGACAGGGGCACCCTCACCTCCACCGAGAGTTTGCAGGCCTCTTCCTTGCGGACGTCGAGCAAACGCAGGAATTCCGATTCCGCGAGCGAGCGGGAAACGGAAAGCGGTTCCTGGTACAGGGTGATCAGGAATGTGCCGGCTTCCGGAAAATAGAGGATGTGGTAACGCTCGTCGTCGCCGAGGATAAGCGAGCTTTCCGTGCGGCCCACGGCCGACTTATAAGGATTCTTGACGCTCACGTTGCCCTGGGTCGTGCCCATGGTGACCCGGCCGGACATCGGGATATCCCCGCCGGCAGGCAGTCCGCCCAGGGGCAATTCATCCTCCGGGGGTCCCGCCTGCGGTTCGTCCCGGAAAACGATCAGATACGACGCGAGGACCACCAGGCCCAGGAACAAGATGCCGAACATTATGGAAACGATCCGGTTCATGTTTAAAATCCGCAAATGCGGTTCGCGCCCCATTGACCCCAGCCGCCCGACCTGTATATTTGCGCGGCGACATTGATGTTCACGCTTTCCTGCATCAGCTTGGCCTTGCAGGCGCCGTAAGCCGCGGCTTTTTGGTCCGCCACCTTGCAGTCATACTGGAAACAGATGCCTTCCACCCGCTTCAAACACGCTCCCTGGGTGCCGCCGCCGTTCACCTCGAAGATGTTCTGGTTGCACTCGGCGATCTTGTCCTTGTGGGCGATCATGTTCACCTGGAAAAGACCGACCGAGAACGAGTTCCCGTCCTTGCACTTGTCGGTCATGCTAAGCGCGGTCGGGTCGCCGCCGCTTTCGATGTTTATGATGCTTGAGGCCTGCCTGGCGGCCTCTTCGCTGCCGAACGCGGAGGCCAGTTTCGAGGGAGGATATGCCGTATTCGGTTCGCAACTGCCTCCGCCCACGAAGATGGCGCCCGCCGGCAGTCTGATCTCCTCCAGATCCGGGAGACTGAGGCGGGTAAGATTCGGGTTCACCACGCTCACGATGAAGAACATCCCCAGGAGCACCAAGAGACCGAAGAGCGCCTGGGTGATCTGGTCCCGGGCATCGGTTTGGATGGAGGAGTTGCCTCCCGCGACGGAATATCGCACCGCCCCGTACACGATCATCAGAAACGCGAGCAGGCCCGCGCCCAGGAGCGCGAAATTGTAGATGCTTCCGATGACCGCAGTGGGGTCATCGGGTATCCGGAGCTCGGACCCGGAGGTGAGGATCACTTCGCCTTCTTGGGCCATCGCCCGGAGGACGAAGAGCCGCAGGAGTATCTCTAACGCGCCCATGTGATGGTTTTTATTCCTCTCCGCCGGGAGGCGCTACCGGAGATATGGGATAGCCGGGGACGTTCGAGGACTGGCAATTTATGTCCGGCCAGCTCACCCGGGGCTTATCGGAGGTCGGAGAAGGATTCCCGATGAGCCACAGGAAGGTGCTTATGATAAGGAAGGAGCCGAGCGCGATGATCGCGCCCACCACGGCCGGGGTGCCCGTCGAATAATATTCCCCCGTGCAGGAAAGGATCGGTCCCCAGTATCCGAACGGCCACAGGCTGGGATCGTCCTCCGCGAACCCGGCCATGGGGAACGCGAAGAGTAAAATTGCGGCCGCAAGCGCCAGTATCTTCATTTTATTTATTGGCGGCCTGCAACAGCCGCGTTATTTCGCCCTGGGCCTGGGTCAGGGCCCGGGAGGCATCGACTTTGCCGCTGACGACGGAGAGGATGGCTTCGTTCAGGGCCGAACTTACTTTGCGCTCGTCGGGCTGGGGCCAGGAACGCGCGGTCAGGGCCTGTTTCGCGAACACTCCGTATTCCGCATCGGAAAGTTTCTGGGCGATGAGCGACCGAAGTGCCGGAGGACGCTTGGCCGCGGCCGCGTAATTTTTCGCGCTCTCGGCATCCGTGGCCGCGGAGATCACGAAGTTCCAGCCCCAGCGCCAATTCTTGCTTTGGCGGGAGACCGCGAGACCCCAGTAATCCGCAAAATTCTTGGTTTCGCCGGTCTGCGGCACGGCCGAGACCCGGAAATTGGAGAATGGGCTTTTGTCCTTGAGCCGCGCGAGGTCCCGGTGGTAGCCGAGGATCATCGCCGTCTTGCCGCTCGCGAACGCATCCAGGGAATTCGGCTGGCTTTCATCCCAGGTGTAATATGGCGAGCCGCTCGCGCCGAACTGCAGATAGAAATTGAAGGCCTTGAGGCCCTTGTCGTTCGCGAAGGCGGCGGAATTGCCCTGATTCATGGCCGCCCCGTTCTGCATCATGAGCAGAGAAAGGATGTCCCCGGCGTGCGCGACGCTTTTCTCCGAGCCGCCCAGGGCGACGGCGGATTGGCTGAGCCGGCCGCGTTCGTCCAATTTCCGGAGCACGGTCGAAAGATATTGGACCTCGTCCCAGATCTGGGGTGGCCGCACCACGGCGGCCTGGTCCAGAAGATTGGGATTGTATATGAGGGCAAGCGTGTCGATATAGAGCGGCAGGGCGTAAACCTGGCCGCCGCTCGCGAAATCCTGTTCCACCACCGTCGGGAAAAGCTCCTTGAGCTTCGCGAGCGAAAAACGGGCCGGGTCCGAAGGCGCGAGCTTGGACTTCTGCCGCCCCAGGGCATGGGCGGGGATCATGAACACATCCGGCCCCTTGCCGCTCGCAAGCGCGTCCAAAAGCGCGTCTTCGTATTCTTCCTCCCGGAACGCCCGGTATTCCACGGTCACGTTCGGGCGGACGGCTTTATAGTTCTTGAAGACGTCCGAAAAAACCGACTTATCCTCCACGCCCCAGAAGGCGAGAGCGATCTTAGGCGGAGCCTGGCTGGAATCCCTGCTCATGATGACCGCGATAATTATAAGAAGCACGGCGAAGGCCGCGGCTCCCACGATGATCATCTGATTCCGGGACAGCTGGGACAGGTTGAGCATCCGTATGCCTCAATTTTAGCAGAAAAGCCGCGGGATGAGGAATCCCCCGGCTTTTTCCGCCTTGCGCCCTACGACTACCGACTACCGAACTATATGACCACCACTCCCGCCAGGCGGTCGCCGGTCTTCAAATTCATAATGCGCACGCCCTGGGCGGAACGGCCGGTGGTCCGAACGCTTTGGAGCTCGGTCCGGATCATCTGGCCCTTCTTGGAAAGCGCGAGTATCTCCTTCTCTTCCGAGATGACCATGGCCGCGACGAGTTCGCCGGTCTTTGCGGTCACGTTCGCGGTGCGTATCCCGGAACCGCCCCGGTTCTGAAGCTTGTATTCCTTGAGCGGCGTCTGCTTGCCGAAGCCGTTCGCCATTACCACCAGCAATCTCTGGTCCTTGACCTCCTCCGCCCGGACGATGTCGAAACCGGCCACCTGGTCCCCCTTCTTGAGGCGGATGGCCCGTACCCCCGCGGCTCCCCGGCCCATGGGACGGAGTTGGCCTTCCTTGAACCGAATGGACTGGCCTTGCTCGGTCGTGAGGACGACCTGCCCCTTGCCGTCCGACAGGCGCACGCCCTTCAGGCGGTCCCCTTTCTTCAGGGCGATGGCGATGATGCCGTTCCGGCGGATGTTGCGGAAATCCTCGAGCATGGTGCGCTTGGCGACCCCGTCCTGGGTGAGCAGGATGAGCGCCGCGTCGTTCTTCTTGCGGGATTCGGGATAGGCAACCAGCGCGCTCACGTTCTCGTCCCCGGGCAGTTCCAGGAAATTGTGGATGGCCCGGCCCTTGGAGGTCCGGGAAGCGGCCGGTATCTCGTAGACCTTGGTCTGGAAGACCCTGCCCTTGTCGGTGAAGAACAGAATGTTGTCATGGGTCGCCGCCGCGAGGAAGTGCGCCAGGAAATCCTCCTCCGCCACTTCCGAACCGATCAAGCCCTTGCCGCCGCGGCGCTGGGCGTGGAAGGTCGAAGGCGGCAGGCGTTTGATGTAGCCGCCGGCGGAAAGCGTGATCACCACTTCTTCCTGCGGGATCAGGTCCTCGTCCTTGAAGGCGCCCACCCCGGACGGCACCACCTGGGTCCGGCGGTCGTCGCCGTATTTGTCCCGAAGCTCCTTGAGCTCCTTCTTGATGACCCCCACTATCCGGGAGGGATCCTTGAGGATGAGCTTGAGCTCCGCGATCAAGGCCCGTTTTTCCTTGAGCTCGGCCTCCACTTTTTCCCGCTCCAGCGCCGCCAAAGCCGACAGGCGCATCTCGAGGATCGCCGAGGTCTGCGCATCGGAAAGTTTGAAATGCTTCATCAGATTGCCGTGCGCGTCCTCCTTGTTTTTGGACCGCTTGATGACCGCGATGACCTTGTCTATGTTCGCGAGCGCCTTGACCAGGCCTTCCAGGATATGCGCGCGCTCCTCGGCTTTGCGGAGGTCGAACTCCGTCCGGCGGCGGACCACCACCTTCCGGTAATCAAGGTGCGCGAGAAGTATCTCCTTTACGGACAGAAGCTGGGGGGTGATCCCGTCCGTGAGCGCGATCATGTTCATGTGGAAATCCTTCTGCAGGTCCGTGTGCTGGTAGAGCTGGTTCAATATTTTCTGGGGCGGCACGTCGCTCTTGAGCTCGATCACAAGCCGCAGGCCCTCGCGGTCGGACTCGTCGCGCACGTCCCGGATGCCTTCGATCTTCTTGTCCTGCACGAGCTCCGCGATGTGCTTCACCAGTTCGGATTTGTTCACCTGGTAGGGTATCTCGGTCACCACTATGTCGAACTGGCGGTTCTTGCGCTCCTCGATCTCCGCCTTGGCCCGGGTCATGACCGCGCCCCTGCCGGTCGCGTACGCCTCCCGGATGGCCTTGGCGTCGAAAATGATGCCGCCGGTCGGGAAGTCCGGGCCCTGGATGAGATCCATGATGTCGTCGTGGCTCGCGCCGGGCTTCTCCGCGAGAAGCAGGATGGCGTCCGCCACTTCGCGCAGGTTGTGGGGCGGCATGCTGGTCGCCATGCCGACCGCGATGCCCAGACTGCCGTTCAAAAGCAGGTTGGGGAGCTTCGCGGGCAGGACCTTGGGCTCTTCCCTCGTCGCATCGTAGTTCGGCTGCCAATCCACGGTCTCCTTCTCGATGTCCGCAAGCATCTCGTCCGCGATGCGCGCGAGGCGCGCCTCGGTATAGCGCATGGCTGCGGGCGAATCGCCGTCGATGGAACCGAAGTTGCCCTGACCCTGCACCAGCGGGTAACGCAGGGAGAAATCCTGGGCCATGCGGACCAGAGTGTCGTAGATGGAAGAGTCGCCGTGAGGATGGTACTTGCCCATGGTCTCGCCGACCACGTTCGCGGACTTGCGGAACTTGGCCTGATTCGTGAGCCCCGAAGACCACATGGCCCACAGTACCCGCCGGTGCACGGGCTTCAATCCGTCCCGGACGTCCGGCAGGGCGCGCGACACGATGACCGACATCGCGTAGCTCAAATAGGACTCCCTAAGTTCGCTGGTTATCTCTCTTTTTTGTATTCCGGACATGGTGAGATCGTGCTAATCGGGCTTGATCAGGTACTCGCCCGAGGACTTGAAGAGGACACCGAGGCCCCTCATCATATCAAAAAATCCGTCGTATATCATCCCCGCCCCCGCGCGCATGGTCTCTATGAAAGAAAAGCCGCTCGCCTCGCCGGGACCGTCATCCGGAGTGACCACGAAATCCAGGTACTGCACCCACAGAACTACGACCGCCATCATTATAAGCGCCACGATCAGCGCGGCCCATTTCCGTTTCTCGGGCTCCTCGGCGTCCTGAAGTTTTTTAAGAAATCTGTCG
>Ga0075906_108_pt1 | contig 13059 bp, 13 predicted proteins | sample RifGroA1_FD_68325 | JGI IMG/M metagenome (GOLD analysis project Ga0075906, IMG submission 68325) | Parcubacteria bacterium GW2011_GWA1_59_11 | reverse complement strand
GGCCGCAACCCCAAGACCGGCGAGAAGATTCAGATCGCCGCCTCGGTGAAGCCCAAGTTCCGCGCCGGCAAGTCCCTGAAGGAAGCGGTGGCCTAGTTCATACTCGAAGATCATTAAGACGGTCTTAACGAAAATCCCCGCCGTTTAGCGGGGATTTTCGTGTTCCGGGAGGGCCGGATTATATGGGCAGATACTTTTTGACCTCTTCCGAAAGGTCCAAGAAGCTCTTGTAGGTCGCGGAAAGCGCATCCAGAGCCGCCCGCTCGAGCTGCATGGTGTCCTCGGTGGCGGCGGAGCGGCGCAGCGCCAGGCGGGCCTGCTCATTGAGCTCGCTCGCGCGGCGGAGATTCCGCTCGCTTTCCGCGTACCGGTTGCGGATGTTCTCCTGTTCGATGAGCTTCAGCATCCGGATGGTCTGGCCGATCTGCTTATAGCGGGTCTCCGCCACGTTCAAAAGTTCTCGATTCTCCCCCCACAGCACCAGCGAGCCGGCCTCCTCGGACAGGGGCTGATAGGTCTTCGCCCGCCAGTCCTTAAGCTCCTTGGCCAAGTTCTTGTTCTCCGCGAGGGTTCCGGTTCCCGCCTTTTCCAGCTGGGCGCGATAAAAATTCCGCGCGTTCTCCAGACCCTTCAATACGGCCGCCTTCCGGAAGACGATGTCGTCCGTAAGCTTCGCTCCCTCCACGCTCGCGTGGAGCTTGCCGGCCTCTTCCTCCGCGCAGGCGAGCACGCTTTGCAGAAGTTCCTGCCGGAGCACAAGTTCCTGCTCCGCTTTCTTCTCGGTATCCTCGGCTTCCTGGCCGATAAAATCGGTCAGGGCCTTGGCGCGGACGTCCAGGTCGCATTTGACGCTCTTGGCCTCCGCCGCGGGGACGGGGGAAGAAGCTACGGCGGTTTCCGCCCCGAGCGCCGGGGCGCCGAAAGACAGGAAAAACAAGGCCGCGAAGCCGATGCCCAGGATGTTGTTCTTCATGGTTCTCATTATTCGGAAAGCAGGTCCAAGGCCTGATCCATACCCGTGCCGGAGGAGGTCGTGGCGCTCAAGGAAAGCCCCAGGTCCTCCGCTTTCTTCTGAACCTCTTCTTTCACGGGCTCCGGTTCCGCCTTCGGGGCCTCCGCCGACGGCGCAGGCTCCTCGGCCGGGAGGTAATTCAATTTGGCGAGCTCGAAATGGACATCCACGGCCTCCGCTTCCGCCTGCAGGCTCGCGGGATCCAGGCTGGTAAGCTTATAGGGCGAAAGATTCTTCCAGAGCGAGACGCCGCCCAGGACCAGTATCAAAAACACTCCGGTCAAAGCGATGGCGGAGCCGAATTCCAGTCCGTGCACCAGCACCCGCCAGGGGCTCCAGAGCGGCTGTTCGGTTACGGGGGATTCCACGATCATGCTCCGCGAACGCCGGGTATAGCCGGAGTCGGGTTCGATCTTCTTCAGTTGTTTGAGTGTCCGGAGGATGTCCATATTAGGAGTCCAGTGCCGATTTCAGCTGTTTTACCGCTCGGTGCTGCAGGAGTTTCACCGCGCCTTCGCTTTTGCCGATGGCCGCGGCCACCTCCTTGATGCTCAATTCTTCCACGAAACGCATTATAAGGATGTCCTGGTAGTCGGACTTGAGCGTAAGTATCGCCGCTCGCACCCGGCTGAGCGTGAGCTTCATCTCCGTTTCCGCCTCGCTTTCGGAGACGATACCCAGGTCCTCGGGGTTCATCTGGGACAGGGTCGTTGTCGGGCGCTTGGCCCGGTAGTGGTCGATGACCTGATTTCTCGCGATCTGGTAAAGCCAGCTCGAGAAGGGATAGCCCAGATGCCTATAGTTTTTGATGTTCTGCCAGGCCGACAGGAATACCTGATGGGTGAGGTCCTCAGCTTCCTCACGCAGGCCGACCTTGATCATTACGAACCGGTATATTTTCGGTTGGTAATGGTCGTAGAGCAGGCCAAAAGCCGAGGCCTCACCCCTTACGGCGCTTTCAATTATCTTATCTTCGCCGTCCAACATAGAAAACGTTAGAGATTGGGCTTGGTTACGGGTAGAAAATAGCAGCCGGAGGCTGCCAATTCGGGGGATTTAAGGAAGGAAAACGACCGATTTGGTTGGTCTTTTGCTTACCGGCCCATTTTACCACTTCCGCGGGAAAACGGCAAAAGAACTTCGATTCGCGCCTGACGAGGGACGGCTCGCCTCGCTCCGGCGGCGAGGCGGCCTGTATCTCGCTCCGCCGCGGAACCGAGCCGGCGGAGCTCCGATAACCCCTGCGTCAGGTGCGGATCTCCGTTAGCGGCGGACGGACGGAATGGATCTGGCCGTTTTTAGTCCTCCGTTGTCCGATTCCCTCCGCCACAAACAAAAAGAACACTCCCGAGGAATGTTCTTTCCCGCCGAGATGAAGGACATAGCCGAAATAACGCTGAATACCTGGGACCCGTCTTGGCTTTTTGTGGCAACGCCTAGCGGATTCCTATTTACGCCGTGCCGCTTTGTGGCCGATAACAAGGGCCAAATGTGGCAACTTTCTGAGAATTGGGCCGAAAAGCGAATTCAGGACAAATATCTGGAATTACTTAAGGATTTTGAATTTCCTCGGGCAAGCGTGGCTACAACCACCTAGATACGCCTAGGCCGCAGCTAGAGTGATATCCTCGGCGGGAAACTGCGGATCGCGTAGACTCATGACTGATGCCGCGAGACCCCTTAAGGCGGCTAGAATTTCCTCCGGCTCGGCACGGACCACCCGTACACCCTCCGGAAGAGAATTCAGCAGGCGATGCTTATTCATTAAATCCTCATCTAGAAACACGGCTATCCCTGTGTCGGTGGATTTGCGAATCAGCCTGCCGAACCCCTGTTTGATTGCAAGAGCAGCAAGCGGCTCATAGTATTCGCCATAGCTGTTTCCTCCAGCCTCATCGATTTCGGCACATCGAGATTTGATAAGAGGGTTGTCCGGTCGGTCGTAAGGAATTTTTACCATGAAAAGACTCCTCAGGGATATTCCCGGAACATCAATCCCTTGCCAAAGTGTCTTTGTTCCGATCAAGGCAGAATCTACGTCGTTCTTGAAATCCCGAACTACTGATGTTACGGAATTGCCCCTAGTCTGTCTCAGGAGCCAAATATTGTGGTGTTTTAGGGGTGTATCGAGCGCTCGATAAAGAACGTCCACTTGGCCGTGACTAGAACATAGCACAAGCGATCCTCCTCCGGACGCAATAATCGCTCGTTCGAGGAAGGGCGCAGCCTTCGCAAGGTGATCCTCAGGCTTCCCCGAGTATGCTATGCCTTTCGGGACCAGGAATTTGCACTGTCTTGCGAGATCAAACGACGATTTAAAAAGCTGATATTCGATCTTCGCCGCGTCGACAAACCGAGTGCCACAACGGTGAGCAAAGAAATTGAAACTCTTGTCCACCGTAAGCGTGGCCGACGTCAGGATGACCGACGAGAAGTTGTCATACACATACTGCTTCAAATATGGCGCCACAGAGAGCGGCGCGGCTTTGAGCTCTACGATATTCCCGGCACGCTCGAGATATCGTACGTACTCTTTCGTGGTGCTAGTGATTGCACTGAGTGCACGTAGCAGACGACCAATTGCAAGGACTCGTGTCTGAATGATCTTCGCGAAGCGCGGTGAATCTGTCTTGGCACCAATGAGACCGAGGCTTTTGTTGATGCCCCGCAAACGCACCGCTAGATCCGCAAGTGAAGCCACGAAAGCCTTTTTGAGCGCAGAATCGCCTGGAATATCGTCCAGCATCTGATATAGGTTTCCAGGGGCGGGATGTTTATCTGGTATGAGCTGCGGCAAAAGATCACTAAAGAGAACTTGTACTAGGAGTTTCGTATCCGCTTCCGCTCGTTCAAAGCTGCCAGCTTCTTTCAAGAGGTATTGGGTCCCCTTTTGTTGCGCGATAGACTTTACAATGCCTATGACGCCTCGCTTACCGTAAAGCTGCTTTAGGAGCAGCTGGAGACTGCCCTCGGATACCACCTGCTCCCAGGCCGAGGTCGCGTCGTCCTCTAGGTGATGGGCTTCGTCAAAAACGATGAATTTAGCCTCGCCGGGGAATACTGTATGGCTGTAGGACTTCGGGGGCGCTTCTGGATCCGGTCGGAGGGGCTCTTCTGAATCCTCATCCGGAATCATGATCCCTGAAAGGGCTATTGCATGGTTGATAATTACCAAATCGGCATCCCTGGCTCGGAGGCGAGCTTTTGCGAGAAAACACTTTTGGGTGCTATAGAGATCACACGTTCCCGCGCCACACAGTTCGTCGGTGTTGCAAACTTCTGCCTCAATTCCCTTAGACATCTTGTCGCGAAGCCAGTATGGAAGTTCCTCCCAATCGCCACGCTTTGTATCAGTGATCCAGGAGGAGAGAAGGAGATAGACCAGTTTCGGTGTAAACCTGGGACCACTCTCATAAAATGTGTACAGGGACCGCTGTGACAGCTCCTGAGACAGTTCATCGCCCCATTCATCAAACTTTTGAAGACACACATAATTTCGTTTCCCTTTCAAAACCGCCACCTGTAGCTCAGGATGAATGCTTTCCTTGAGATGCGGAATCTCTTTTACGAATAGCTGATCCTGAAGGGCCTTCGTATGCGTGGACACAATCAACGGGATTTTGTTCTTGAGCGCAAAGAGAAGTGATGGCACCAAGTAAGCCTTCGACTTACCCGTTCCTGTCCCGGCCTCAATAACAGCGTGCCGATGATTATTGAAGGATTCCGCAATGAGAGCCGCCATCGCTCTTTGCTCAGGGCGGTCTTCGGAGTAATCCCCGCTTGATCCGACGCCCGGCCGGAATTGCTTCTCTACGTCGTCGGGTGCGAGCCGTTGGGTTTCGAAGGCGATCGTCTCCTGCTTTACGTTGCTTTTGCGATACGGCTCGTAATCAGCAACTAGGCTGGAGATGAGGTCGACTTGCTTGGATCCTCCGGGAAGAAACGATGCCCACCACCAACCAGTACGCTCCGCGAGACTCTTGAGCGCCTCACGGATCTTCTTCGGCTTTCTGCTGTACTCTTCTTGTAACTTTACAATGGCAGAGAACTCCATATCGCAATCCGTCAAGGCACGATGCTGGACGGTCAGAAAACCGAACTGTTCCGCGAGAGCGGACATTGAATGACCCGATAAGTTGGTCGGGAGAACGAAAAACGCGAACTCCATGGAGTCGTGTTTGGACGCGAACCGGAGTCCTTCCCGTTCTAGAATCGGGAAGTCGAACGCAAAACCATTATGGGATACAACTGGCCGTTTCTCGATAAATGCATCGAGATCGGCGATAACCTGAATTAGGGGAGGTGCCCCACGAAGCATGTCCTCGGTAATACCAGTCAACCGCTTTACGGCTTCAGGGATTTCGCCGGAATAGGCAACAAAGGAGCTGTACTTCTTCTTAATTGCCTTGCCCTCGATTAGAAGAGCCCCGACTTCGATGATTGAGGTATTCTGGGGGTCGAGGCCTGTCGTTTCGATGTCTAGGACAACGTATTCCATCGCTTTACTACAGATGTAGTAAAGCGACCAAAAGGCAATACTGTCAATAAACGAGCCGTAGGCGATTGACACGCCCTCAGGGGCTCTTACAATCGAAGCATGATGAGCCCGTGCCAAAAATGCTCGCAAAATGCGTGGGCCTACCGGGTCCGAGATAGAATTGTACATGCTACCTGCGAAAACTGCGGGAATGAGGTTGAATTTCCCGCCGGGCCTACCAAACGAACCCAAGAACTACAAGAAGGCGATAAATGCGACCGGCGAGATCGTGATTGTCCCGGAACGTTGTCATGGAAAACAAGCGATAAGATGAATGCAAAAAGAATCAAGCGAGCATTCCACTTTGAGCGATGGTTAAAATGTTCGGAGTGTGGTGCGAACTTCTATTCTGAAAGATACAAAATCCTGCACGACGTGGGGCCCGATGGTGCGATTCGCTTTCGTCGAGCCAAGGAGAGCTAAACTCTCCAAAAGAATCGGCTATTCGAGAAAATTCCCTCGCACGGGCTCATTCCCCTTCGGCAGCGGCCGGGACACGAGGGCGACAAAGTTCATCAGCTTATTCGCCTCTTATGTCGGCCTGACCGAGCGTCAGCTCCTCCCCGAACTCCTTCTTCCAGATCTCGATGAATTCCTTCAGTTCCTCTTCGCTGAATTTCATGTACGGAATGTACCGTACAGGTACGGCGGTACAAGGGCAGTTGTACACAAAGAGTTTGCCGCCTCCGTCACATTTCCCCGCCTTTTGCCTTGCGGCGGAACGGCTAAGCTTTACGCGTGAGAGGCCGGGCTTTGCGCCCAAAGGCCTGTTTCGCGTAAGGGAGCGGGTGAAGGGAATCGGACCCTCGTCTTCGCCATGGCAAGGCGACGCACTACCACTGTGCTACACCCGCTTTCGCTAGGGCTTCAGCGAGGCAAGCCCGCTCGAAGCGAAAGCAAGAATATCCTACCCGATGCGCTCCGCTAATTCAAGACGATTCAATCCGCCTACGGGGGTTCGGCGGGGCCGATCACCCGGGGCGGTCCGGAAGGGCCCCTGAAAGTGGTGCTGGCCGGCGAGGCGGGGGTGGAGCCGGACGCTGGCTGTGCGGAAGCGGGAGCGAGCGGCGGGAGTCCGTTGGAGTTCACCGCAGGTTCCGGCCCGGCCGGTGCGCGGGAATCGGATCCGGCGCCGATGTTCAAGGCGTCCATGAGGATGGACAGGAAAACCAGACCGAGTATCGCCGCAAGCAGGGTTCCGGCCAAAAATAATCTCATTCAGATGAATTTTATCATATGTGCATCACGAGGAGTTCGAACTGCTCGCAGCGCTCGTGCCCGAGCGGCTGCGCTTTAAAACCCCTCGGTTTTAATCTTTTCCGCCACGGGGAACCGGTCGCGGTTCCCCGACCCCCTCCGCTTGTTCGAACTCCTCGTGGCGCACTGAAATCAGGGACACTCTTGTGAGTGTCCCTGATTTCAGTCTGTGTGCACCCACGAGGATTCGAACCTCGATTACGGGATCCGCAATCCCGCGTCCTATCCGTTGAACGATGGGTGCAATTTCTTGCGTATCCTGCCGTCCGCGACTATCTTAGCGATATAATCTTTTCTTTTCAAACCCTTCAGCCATTTTTCCATGGAGCGTGCTTCTTTGAGCGATGAGAATGTTTGGTTGAACACGAGCCTGGGCGAATTCATGTTTCTGGTGGTCTGAGTATATCCGGCCCGGTGAGCATTCAATCTCCTCCGTAAATTATCAGTGCTGCCGATATAGTAGCGGCCACCTGCGTCCTGGAGAATATATACGAAAGATTCCATTGCCTATCCGCTCCGACGCTCGGGGTCGGAGAGCCGACTCATGCGTCGGCTTTGAACGATGGGTGCTCTTACTGCCCCGATATCTTAGCGGTATGGGCCGTATTTTTCAAACGCGGAGGAGGGAGCCACGGTTCCCGGGCTAAAAACGCAGGAATTTTTCGAGCGCATCCGAAAGGGAGGTTTCCCGATCCACCTCCCGGGACATGCCCCGGAATATTTTGCGCACCAGGGGCAGGCGCTCTTTGGATACGTAGATCTTCAGGGCGGGCCGGATGCGGGTCTTGAAATGGACCAGGATGTTCTGCCATTCGCCGTCATCCTCTTCCGCGCTGAATTTTTCCATTTCGCTCCAGGCGTAGAATTTGTTCGGAGGCACGGTCAGGCCCTTGGCGTCCAGTTTGAATTCCACCATGCGCGGTTCCTTGCCGGCCCAAGTAAGCACCAGCATCTCCGCGATGAGCACGAAAGACACGAACAGGAAATTTTTCTGCCAGATGCCCAGTGCGAGCAAGAACACCGCGATTATTATGGAAAGCCAGAACCAGGACGTGCCTTTCTCGCGATATTCGAATTCCGGCGCCTGCCACTTGATCTCTTCCGCCATGCCTTGATTTTATCAGTTCCGGCCGGGATTGCCTACGCCTTGGCAACGGTAAGCGCGATCACCCGGCGGACGCCGCCCCGCTTCAGGGCAAGCGCCGCCTCCCGGAGCGTGGCGCCGGAAGTGGTCACGTCGTCCAAGAGGATCACGGTGGCCTTGGGCGGCGTTTCCCGCAGGCGGAAGCATCCGCTCAGGTTGCGCTCCCGTTCCTCGGCCCCCAGGTCCGTCTGGGGCCGGGTCTCGCGCGAGCGCTCCAAAACGTTCGAGACCGGAAGTCCGGACCCTTTCCCGAATATGAGCGCGATCTCTTCCGCCTGGTTGTAGCCCCGTTCCCGCAAGCGGCGGGGCCCCAGGGGCAGGGGAACGATGACCTCGCGCCCCGTGAGGATCCGCAGACCCTCCGAATATCTGAGCAGGAGCTCCGCGAGCGGCCGGGCCGCCGGGAACAGTCCCTTGAACTTGAGCGCCAAAACGAGCTCCCGGACCGTGGGGTCCGAATAATCGCAGGCGGCGCCCAGAAGGTACGGCGAGTCCCGGTGGCAGACACGGCGGTTATCCGCCAAACGCGCTCCGCACCGCGCGCAAAAGAGCGAGGAGTGCAGGCAGACGGCGCGCAGGCAGTCGTCGCAAACGGCCCGGGGGCCGGTCCCGCCCCGGCCGCAATTCACGCAATGCGGCGGAAAGAGAAGATCGAGGAAAATATCAAACACGGATATTGGAGATTAGAAATTAGGCGGATATTGATCGAAATTAGACCCCAATATTAAATATCCAGTTTCCAGTATCCCTGCTATAATTCAAGCACAATGTTCGATCCCTTCAAGTTCCTGAAGCAGCAGATATCGCCTCATTATCTGGGTGTGGATATCGGCACCACCTCCATTAAAATAGTGGAAGTGGACCAGGGCAAACAACTGCCCCGCATTTTGAATTACGCCCTGCTCGAAAGCCAGAGCTCGCTCTCCCGGGCGAACGTTGCGCTCCAGACAAGCAGTCTGAAACTATTCGAGGAGGAGACCGCAAACCTGCTGCAATCGGCGCTAAAAAAAATGAAGCCCCGCACCAAGGAGGCGGTCGCTTCGCTGCCGGTGTTCTCGGCGTTCACCACCGTCTTGAGTTTCCCGGAAATGAGCGCGGCGGATCTTCAGAAGACCCTGGCCTACCAGGCGAAGCAGTACATCCCGCTGCCCATTTCGGAAGTGGCCATGGATTGGCTCAAGGTCGGGAGCTACGAGGACGACAAAGGGTTCAAATTCCAGCAGGTCCTTCTGATCTCCGTGCCCCAGGAACAGATCAAGAAGTATCAGCAAATATTCCGGAAGGCGGGACTGTCGCTGGGGGCGCTCGAGATCGAAGGGCTTTCGCTGGTCCGCTCGCTCATCGGCAACGATCCCACTCCGACCATGATCCTCGACATCGGCAGCCGGTCCACCTCCATAACCGTGGCGGACAAGGGCGAACTGAGGTTCAGTTCCCAGAGCGATTACGCCGGTTCGTCCCTTACCCAGGCGGTATCATCCGCCTTGAGCATCAATCCCCTGCGGGCGGAGGAAATGAAGAGGGAACGGGGCATCTCGGGAAGCGGGCCGAATTACGAGTTATCCACAATAATGTTGCCGTTTCTGGATGTTATCATTAATGAGGTAAAACGGGCCGAGTTCAGTTATCACAGCCAATTCCCGATCGCAGGCAAGATCGAGCGAATGATCGTTTCCGGAGGAGGCGCGAATCTTCTGGGCATAGAGAAGTACATGAGCGGCCAGCTGGAACGCCCGGTAGTGAAGGCGAACCCCCTTCTGCGCTTCGAATATCCGTCCGTGCTCGAGCCCCTGGCCCCGGAGCTTAACCCGATGCTTTCCGTCGCCCTGGGACTCACCCTTCGTCAATTCTAAAAATCAATGGCCCTGCCGCCCCAAGTCATCGAACAACTCTCGCGGGAACCGGCGCACACTCCCGGCTGGTCCGGGCGGCTCTTGATGTTCTCGGCGACCCTGTTCATTTTGAGCCTCGCCACCTATCTCGGGCTGCTCTTCGGATACAAGCCGTTCCTGAACTCCCGGTTGAACCGTTTGAATCAGGAGATCAGGACCATGAGCCAGCGCATCCCGGAGGCGGACCAGGGCAAGATAGTCACTTTCTATTCCCAGCTCGCGAACCTGGAGACCGTGCTCGGCGAGCACGTTTTCGCGACGGAAGTGTTCAAGCTTCTGGAAACGAACATCCACAACAACGTGCGGCTGGTGCGGTTCTCGCTGGAAACCGAAAATTCCCGGGTGGGACTGACCGGCGTCGCCAAATCGGTGCCGGACATAACGGAACAGTTGCGGGTGTTCCAAACCCAGCCCGCCATCCGGGAAGCGACCCTGGGAAGCGTGAGCGCGACCGGCGGCGGCTGGCAATTCGATCTGTCGCTCAAGCTCGATCCGAAGTTCCTGTTCGGGGACCTTAAAGAGGACGAAGGAGGAACCGAGGCGGACCAAGCCTCCGCGTCGAGCACCGCCGGCACGGCGTCGAGCACCGCAACCAGCACCAATCCGTGAACCTTCCAACGCAATGAAACAATCCGCAAAAAGATTCCTAAGCTCCATGCTCGCCCTTTTCTTCGTGGTGGGCGCGTTCGTGGTCTTCCTGAACTTCGTGCGTCCCGCCTACCGAGAGGTATCCGAGATGCGGGGCAAGGAGCTATCGCTCACCGCCTTCCGGGACGAGCAGAAGCAGGTGGTGGAGGAGATCGCGACCCTGGTGAGCGCCTATAACGACTCCGAAGACGTGCGTTCGGTCGTTTCGCTCGCCCTGCCTTTGACCCCCGCTCTCGCGGAGGCGTTGGCGCAATTGAACGGTCTGGCGGTCAACAACCGCCTGGCGCCCCAGAACTTCAGCGTGTCGGCGGCCTCTTTCGCGACCCCCGAGGAGTCGCGGTTGAATCCTTTGACCGGCGGCAGGGCCTCGCTCGTCCAGCCGCTTCGGCCGGTGGTCTTCGAGACCCAGATGAGCGGCACTTATGAGGATTTCAAGCGGTTCCTCGACAATCTCGAAAGGAACATCCGCATCTTTGACGTGCGGAACATCTCCGTCCAACCCATCGGCCGGCCGGATCAGAACCTGTTCCAATACCAGTTAAGCGTCGCGACCTATTATCAAAACCAATAGCATGGCCATCGTTGTCGAAGAAAAGCGGGGGAGCGGGGGCATTCTGGGCTTCTTGATCTGGCTCGTGGTGCTCGCCATCGTGCTCGCCGGAGCCTATTATCTGTTCTTCAAGAAGCAAGACCTGATCCCGGTGCCGCCGCCGGCGAACTTCGAGCAAGCCATGCAGATCTCCCAGCTCGAGATCGATCCCCAGGCGGTCTTAAGCGGCGCCAAATTCAAATCCCTGCAGAACTTCGTCACGCCTTCGGAAGCAAGGCAAGTGGGACGCTCCAATCCGTTCCTGCCGTGAACGCGATCCTAATCTGCGAATGCATCCGAATGACACAAATGAATTTTTCGGAGCATTCGGGTGAAATTCGGATATTTTCGAATCGCATAACGTAAGCCCATGACCACGGAACAACTGCTCCAAGAACTGCGCAAGGGGAATTATCTGCGCGAAGAGGCGCTCACCAAGCTTCAGCGCGACGCGCTTCTGTCCGGCCGCAGCCTGGAGGACCTCATATACGAGAAGCGGTTGGTGGACGATTCGAAGATGGCCGAGCTCAAAAGCCGGGTGCTGAACGTCCCGTATCAGAAGGTGGATTTCACGGGTTTGGACAGCTCCGTGCTTGGGCAGATCCCGGAAGAGACGGTCCGGACCTACGGGGTGGCTCCGCTCGCCCGCAAGGACGATCTTTTGGTGGTGGGCATGCTCCATCCGGATGACGTCAAGGGGCAGGAGGCCCTGCGATTCATCGCGAACCAATCCCGGCTGAACCTGGGCGTGTATCTTATCTCCTACAGCGACTGGCGGGAGATGCTTCGGCTTTATTCGCCCTATAAATCGAACATCGAAGCGGCGGTCCGCTCCCTGAATCTGAAGCCGGGGGAGACCATCTCCGGCCGCCGGGTGGTGCGTCTGGACGAGGACCTGGCCAAAGGGGGAGAAGAGGCGCCGGTGATAAAGATAGTGGCGGACACCTTCGCGGAGGCCATCCAGGGCCGCGCTTCGGACATCCATTTCGAACCGCAGGAAAGTTATCTGCGCATCCGCTTCCGGGTGGACGGGGACCTCAAAGAGGCGGCCTCCCTGCCCATCGAACTCGCCCAGCCGATCATTTCCCGGGTCAAGGTCATTTCCAATCTGAAGATAGACGAGACCCGCATCCCGCAGGACGGGCGGTTCCGCTCCCGGATACTGGATCGCGAGATAGATTTCCGCATCGCCACCTTCCCGACCCCGTTGGGGGAGAAGGTCGCGATCCGCGTTCTGGATTCCGCGACCGGTCTCAAGAATTTTTCGGAGCTGGGCCTCGTCGGGCGCAACCTGGAAATGGTCCAAAGCGGGCTCGACAAGCCGTTCGGCATGATCTTGGTCACCGGTCCCACCGGTTCCGGCAAGACCACCACTTTGTACGCGCTTCTGCAGCAGCTGAACCAGGAAGAGGTGAACATCGTGTCCCTGGAGGACCCGGTGGAATATTTTGTCTCCGGCGTGAACCAATCCCAGGTGCGGCCGGAGATCGGCTACGATTTCGCATCCGGTCTGCGCCAGATACTCCGGCAGGACCCGGACGTGATCATGGTCGGCGAGATCCGGGACAACGAGACCGCCGCCCTCGCGGTGCAGGCGGCTTTGACCGGCCACATAGTTCTCTCGACCCTCCACACCAACAATGCGGCAGGGGTCATCCCGCGGCTCATCGACATGAGAGTGGAGCCGTTCCTTCTGCCGGTCTCCCTGAACCTGATGATGGCCCAGCGTCTGATCGGCCGCCTGTGCGACAACTGCAAAAAGGCGGAGGAAGCGCCGGCCCCGCTCGCGAAGGTCATCGAGGAATCGCTCCAGGGAGTCGGCGCGGAGATCGCGGGCAAGTACAAGAAGCCTTATCTGATCTATCATGCGCCGGGCTGCGAGAAGTGCAGGAATAAGGGCGTCGTCGGGCGGATCGGCGTGTTCGAAGTGCTCCAGATGAGCCCGGGGCTCGAAGACGTGATCGCGGCCGGACCGACCGT
>Ga0075906_131_pt2 | contig 13136 bp, 13 predicted proteins | sample RifGroA1_FD_68325 | JGI IMG/M metagenome (GOLD analysis project Ga0075906, IMG submission 68325) | Parcubacteria bacterium GW2011_GWA1_59_11 | reverse complement strand
TGATTCAACCCAGATCTTTCCTCCCTGCATCTCCACTATCTTTTTCGCAATCGTAAGCCCCACACCGGTGCTTTCCAATTCGTCCCTCGGCTTCAGTGTCTGGAATATCTGGAATATCTTTTCAAAATACTGTGCCTCAATTCCGGGGCCGTTGTCGGAAACATAGAATTTATAAAAATCAATGGACGAGGCCTCGAGCGCTTTTGTCCCCCTTTCCCGTTCGAATCCTCGGTTCTCAACCTTTCTCCGACACGGGAGGGACGCGGTTGTTCCTCTGGTCGTCCACCTTCGCCAAGGCTTCGGCGGGACGTAAGAAGCCGTAAATCAAAATCCGCCAAGCGGCGGATTTTGCTAACGGACTTCTAACGCGCGGGCGAGGATTCGAACGTCGCTTACGCTCTTTAGGAACCCTCGGTTCCTAACCTTTCTCCGGCACGGAGGAGCAGCCGCCCAAAAAGCAAAAAGAGGTGGCGCGAGGCCATCTCTTTTTGCTTGCTGCGCGGGCGACCGGATTCGAACCGGCGATCTCTGCCGTGACAGGGCAGCGCTTTAAACCAACTAAGCTACGCCCGCAAAGTACTTACTTTTCTGAAAAATTCTATACTTTCTCCTAAGATAAATCAAATCAGCTAATTCGCCTGATTTGTACATAAAATTCATTAGTTTTTGGCACCTTGTGTTCTCGTACGACAATCTCCAGGCATTTCCATATGTCATCAACTTCCCGTTGATCGAAACGGAGTTCAAAATCTTATCCTGCAACTGCTCAAGGAAGACTCTACTTCCGGAAGTGAATCTTGCACGAAAAACATAGATTGGGGACGGACGGCTTACTCTCGAGTATGGCTTGGCTATCAAATTTCCATCTCCGTCGAAATATCCCCTCAAAAAGTCGGCGAAATAATCCGACGGAATACGAGGTAGCTGAATCGTTTTGCTTTTTCTTGGTCCAATACCAAGTCGAAGAAGGTCGAAATACATGCCCTTGCTCCCGATTTGAAGACGATATGACGGCTGCCAATTTTTCCTCTTCCGCCTTGATACCTTATGCGTTGACCCAAGCAAGTTGCGGATTCTCATAAGCAAACCCCTATCGATGATCTCAAATTCAAGATAGAAACCACCTCGCTGCGTTCTAATCAAAGTGCCGTCCGCTGCGAAAAAACCTAGGACATAGGCCATTTCCGGCGTCCAAGCTTTGAAGAAATCCCTGTTCAGAGACCGCAGAACGGGCACCCTCTAATTATACGCTGTTATACACCTAGGTCGAGAGTCGACAGTAGCCGTTTTCCGCGAAGCCCGTGAAGTCGAAGAACCTGCGGCAAACCTCCTCCAGGGTCGCGCCTTTCTCGAACACGTGGTCCTCGCCCGCAAGCGTAACGAACTCCACGTTCTTGCCTGCATCGATAAGCACCTGGTTCATGTTCCGCGACTGGGCGTAGGGCACCCAGGTGTCTTTCTCCGAATGCATCAGGAGGACTTTCTGGTTCGAGATATCCTCCGCCTTCTGCCTCACGGAAGCCGCATTGTAGAGCGCCATGTTCCTCGCGGACGGCGGACCGCCGAAATGCACGCCGAAGATGCCCTGCGGATAGCCGACCAGAAGCTCGTACCAGTTGCTCACGCCGTTCACGGAGATGGCGCCCGTAAAAAGCTCCGGCGCTTCCACGAGCGTTTTCAAGGATAAATATCCGCCGTAGCTCACGCCCGTAAGATAGGTTTTGGTCGCGCCGGTTTTGGCCTGCGCCTCGCGAATGCCCGCAAGCACCTCGGCGATGTCCTTCTTGCCGATGTTCCCGCGCAAGGATTCCGCGTACACCCGGCCGTAACCGTAGCTCCCGGGATAATCGAGCTTCAGGATCGCCGCCCCCCTCGCGCGCAGGCCTTCCAATATCCAGTTGTAGCCCCCATAGCTCGGATAGGAATGATAACCGGGACTCGCCTGCCGGTAAGGACCGCCGTGGAACCAGACCACGAGCGTATCCGTCTTGCCGGAGGGAGGCAGGACGAGCGCGCCGTTCGCGTCCGCGAGCGGAGTATATTCCGTCTTAGCGGCGGCATAACCCAAGCCGGCGGGCAAGGTGCCCAGCTGATCCTCCGCCGGGCGGTAAAAGGCGACCTCCACGCCCCGCTCGCCTATCTTTCCGAAGAAAAGATAATTGCCGGAGCGCCGCAGCATGTTCCCGTAGGAGACGTTCTCCGCCACGAGCTCCAGGTCCTTGGTCGCGAGGTCGTAAAGGTAAAGATTCCATTCCATCGGTTTTTCCCGGTTCGCGATGAAGAACACCTTGTTCGATTCCCAGACCAGGAAATCCGCGACGGTGTAGGGCCGGGTGATTATTCTCCGCCCGGCGAGGGAAGAGCCGGAAAGCTTCGCCGGCTCCACCTGATACAGCGTGGGATAGCCGTCGCGATCGTCCAGGTACACGAGCGTTTTGCCGTCCGGGGAGAAATCAAAAAGGCGGGTCTCCTCGGAAAGCAAGTTCCAGTAGTTGGATCGGCTGGATACGGAATAGGCCCGGTCGCGCTCGAGGTCCACCAGGTGATGGCGCCTGCCGGAGGAGGTGTAATAGCTAAGATAGCGTCCGTCCCCGGAAAGCACCGGGAAGGTCACGCCGGCCTGGAGGGCGGACGACAAGAGCCGCGAGACCCGGTTGGTGGCGAGATCCACCGTGAGCGCTCTCCTCGCGTTCGTGATGACCACTAGCTTGCGATTGTCGGCGGTGAAAAGCGCTTTGTATACGGAAGTATTGATCGGCAATTCCGAAAGAGAATCCTGCCGCACGTCGTAGAGCCGGTTCCGGCCGTTCTCCTTGACCACCGCGAGGCTCCCGTCCGCGTTCAGATCGAACTTCTTATCGCGCAGAAAAACGGGGTATTGCAGGGTGCTCGTGGAGACCTCGAAACAGTAGAGCGGTTCCAACTGGCAACGATAACCTTGTTCCGAAACGTCCAGGGTCCGGTACCAGAGCCAGGCCTCTCCCGGCGAGCTTAGCGCCATGCTGCCGTAGCGGTAGGGCGCGGCCGCTTCGGCTCCGGAGGCCAGGCCGAGCGAGACGAGAAAGGCCGCCGCAATGATCAAAATCGATTTATTGAGTCCGGGCTTCGACCGAGCGAAGCCGGAACAAAAGATCCGGGGGGCTGAGCTCCATTTTTTATCCATGCGCATCGAGTATTTTCAGGAATTGTTTTTCGTCCAAGACCGGCACTCCCAGCTTTCGCGCCTTCCCAAGCTTGGATCCCGGATCTTCTCCCGCGACCAGATAGGAGGTTTTTTTGCTCACGGATTCGGATATCTCCCCGCCCAATTCGCGTATCCTCTCCTTGGCTTCCTCGCGGGACATTCCTTGGAGCCCTCCCGTTAATACGAAAGTTTTGCCCCTAAGCCCGCCTTTTTGCGCCGGCGCCGTTCTCTCCACCGAGATGCGCACTCCCGCCCGGGCGAGCTTCTTCAAGAACTGGGAGTTCTGCGGGTCCCGGAACCAGCGGAAGATGCTTTCCGCCACTTTGGGCCCCACGTCCGGCAGTTCCCGAAGTTTTGCCTCGTCGAATCCCCGGTAAAATTCCAGGAATTCCACGGGGGTTATGCGCCCGGGACGCGGAAAACTTCCCGCGAGCAGGCGGGCGGTTTCCTCCCCCACCTGCAGGATGCCCAGGGAATAGATGAAGCGGGGCAGGGCGGTTTCGCGCTTTTCGCGTATCTCCCGGATGAGATTTTCCGCGGACTTTTCGCCGAAACCCGGCAGGGAATCGATATCCCCGCTCTCCAGGGTGAAAATATCCGCCGCATCGGCGATGAGCCCCTCCTCAAAGAACCGGTCGAGTATCTGGGGACCCAGGCCGCGGATGTCGAAGCCCGTGCGGGACACGAAGTGATACAGATTCTCCCGGTGCCGCGCGCCGCACGCCCGGTTCGAACAGCGGTAAGCTACCCCGTCCCGCACGACCGGCGAACCGTCCACCGGGCACTTTGCGGGCATCCGAAAGGCGCGCTCCTTTCCGGTGCGCATCTCTTTGACCACCTTGGTTATCCGGGGAATGACGTCGCCGGCGCGGCTCACCACCACCGTGTCCCCTATTTTAAGCCCCAATCTTTCGATCTCGTCCGCATTGTGCAGCGAAGCGTGGGTGATGGTCACGCCGCCCACCAAGACCGGTCGCATGACCGCGACCGGAGTGAGCGCCCCGGTCCGGCCCACCTGTATCTTTATGTCCTCCACGACCGTGGCCGCTTCCTGCGCAGCGAATTTATAGGCGATGGCCGCCCGGGGAGCCTTGCCGATGGTCCGGGCCTCCTGGTATATCCGGTTGTCGTTCACCGAGACCACAATGCCGTCTATCTCGAAGGGTATCTTGTCCCGTTTCTTGTTTATCTCCGCGTGGAACGAGAATATCTCTTCGAGCGAGTCCGCCCCGCGGCCCGTCTTGTTGGTCTTTATGCCCCAGCCGTTGAGACGCCGGTACTCCTCCTCGTGGGTCGGGAATTCCCGGAAATATCCTTCATCGCCGGGCCGGCCGATCGCGCCGTATGCGTAAAAATCCAATTTGCGCTTCCGGGCGATCTCCGGATCGAGCTGGCGGATGGAGCCGGCGGCGATGTTCCTGGGATTGGCGTACAGCTTCGCTCCTTCCTTTTTCCGCTCCGCGTTTATCCGCTCGAATTCCTTCTTGGTCAGTACCGCTTCCCCCCGGACCACGAGCTCATCGGGGGGATCGGAGCCGTGGAGCGCGAGCGGAATCGCTTCGATCGTCCGGATGTTCTGGGTCACGTCCTCGCCATATTGCCCGTCCCCGCGCGTGCTTCCCCGCTCCAGGACGCCTTTGCGATATACGAGCTCAATGGCCAGACCGTCCATTTTGAGATCGCAATAGAAACGCGGATGCTTGGTCCGGGGAATGCTCCTGCCGAGGTGGTTCTCCAGTCTTTCGAGCCAGGACCGGACGTCTTCCTCGGAAAAGGCATCGTTCAGGGAGATCATCGGAACCGGTTCGCCCCGCACCTCGTGCCGGACCTTCTTAAAGGCCTTGAGTGGCTTGCCGGCCACCCGCTGGGTCGGGGAATCGGGCGTGACCAGCTCGGGATACTGCGCCTCAAGATCGAAGAGCTCCTTCTTCAGGGAGTCGAGCGCCTGGTCCGAGATATCCTGCCGGTCGAGAACGGCGTAAAGATAGCGGTGATGGTTGATCGCCTTGCGCAACTGGGCCGCGCGTTCGCGGACTTTTTCCGGGATCTCTCGGGGCATCGTTCAAGAACCCTGCGGTTCTTAGGCATTATACCCGCAGAAAAACCCGATTGGAAACTCAAGGCGTGAGATCCAACTCGAACGCGCGGCTCACTCCGCGCGAAACTCCCAGGGAACGCATGATGGTCGTGGAAGCGCTCTTGCAGGAAGTGGTCGCGACGGATTGCGCGTTCTCATAGCAGTTCAGGACGTAGCTCCCCCCCGGATCGGACAGGACCGGACCCGGCAGGGAGGTCTGAGGATTGAACAACTGGTATAAACCCCACTCCACTCCGGTATCCGCGGCAAAGATGGCTTTCGCGGAGTTGCCCATATCCGTGCTCTGGCGGATCTGGTAGGTCATCAAAAGCCCGGCGATCGCGGTCGCGCCGACCACCGTCCCGCCCAGAGCGAGGATGGTGAGGATCATCGCCTGTCCCTTCCTTTTCATTTCAGGATCTCGATGCGGTTCGCCGGAAATTCCCTGGTCGTGCCGGGATCGCTGCGGGTATAAACGATTATCCGTGAGCCGGTCTTGATCTCTCCCGCCGGAACGGGCGAGCTTTCTCCGGCCCGGAAAACGCGGGTGTAATCGGCGATCAGAGCCGATCTTTCGTCATACAGCACATAGGCCCCGCCGCTCGCGGTCACGGTACGCGGAACCTGGAAGATCACGCGGTCCCCGCTCGCCTTCGTCACGGAACCGGACAAGGAATAGATATATATCTGCCGATCGGCCGGAGGGGGCTCCCCTCCCGGCCACTTGATGTCCAGGACCAGGATCAGGACCCAGGCGAGCGCCAGGACGCCGATGCCCAGGAATATCTTCTGCCACGTTCGGGTGCTCATATGTTTTGATTATAGCATTTAGGCCTAGGAGGAGCCGTCGTCCAAAGGTAATCTGGGGCTCACGGTGGTTTGAATGTAGACCGCGTGGTCCTTGAGGGACGCCTCCTTGGAGGTGACCCCGACCGAGATTATGATGCGCGGCTGGAAATTGTCCCCGGGCGCTCCGCCGGGAGGGTACTGCCACAACACCCGGAAGCGCAGGTCCTTCACCTCCACGTTGTCCGCGGTTATCTTCCGGAAGGTGTCGCCGGAACAGGTCACCGCGCCCACCGCTCTCTGGATGGAACCGCCTATCAGGCAGTAGGCGACGGACTGCTTCTTCGCGTTCTTGAAGAACAGCTGGTTCTGGTTCGGACAATTCACCGTCTTGCAGAAATCGTAGCCGGTGCGGATCTCGCGCGCGATCTGCTCCAGGGCCAGGCTCACGTTGCTGTTCGCGGAGATGAGGGCGGCGGCCTGCCGCTGGGTCCGGAAGGCCTGCACCAGTCCTCCGGCCGAGATCGAAACCACCGCGGAGAAAAGCCCGATCGCGACCAGAAGCTCGATCAGGGTGAAGCCCGCCCGAGTTATTTTTGGCCGTTCGGTTCTCTTCGTCATTTAACCGGAGGTATCTCTTTCAAAACGCCTTCCGAGAACCGGAACGCGCGCACGGTCGCTTCGAAATCGCGCCGGACGCCGTCCTCGCCCAAACAGTTCAGCGTGTAGGTGGTGGTCTGGGACACGCTCACGTTCCGGCTGCCCGAGGAACCTACCGAGCCGATGCCCTGGTTTATGGCGCAGTTCTGGCCGGGCGGCACGCCGGTGCAGGACCAATCCAGAACGGCCGAGGCAGGGGTGGGCGGCAAAGTGACCCGGCTCGGGGAAGCGCTGAAGTCGCAGTTCGCGGGCGGCGGCGGGCTAACGACCACGGGCGAGACCACATTGGCGGAAGCGGTTAGGCCGTCCCGCGATACTTCCACTTTGGGCATATAGGTGCCTGCGGAGGCGTAGTCGCAATAATTCGAGGCGGTATAGGTCGCGGAAGAGCTTACGATCGGCGCGCCCCAGGGATCGCCGGAGTCGCAGGCGAACCGGTAAGTGATGGGGCCGCTCGCGGTGCCGGAAACGGTCGCGGCGAGATCCACGTCGTTTATCGGCGAATATCCCGCGACCGGATCGGCGGTGAGCGCCACGCCCAAGGTCTTCGGCATGCACACGGTCATCCGGATATTGCTCACATCCCCGCGCCAGTTCCAGTTCGCGTCCGGATAAGTGTAATTGCTTCGGGCGTACATCAGGAACTGGATCCAGGAGGCGCGCCCGATGCCGCTTAAGTCCTGGTTCCGGCTGCCGGAGTTAAAACCCCAAACATCGTTCTTCCAGACGTCTATATAGCCTCGCGTTCCGGCGTAATTCACCGCATCCATCCCCAGATACATGATGTTGTTGTCGTAGTTCCCGCTGAAATCGAAGGAGACGCTCTTGATCCCCAGGCTGCCCGGGGGCGCGTAGAGCACCAGGCCCCGGCTGGTGCCCGAGGAGAAATAGAGCGGTGCGGAAGCCGGCCGGAGGGTCTCCCGGTTTTGGCTGCGATCGAAATTGGCGATCGAGCCGTCCGAAGAAGGTTCCAGGACGAAATTCGAGGTCCAGTTGCCCATGCCTCCCCGCGCATATTCCTGAAGCCCTATCTCGGGGCTCGCCAGCGTGAAAACCTGCTCCGTTTGGCACGGCGGCGCGGCCTCCCCGACCTCGATCTGCAGATTGGGCGCGTAATCCCCGAACCAGCGCACGAACTCGTCCACCATCCGCCACTGGAAATTGTACGTGCCCGCCGTGGAGGGCGCGGTGATGACAAAATTGAATGTTTCGGTCTGGTTCTTGGGGACCGCGTTCGACACGCCGATGCGGGCCAGGTTCCAGGTGGTGTTGTCCTGGGGGTTCTGGGAACCCAGCTTGAAACCAAGGTTGGTGTTTATATCCCCTCCTCCGGGCGGGGTCCAGGTCTTGGTGCCGCAATTCTTCATGGTCACCGAAACCGTGGAGGTGGAACCGGCCGCGAGCGAAGCGGGCGCGCTTTGCGAAATGTATTCCGAGCAATACTGTTCTCCGATCGGCGGCTCGCCGCAAGCGCTTCCGACCGGAGAACATTCGTCCGCGCCGTTCTCGTTGGCCACGAAGGTGCAGGAGCTGTTCACGCACTTGTTCCGTCCCGTGACGGGCGGCTGGCCGCCGCAGTTCGAGGGTTCGGTGCCAACGCTTTCCGTGTCCGATTGCGTGCTGCCCAGGGAATTAACCGCCTTGATGTAATAGTAATAGATAACGCCGCTCGAGACGCTCGAGTCCGCATAGGAGCTCTGGGTGAGTCCGGTCGCGATCGTCCCCAAGCCGTCGCAGCTCGACCAGCGGCACCGCCAAACCTCGTAGGAAGCCGCTCCGGACGAACTGTCCCAATCCAAGCTGACCAAGGGGCTCGCGCCTCCGCTGCAATCCGGAGATTCCAGGTCGAAACTCTCGGGTGGCCCGGATGCTCCGCCTACCGCGATATCCTTGCTCGCGCTCCGCGCAGTGAGACCGCCGTTGCTAGGTCCGGTGGCGTTCAAGGTGATGGTGCCGGTCCCGGAACCGGTGATGCCGCAGGTCTGGGAGCCGGAAAGTTCGGTCGAGCCCGGACAGTTCACCTTGCCGCTCGAACTGAAAGCGGCGGAAGTCGCGTCTGTGGTGGACCAGGAAGCGACGAAACTATCAGAGACCTCGTCCGGCGCATCCACGGCCGCCGCCGCCCGCCGTCCGTAGAGGGTCACGTACGTCCGAACCTCGGCGTCTTTCACGAAGTTATAGATGGTGACATAATTGCCCGCCGTGCTCATCGAGCCGTACAGGACATCGTCCGACCACAGGAAATTGAAAGGGTGCTCGCCGCCGTACTCCTCGCCTATCTGGCTTCCGGTGAGCGTTCTTTCCGTGCACTCCCCATCCTCCCAATTCAGGAGACAAACCCGCACGGTTATCTCCGAACCGCCGTGGCGGTGTCCGTAGACCGACACGCCCGTTTTGTAAAGCTGGTAGGAAGAATCCGGGATATACGCCGTGAAGTTGTCGCTCTTCGTACTGTTATGGCCGTGCCGCGAGGTCTGGTACATTCCTCCGTCGAAGCTGGTGGTTTCCGCCCGGACGCTCGAAGGCAGAAGGGCGGCACCCAGCGACAGGACGACGACGAGGAGCGCTAAATTTTTAAAGCTCGCTTTCATTTTCGTTCGAGACCGGCTCCAGGCCGACCCGGTAGAGTATCCGGGAAGCCCGGACCTCGTCCCGTCCATAGATATTGGAATCGAATTCCGCGTTCACCCAGATATTGGAGGTCCGCGGAAGAAGCGCGGCGAGGTCGCTCACGGAACCGGGAGCCTCTTCTCGTTTGAGGTCGCTCAATCTATAACTTCCCCCCAGTTGTTCCGCCTCCTCGGGCGTCGGGAAATGGAACACTTCCTTGCGGATAAGGGTCGCGCCGTCCGTTTTTACGCGCAGGGTCCGCTCTTTGGCGTCTTCCTCGCTGAGCGCCTCTCCGGACACATAATTCCCGCGGACGACAAGCTCCTCTCCTTCCACCGCCTGCAGTATGCCGCCGAATTTTTGGGCCCGGACCCGATTCAGCGCCTGATATTCTCCATAACGATCGAACAAAAACCAGCCGCCCGCGCCGAGGACCGCAACGGCCACCGCGAGACCGATCAGGGTGAGTTTGGCCTTCTTCCGACCGGCATCTTCCATGCTTCAATTTTAGCATATCCCAAAAACGAAAGGCCGCGGCCAGGAATGTTCCTGTCGCGGGGAGAACGACCGCGCGATGCAGACCGGCGACCTCTTCTCGCTCTCGTCGAAGAGATCGAGAAAGACGGTGGGCAGGAAACCGCTGATCTTCATCGCGATCTTCCGCCCGGTGACCTCGGGATGAGCGACGCACAGGCGCAGAGTGTACTTCACGTTCCACTCCAGCACGTACGTTTTTTCGGTTCCCGAGATCTTCAGATCGTCGCGGTCCGTGGGGCCGAAATCCTTGGAACAGGCCTTCGGATCCGCCTCGCAGTCCTCCGCGAAGACCGCGTAGGTCGCCGACGCCCGGACGCCTTCGCCCGGTCCCGGCGGCACGTTCCCCGGCCCGATGGGCTTCGAGGGATCGTATCCGCTCGGCGTGGTGGGGGTGCCTCCGCAGGCAGTGAGCGCCGCGAGAAGCACCGCGATCATAGAACGACGCATGACTGCCTCCCCGCCATCGGCTAAGCCGATGGCTTATTCTCAAGTCTTTATGTCAACTCGGAACCGAACCCGGCTCCGGAAGGGGAAAACGATTCCGCCTTCACCAGTTTAAATTATAGCATATTTTAGCTGAAATTGCAAATAACTTGCGGTTTTGCGCACGCCGAAGGCGCAGGTTTTCCCCTGCCGAGGGGTTATCGGAACTCCGCTGGCTTGGCTCTGCAGCGGAGCGAGATACAGGTCCGCCTCGCCGCAGGAGCGAGGCGAGCCGTCCCTCGGCAAGGGAAAACCGGAGCCCCTACCGCCACTTGAAGAAATGGCCCTCCAGGGTGATGCTGAAATCCCCTCCGCCGCGGGTGGTCCAATCCACTTTGGATTTCACGCCGATCTCGTCCGTACCCTTGGTGACCGTAACCGTGCGCTTGAAGGCGGTCGGGGTAGTTCCGACCGAATTGTAGCTGTAGAGGGCGTCTACGGGATGAAAGCGCAGGAAAAGGTCGCGGTAGGGCCGGGTGGGATCAAGCTCGCTGTCGTCCCATTCCACTTCATAGACGCCCTCCGCGATCCCGGCATCCCAGGCCCGGGCCGGCTCGGATGTCGCTCGCAGGATGTTGTTGTGGTCGATCAAGTTCTTCACGATCTCCCCTCCTTCCGCGGCGAGATAGGTCGCGGTATAGCTGTTCGAGACCACCCGGTTCAGGGATAAGGACTGGGAAAGCAGGGTCAGGGCGCCCATCATGCCCATCAGAAGCACCCCCAGCGCCACGATCGCTTCGACCAGGGCCTGCCCTCCTCGGGTAGAATTCGGAATCCAGAATTTAGAATTTAAGGGTGATTTGCTCATGACGCGCTAGATTCTAGTTTCTGTATTCTAAACACTGCTTGTTAGAAGGTTATCTGGCCGGCGGTGTTCACCGAGATGGTCCTTTCCACGGAACCGTCCCGGGTCCTCAAATAAACGTTGCCGGTGGTGGAAGCGAACGATCCGCCGATCACAAGCAGAGTGAGCGGGTCCGGCGGAATGAAGAGGACCTGCTCCAGCTTGTTCGAACCGTCCCGGAAGGACACCCCCGGGGCCAGCGTATATTCCTCGATGAGATTCGAGGACGCGATGCCGGTCGGCGAAGCGCAGTCCGGAGAGGTGCGATAGCCGCGCAGGGAATATTTGCCTGCGGCATAATCGAGCTCTACGCCGAAGCCGCAGGGCCGGTTGGGATCGTTGTAGGTCGCAAGCGTCCTGGCCTTGGCGCGGGAGATTAGGTCCGCGATCTTCGCGGTCTCGATGGACACCGCGACCTGCTCCCGGCCGGAGGTGCCGTAAATGACCACGATGGAGGCGATCATGGTGGTCACGGCTATCACGACCAGCAGTTCGATAAGAGTGTAACCGCGTCTCATGCTTAAAGGTTAAATAATCGGAAGTAAAAATCAACGACCTCGAAACCCAGGAAAAAAACGGCGGCGGCAGCCAGGGCGAGGAACGGACCGAAAGGCACCTTGCTGCGCATGGGCTTGCGGCGGGCAAGGACCGCAAAAAGACCGTAGACGGAACCCAGCACGAAGGAGAGCAGGAAAATAAGCAGGATGTCCGGCCAGCCGAACAAAAGCCCCAGGCCGAGAGCGAGCTTCACGTCGCCCATGCCCATCCCCCGGCCGCGGGTGATTAGGAAAAGCGCGAGCAGAAACGCCGCGCCGATCAAAGCCCCGGCGAAACGAGCGGACCAGATGTTCCCGGGCAGTCCCAGAAGCGCTCCGTAACCGCCCAGGAAGGAGCCCAGGGGCCAAACCCAGGAGTCCTGAAGCAGGAGAATGAGCGAGAGGCCCAGGGCCGCGAGCAGGACCTGCAGTTCGTCCGGGATGAGCTGGAGGCGAAGGTCGATCAGGGAAAGCAGAAAGAGCGCCAGAAAAGCGGCGGTCCAGATCGCGGCCACCCAGCCCAACGTTTGAAAGGAAACACCGGCATGTATCCATCGGCCGGGACCGAAAATGAACGCGGGCACCCCCGCCATAAGAGCGCCTGCGGCGATCTCCACCACCGGGTATGCGGCGGAGATGCGGCGTTCGCACTTGCGGCACCTGCCTTTTTGAACCAGAAAACTCAAAAGGGGTACGAGCTCGAACCAGCTTAATTCTTGCCCGCAGTGCTCGCAACGCGAACGCCCTCCGAGGACCCGCCGGTCCCACAGGGGCCGGTCCGGATCGTAGCGGAGGGCGATGACGTACAGGAAACTTCCCAGGGCCGCGCCCAGAATGAACAGGGCGATGGCCATTTTACAGAGAGAGACAGTAGACGAATCCGCCGGTCGCCGGGCTTGAGCCGCAGGCGCCGATCGAGAAGTTGCTGCCCGCCGGCATGGTCCCGGTATAGGAGCTCGAGGCCGCGCTCGACGAAGGATCCTCCATCAGGGTTCCCAGCACGTACCAGGTCCGATTGGTATCGGTCTGATAGTGGTATGACGAACCGCGAGGGTCCTTAGGCAGCGACCGGACCACCGTCGTGAGGTCGGTCTCCCAGTTGTTGGTGGTGGGATACATGGAGTTACGGCTGTAGTAAAGTTCCAAGCCGTTCTGGAGCTGCCGGAGGTCGGAGACCCGCCGCGCATCCCGGCCGCCCTTTTGGACCGGACCCAGACCCACCAACACCGCGCCGGCCAGGAGGCCGATGATCGCAACCACGATGAGCATTTCGATCAGGGTGAAGCCTTTACGCATTTTTTTGTTTGAAATTGACTGCGACCTTTTAATTATCGCCGCTTAGAACGCTGCGGTCAACTTGTAAAGCGGCATGAGGATGGAGGCGAAAAGAAGGCCCACCATGAGCCCGATGCCGATCAT
>Ga0075906_125_pt1 | contig 13167 bp, 17 predicted proteins | sample RifGroA1_FD_68325 | JGI IMG/M metagenome (GOLD analysis project Ga0075906, IMG submission 68325) | Parcubacteria bacterium GW2011_GWA1_59_11 | reverse complement strand
CCCTAAACAGGACCCCTGATGAAACTCCAGAACGCGAGCAGGAGCCCGGCGAGGAGCGCTCCGATGCAAACACCGGTTAACGCGCCGCCGAGGATCGGCTTGCGTCTCATGACCTCCTCCGACCGCATAAGCTCGCCGCACCTGTATATCTCCAGGTGCCGCCCGAAACCGAACGCCTGATCCCAGGCCGCAAAGAACATGATGCCGGCGAATATGAGAGCGAGGTTCGAACCTAGATACAATGTACCCACCCCTGCGCAGGCAACCGCCGTTCCGATGAAGGACAGCAGCCAGCGCGGGCTAAGCTTCTGACCCATCAGGGACATCGGACACCTCCGGCCGCAAGATAAAATATTATTACAGTTCTGTCAAAAAAAGGGGGCTTGCCGCGCAAGCCCCGGAAGAAACCAGCCCCCGCCTAGCGAAGCGAAAGCCATACGGCGTGGGCCATCACTGCCGCGCATTCGAGCGCGACCAAGACGACGACCACCTTGAACTCTTTCGGCACGTCGCCTCCTTCCGGAACGATTCTACACGGATGCGGGGTTTTGGCAACAACAAAACCGCCTTGGCGGGCGGTTCTGTTCGTTCGCGATTTACGATTCCGCCGGGGGCGGGGCCGGGTCTCCTCCTTCCGGCCGGTGCATGCGGCCGCCCTCCGGTTCCTCTATCTTCAAATTGACCCGCGCGTTGTTCTTGATGCCTACGATGCGCAAAAGAGCGCGGATGGCTTTGGCGGTCGCGCCTTGGCGGCCGACCACTTGTCCCATGTCCAACGGATGGACCTTCAGGCTCAAAAGCACGCCCATCTCATCCACTTTGCGCTCCACCCGGACATCGTCCGGATGGTCCACCAGGGATTTGGCCAGAAACTCCAGGAATTCCTTATCGGCTTCCTTGTTCATTCGTATCGTTCGGGACTCTCGACCTTTCGAGACACCTTATTCCATTGATTATACCGCCCGGACCCGTTCCTTGTCGAGGATGCTTTATTCCGCAGGAGCGTTCTCGCCGCCTTCCGCCGGAGCGGCAGGGGCTTCCGCGGCAGCCGCCGGTGCGGCCTCCGCAGCCGGAGCCTCGGCCTCCGCTGCTTTCTTTTTCATCGGTATCCGCTTCTTCTTGGCATCCAGTACGCCTTCCCGGACCAAAAGGTTATGCATGGTCAGGGTCGGCTGGGCGCCCACTTTGACCCAATAACCGGCCCGCTCCTTGTCCAAGGTCACTTTCTTGGTGAGCGGGTTGTACGAGCCGATATCCTCCACCGGCGGGGATTTCAGCTTGGACTTTTTTTCGGCGATGACCAGCCGGTAGCTGGGCTGGCCTTTTTTGCCGATCCTTTGGAGTTTGATGGCCAACATGTGTTTAGAACGCTCTAGAGAATACCGAAAAACGGCGATTAGCGCAAGGGCCGGTTCATTTCACCGCCGATGCGACCGTGTACGTCCCTCCCTGCTTCAACTTCTCATAATTCCCGAAGGTTTCCCGGAGGTTCTTCTTGAAGAACTCCCGGAGGCCGGAAATGCTCACAATATATATGCGGCCGCCGGGCTTGAGCGCCGCATGCGCGTCCGAAAGCAGGATGTCGTAGAATTCCCGCTCGGCCTTGGCCGGCACGTTCGAAACTATGGCGTCGAACCGGAGGTCCGCCGGCACCCGGCTCAAGAGATTGCTCAAATACGCCTCCGCGTTCGCGAGCCCGTTCAGGCGCGCGTTCTTCTCCGCGTATTCCACCGCGACAAAATCCTTGTCCACCATGTGCACCCGTCCCATGGGACGGGAGGCGGCGATGGCGAGACCGAGCGCTCCGTAGCCGCATCCGAGATCGAGCACCGTATCCCGTTCGCCGAATTCCGCGTGCGAAAGAAGAAGCTCCGAACCGGAGTCCACCTGCCGGGGGCTGAACAATCCCCAGGTGGAATGGAAGGTCAGCCGCTTTCCCAAGAGGGACGCGGAGAAGACGATGTCCCGCCGCAATTCCTCAATTTCCTTTCTCATGCGTCGGAACCGTTTCCCCGAGCTTCAACGAAAGAACCTTGGAAGTGCCTTCTTCATCCATGGTCACCCCGTACAGGATGTCCGCCGCCTCCATCGTGGCGCGATTGTGCGTGACCAGAACGAACTGCGTCTCTTTGGCGAATTCCTTGAGCAACTCCGCGAAGCGCCGGGCGTTCCGCTCGTCCAGAGCCGCGTCCACCTCATCCAGCACCAGGAAGGGCGGCGGACTCACGGAAATGAGCGCGAACAAGGCCGCGATGCCGACCAGCGACCGCTCCCCGCCGGAAAGCATGTCGAGCGAATTTATGCGCTTGCGCGGGAGCTTGATATCGATCTCCACGCCCTCTTCGGCTTCCTCTTCCTCTTTCCCTTCGCCGTCCCCCTCCGGGACCGGAGAGGTCTCGGGCATCTCCCCCGCTTCAAGCGGCGGCGCGGCCGGTTTCGGCTTCGGCTTTTCGAGGGTAAGCTTCGCCTGTCCTCCGCCGAACATCAATCCGAAGAATTTATGGAACTCTTCGTTGATACGCACGAGGGCCGAACCGAATTCCGTTTTTATCTTCTCGTTCAGATCGGAGATGAGCCGCTTTAGGTCCGCGCGCGCCTTGTCCAGATCCTCGGATTCCTTTTTGAGGAACTCGTAGCGCTCCTCCGTCTCCCGGGCTTCTTTGACCAGGGCCTCGTCTATCTCGCCCATGGAAGCGAGCTCGCCCCGCAGGCGCAGGATCCTTTTTTCCGCGGCAAGCGGTTCGAAATCCGCGGGGACCCGGACCGGTTCCCGGAAATCCTCCGGCGATCTTTCCGCCTGACGCACCTGCCTTTCCCATTCCTCGCGGCGGAGATCCAGGCGCTCTTTTTCGAACAAGAGCTTCTGATTCTCGCTCTCCCATTTCTCCAATCGGTCCTTGGCGGCCTCGAGCCCGGCGACCGCCTGCTTGAAGGCGGAATAGAACTGTTCCTGATTCTTCTCCAGGTTCTGCTCCTTGTCTTTCAGAGACACCATCTCCCTCTCCAGATCCTCCAGGTCCTTGCGGATATTGCGGAAGCGCTCCTCTATCTCTCCGGAGGGACTATCTTTTTTGGGAGCGGCAGGCTCATCGCCCGAAAGCGCGCCCTCAATGTCTTCGAGTATCTGATTCACCGCTTCCGAAAGCTTCTCCGGATCGTCCAGGGCGATCTCCAGCTTGGTCTTGATCTTCTTGACCAACTCCAAGAGCACTCCCGTCCGGGGGACGTTCGCGTGGGCGGCGGGCTTCGCAGCCATTTCGAGCTGCGCCTCCAGGCGTCCAAGCTCCTTTTCCAGGCCGCTGCGCTTTTCGAGCAGGGCCTGGGTCTCACGCTTAATGGCCTGCAGCTCCCTCCTTTCCTCCGGCTGGCTGGACTCGACCTTCTTGAGATTCGCCTCCGCTTCGGCCTTCTCCTTGCCGAAGCCCGCAAGCAGCTCCTTGTGCTCCGCGATGCGCCTGTCCGCTTCGGAGAATTTTTGCTGCAATTCCCGCCGTTCGATGCCGAAATATTGATCCTCCAGTCCGGCCAGTTCTTCCGCGAGCGCCTCCCGCCTCTCCCAGCGGTGGGTCTGGCGCTTCAAGGAACGCAGATGCGGCAGGATCTCCTCCGTGAGCGCCCGGACCTTGTCCAGATTTATCTGGGTGTTCCGGAGCCGCCGCTCCGCTTCCGATTTTTTAAGCTGGTATTCCCGGAGACCGAGCATCTCCTCGATCATTTCCCGACGCCCCTCGGGCGTCGCCTGGATGAACACGTCGCTGTTGCCCTGGGTGATGACCACGAGCCCCTTGGTGCCCAGGCGCGCCTGGGCGAAAAAGTCCACAATGTCCTTGAGGCGCACCTCGGCTTTATTCAGGAAATATTTGTTCGCACCGTCCCGGCTCACCTGCCGACTCACGGTTATCTCCTCAAAATCCACCGGGAAGAAATTGTCCTTGTTCCAGAAATGGAGGCTCGCCTGCGCCTGGCCCAGCCGCGGCCGCTTGGGGGTTCCGGCGAAAATGAGGTCCTCGGATTTCGCTCCCCGCAGGTTCTTCGCCTCCCGCTCGCCCAAAAGCCAGCGGATGCCATCGATGACGTTCGACTTGCCGGAGCCGTTCGGACCCACGATGGCGGTGATGCCGCTCGAAAAATCAAAAACGGTCTTCGAGGCGAAGGATTTGAAGCCGGAAAGTTCCAGTTGCTTAAGAAGCCGGGGCATTACTTCATCTTTTGGAGCGCGTTCCTGGCCGCTTCGAGCTCCGCTTCCTGTTTGGACGCGCCTCCGCCTTCCGCGGCCAGCTCCTCGCCGAAGAACACTCCCACCCGGAATTCCCGGCGATGCGCCGGTCCGCTTTCCTCGAGGACGCGGTAGGTCGGCGTGAGCCGCTTGCGATCCTGGATCAACTCCTGTAATTCGCTCTTGGCGTCCTTGTAACTCCTGGTCTCGATTATTTCCGGCAGATGGGTCAGGATTAACTTGCGCGAGAATTCCGCCGCGGGCGGAAATCCCCCGTCCAGGTATATGGCGCCGAGCAGGGCCTCCATCGCATTCGCAAGGATGACCTCCCGCGCCTTCGCGGAATCTATCTTCTCGCCCCGCGACAGAAGCAGGAATTTTTCCAGGCCGATATCCGAAGCGACCGCGGAAAGTTTTTGATAATTGACCAGCGCGGCGCGATAAACGGTGAGCTGGCCTTCCGGCAATTCCGGGAATCTGGAATAAAGCTCTTCGGTTATCGCGAGCTCCAGCACCGCGTCCCCCAGGAATTCCAGGCGTTCGTTATGTGGCAGGTCCCATTCCGGATGCTCGTTCAGGTAGGAACGATGCGTGAGCGCCTCCCGCAGGAGGTCCTCATTCTTGAAAACATATCCGATTTTATCCTCCAGTTGGGTCATCGCTTAGGAAGCGCTCTCCTTCGGCGCGGGCTTGGGCGGACCGCCTTTGCGTTCCCGATATACGGTCCCCAGGACGCCGTTCACGAATTTGCCCGAATTCGGGCCGCCGTGGCTCTTGGCGAGCTCGATGGCCTCATTGATCGCCACTTTGGGCGGAACCTCCTCCGGATCGGCGTACAGAAGCTCGTACAATCCGATGCGCAGGACGTTCCGGTCGATTATCGCGATCTTCTGCAACGGCCACTCCGGAGCGGCCTTGACGATGATGCCGTCTATCTCCGGCAAATGGTCCGCGAGGCCCTTCATTATCTTCCAGCCGAATTCCGGCTCGTCGATGCCCGGAGCGAACTCGCCGAGGTTGCGCTCCAATATCCCCACCAGGTCCTTTTTTCGGTCATAAAAATCCCACTCGTAGAGGGACTGCAGGATGACCGTTCGGATCAGATGGCGGGTCGCCATTAAAGTGCTGTATTGCAGGAAAACCGCGGGGATTTTTGATCTTAAAAGAACAAGGGAGCTCCGCTACCTGGCCTTCGCATAATTCCCGCACTGGACGCAGGTCCGGTGAGTCAGCATGGGACCGCTGCACTTAGGGCAAACCGAAATTCTCGCCTTTTTAAGGGCGAGATGGCTGCGCCTGCGGCCGACTTTGCCTTTGGAATGATGTTTGACCGGTACGCCTCCCATTTCCCCTACAGGATACCCGATTCAGCCGAGAAAAGTCAACCGATGGATGGGCGTGGGACCGAGTTTCCGGAGCGCCTCGCGGTGGCTCCGGGTCGCATAGCCCTTATGGACGTCAAAGCCATAGCCGGGATATCTTCTGGCCATTTTGACCATGAACCCGTCCCGGGAGACCTTGGCGAGAATGGAAGCCATCTGGATGGCCGGCACGGCCTCGTCCCCTCTTACGATCGTCCGGGCGCCGGGAACATGGCCCTTGCGCTTCAAATAAAGTCCGCCGTCCAAAAGTATCTCGGGATGCGACTCGGCCGTCCCGTCCGGACAAAGCCTAAGAAAAGCCCGCCAAGCCGCCCGATTCGCCGCCCGGGAAATGTTCAACCGGTCTATGCCTTTGGGATAAACCCTCGCTACCGCATGGCGCACGCCCTCCTTTTTTGTCAGGAATCTCGCCCATTCCCGCCGCTTCGCGGGCGAGAGACGCTTGGAATCCCGCAATTTGCCCAGGCGCGGGTTCCGAATCCTCATGCCTGCGGGTACGGCCACCGCGGCGACCGCCACGGGACCGGCGAGACACCCCCGTCCGACCTCATCAATACCGATTATATATTTGGTCCTGGGCGAGGCTCGCCTCTTAGAGGCGGTCCGACCCACTTCGTCGATGCCGATGATATACCTCGGTTTCATATGAGATCCAGGAGGATTTTGGCCAATTTCCGCCGCGGACCGTGGCGGACGAATCTGCCTTTGTCGATGAGATCGGTGAGGACGTATCGCGGCTTGCGGCGCGCGCGGTTTAGCCCCTTCACGTCCACGAACTCCGCTTTTTCTCTCCGGTATCGCGCAAGTATCTTCTCCGGCGGCCGCTTGTTGTTGAAGATCACGTCGTCCAGCACGCCTTTGCCGAGATATTTTTCGATCTCCGCAGCGAAATCTTGCGCCTTGAACCCGTTCGTTTCGCCGAACTTGGTCATCAGATTCACCACGTACGCCTTCTTCGCCTTAGAACGCCGGATGGCCGCAGGCATGCCTTTGACCAGAAGGTTCGGGATGAGACTGGTATAGAGGTCGCCGGGGCCGATGATGATGAGATCGGCCGCGGAAAGCACTCTCTCCACGCTGGGATTCAGGCGCGCCTCCGGTTCCAGCCAAACTTCCTTTATCCCCGCCCGCGCGGCATCCCGGGGTATGTCGATGTTGGTCTCCCCGCGGATTATCTTGCCGTCCTCAAGCCGCGCGCACAAGCGCACGTCGTCCAAGGTGACCGGAACTACCTCGCCGTTCACGTTCAGGATGTTCCCCGCTTCCCGCACGGCGGAACCGAAATCCCCCGTGACCTTCTCGAGGACGGTCAAGAACAGATTGCCGAAGCTGTGCCCCTGCAAACCGCCGTTCTCAAAGCGATAGCTAAAAAGGTCCCGCATGACCTGGTTCGATTCGGAAAGCGCAACGAGCGCCCGGCGCACGTCTCCCGGCGGGAGCGCCCCGTATTGATCGCGCAGAAGGCCGGTGGAACCTCCGTCGTCCGCCATGGAAACCACCGCGGTCAAATGCACCGGGTATTCCCGAAGGGCGGAGAGGACCATGAAGGTTCCCGTGCCTCCGCCGATGGTCACTATGTTTTTCACGGAATCATTCTATCATCGAAATCCCATGCACAGGGAAACACGTCTCGCTTGAACGGGCTGGGGATAATTCGGACCGGTCATTCGACAACCGCCCTATACCGAAGACCCTCCCAGGTCAATATGCCCGTGAGCGGATCATAGGCTCCTTCTTCGGTGTAATTGCCGTTCCGGGCGGTTATTTCATTTCCCTCGCACCGGAAATCCCCTCCGCCGAGCGCATCTCCGTAATTCCAGGAAACCTTGCCGTTCTCCCCGAAGTTGATGAAGAAATATCCCTCCGCCGGTCCGCTGGGAGTGAGACCGACAACCTGGCGGTCGATCGAAAGGAATTTTTTGCCGCTGATCGCGTCGCAGGTACCCGCCTTTTGACTGTTGGTCGCGGAGGGAATCTGCGGATCGTTCCGAGAAAAATACCACGCTCCTCCCGCGATCACGGTAAGAGCCGCCAGAGCAATGACGATGTTTTTCATGATTTCAATACACCTTGGCGCGGAACGGGCAGAACGCGTACCAGAGCGGTTCGCCCTGGACCTCTTCGCCGGGCGATACCACCCGGGGCATAAGGTTCTTGTATTTCGGGCATATGCCTCCCAGCGTGAGCGCACCGGCGATCACAAAGTAAGCTACGATGGCCACCGCGATAACCCATAAGAATCGCCGGAGCATGAACTTATTATACATCGTTGCTATCCAGATCGGGATGTTCCCCTCTCTGCGCGCCGCCAGTGGCAACCGGCTCCGTGTCGGAAAAAGGCCCGACAGGGCCGAGCTAAAAACCGAGGGTTTTTAGGCGCACAAAAGCTGGCGCGGGAAGGATTCGAACAAAATTTTGGCGGAACAAAATTTTCTAAAACCCAGCGGTTTTAGCAGTTTCCGCCACGGGGAAACTACCGTTTCCCCGGCCCCTTTCCCATTCGAATCCTCTCCGCAAACACAAACCAGGATGTCCATAAAGGACAGTGCGCGGGAGAGGATTCGAACCTCCATGACCTTGCGGCCGCTACCACCTCAAGGTAGTGCGTCTGCCAGTTTCGCCACCCGCGCATTTATCACTGGGATTGTAGGTTATCGAGGAATTTCCGTCCAGCGCCGCTCTTCAAAAACTTTCTCGGACGCGAGCTTCCTGATATGTAGAGTATTTTTCCTCCAGAATCACAAGATAATTGCCTCGTCCCTTGGTGCTAAAGTTTCTACCGGAATTATGCTGTTTCAGCCATTTCTGAATGTTCTTTGTTATTCCAACATACCTAGTTCCAGCCGAGCTTTTGAGAACATACAGGGTGGTCAAGGTAGTGCGGTCGCCGAAGGCGACCAAGTCTGTCAGCTTGCTCGCCTCTGGCGGGTTTCGCCACCCGCGCAAATCTCTTGCGGCGGGATTCAGCATAAAACAAGCGCGCAGAATTTCAACCCCGAAACAATCCTTCTTCTTTTCCTGATAGTACTAAGCGGAACCTGCGAGGTGCTGTATGTGGAGAAGGAAAAAGAAGCCGCTCACGCTGTTCACGACCCGTTGCCAGGTCTGTGCCTGGTCGAACCAGGTCTCCGAAGGAGACATCAAGGTCCGGGACTTCACTGGGAGGTTGGGCATGCGATCCTATTTCGTATGCCAGCGCTGCAAGGCGCACAACATCCTCTATCCCGCGGGGCGGGGCGGTCGACGAGAAAGCCGTCCGGAGGACGCTCCGGACGGCAAAATCATTTTTTAAACCTAAACGGAAACCCCCAGCTTCTGCCTGGTCCGGGTTCCGGATGCCTTGCGAACCCAATAAAGCTTGGAGCGATGCACCTTCTTGGGGCTCGAAATGACCGTGAGCTTGGTTATGCCCGGGGAATGGAACGGGAACACCTTCTCCACTCCGACTCCCGCGAGGACGGTGCGGACGGTGAAGGTCGCGCCGATCTCGCTTCCATGCTTGCGCGCGATGACCAAGCCCTCGAAAGGCGTGGTCCCTTCGTATACCCGGACCTTGGCTCCGGGTTTTATCTTCTTCATTGTTTCTTCCGGTATCATTGGGTCGGAGGGGTTTGAGCTTGATCCGCAGGGGCGGCCGGCATATCCGAAACGGCCGGCGCTACCTTTTGGATTATCAGATTCTTAACCATCCGGGCCAATTCGTCAATGGAGGTTCTCACTTTGACGTAATATTCCACCGCCCCGAGTTCGCGCGCTTTTTGAATATCGCTGTCCTGCCCCAGATTCGAAGCGATCATGATCGGGATCTGGGAAAGCTGGGGGTCAAGGGACACCTCCTGCAACACTTCGAAGCCGGACTTCTTGGGCATGACGAGATCGAGAAGGACCAGGTCCGGCGCGGATTCCCGCAGGGCCTTCAGGCCCTCCTCCCCGTCGAAGGCCTGGGTGACCAAAAGACCCTCCTTTTCCAGGCGGTTTTTAAGAATGGACGACAAAAAATTATCATCCTCGATTATCAGAACCTTGGGCGATTCCATATTTCTAGTCCGCTCGCTGCGCTCGCTATGGCGATGCTAATCTACGAATGCATCCGAATCTGCGAAGATTTGCATCATTCGCGACATTCGGATGGGATTCGCGTCATTCGCATCGCATAAGCTGAACGAAGTGAAGCGTCTCGACCTATCTCTCGAATGTTCGAAAGATTTAATTGATCCACGCACAGCTTCCGCTACGCGTGCCTTGTTACGACTTAGCCCATGTTACCGAGCTAAGGCTGAACCGCCGAAGCGATCTTCACCTCTTCCCGGCTCCCTTGGCTTGACGGGCAGTGAGTACAGGACTCGAGAACGTATTCACCGCGTCGTGGCTGATACGCGATTACTAGCGATTCCAACTTCATGGGGACGAGTTGCAGCCCCCAATCCGAACTGGGACCGAGTTTGATGGGATTAGCTCCGCCTTACGGCTTGGCAACCCATTGTCTCGGCCATTGTAGCATGAGTGTAGCCCAGGGTATCAAAGGGCCATGCGGATTTGACGTCATCCCCTCCTTCCTCCCCCGCTGAAAAGTACAATCCAAGAAACTAGAATCCGGAATTTACAATCCAGTGAACGGCACGGATCAAAATTCTAGTTTCTAGATACTGGATTCTACCCTTTAGCGGGGGCAGTTTCCGGTGACACAGATAACACCGGATAGGGGTTGCGTTCGTTACCCCTAAACCTCATGCTCCACCGCTTGTGCGAGTCCCCGTCTATTCCTTTGAGTTTTAGCCTTGCGGCCGTACTTCCCAGGCGGCCTGCTTAACGCGTTAGCTACGCCACCCCGAGGGTCGATACTCGAAACAGCAAGCAGGCATCGTTTAGGGCGTGGACTACAAGGGTATCTAATCCTTTTTGCTCCCCACGCTTTCGCGTCTCAGGGTCAGGAGAGTCCCAGTGCACTGCCTTCGCCTTTGGTGTTCCGCACGATATCAACGGATTTCACCCCTACACCGTGCGTTCCATGCACCTCTAACTTCCTCTAGTCCGGCCGTATCCTCCGCACTTCCACCGTTGGGCGGTGGGCTTTAACGGAAGACGCGCCGGGCCCCCTACACGCGCTTTACGCCCAATAAATCCGGATAACGCTTGAGGTCTACGTATTACCGCGGGTGCTGGCACGTAGTTACCAACCTCTTTCCGCAGGGTATATTCTCGACTGCTGCCTCCCGTAGGAGTACGAGCCGTGTCTCAGTCTCGTCGTTGGGGGTCAGGCTCTCACCTCCCCTACCGGTCATAGCCTTGGTAGGCCGTTACCCTACCAACTAGCTGATCGGACCTAGGTCGATCCTGAAGCCCCTTGCGGGTTTACTCTTGCGAGACCATCGGGGATTACCCCACCTTTCGGTGGGCTATACCCGACTTCAGGGTACGTAACCAAGGTGTTACTAACTCGTTCGCCGCTAACCAAACAAATCCCTCGGCCATCCGCACAAATTGTATTGCTACTCTCGGTGCTTCAAACCAAGATCAAAGTAAGGTCCGCTCGACTTGCATGCCTTATCCACGCCGCCAGCGTTCATCCTGGACCAGGATCAAATCCTCGGAAAAAAGATTGCGTAGATGACTACGCGGATGTAGGCGCCATATGTGCGCTCACATCCGCGTAGCCCACTCTCGTGAGCAATCATCTTCCACAGAACCGATCGGCTGATTTTAACCGGCTGCCGAAGCGCCGGCCATTGGGACAACTGAAAAACTCATATTTTCCAGGTCTTTAAGTTGTAAAAAAACGGTCGATGCCGATCGCAGGACAATTATAGGCATAACCGGCCCCTTGTCAACCCCGCGCTTGACCGGCGGTCCGCGCGGGGATTAGATTAGAACGTTCCTTGGAGGTCACATGAGACTCATCGGGCAGGCGTTCATCGATCCGAACCATCCCGGCCGGATACTCATCGACGCGGTGAGCGCTTCCGGCCGACACTACCAGGGAGTCCCCCTGGAGCAAGCGGTCTTGAGCGCCCTCAGAAGCGACGACTCCCTGCGCATCCAGCCGCAGAGAGACATGGAGTTCATCGCGCTGCCGCTCAATCCGCCGCGGCGCAAGCGGCGGAAGCCGGCGAGAAACCGCCGTGCGCCATAGGGGTGCACGGCGGTCGAACATTTCACGGCTTGCAAAGAAAAAATTTGTACGTATAATCATCCCGTACCATGAAGAAGGACATCCATCCCCAATACCATCCCAACGCCAAGGTCATCTGCGCCTGCGGCAATTCTTTCACGGTCGGGGCCACCCAGCCCGAGATCCGCGTGGACATCTGCCACAAGTGCCATCCGTTCTACACCGGCGAAGAGAAGCTGATCGACACGGCCGGACGCGTGGAGCGTTTCAAAACCCGGCGCACCAAGGCGGCAACGGAACCGAAAAAGAAGAAGGTGCGCGCGAAGAAATAAAACCGAGTTTCCATCTCCCAAAACCAAAAACCCGCGGGGAGCGGGTTTTTGGTTTTGACATCCTTTGCTTCGCGTGATATGAAAAAATCTTCAGGGAGGTCCTCATGGAAGCAGTCCAGGGCTCTTTGCCAGAAGAACAGCCGGTCGTCGATCGTCGGGCGCGCGAAGAGGCCATCCTTCAGGAGGTCCTCGCTGCGCTTCCCGCCAAGGGACGCCGGGCGCTCGAGCGGGCTCACCCGCGGCTCACTCTGCGCACGCTTGTACGCATGGAGAGCGTCGTGCTCCCCTGGTTCGGGATCGGTTCCCGAATCCAGTTGCGCGCCGCACTGCACCGCTACGGCCTGCGGCTCGGCATGCGTGAGCCGGAGATCCGTCATGTGCTCGGTTGAAAGGTTCTCGTGGCCGCAGAGCCCCATAACTCTGCGGCCACTCGTCTTTAAGCGACCCCATCGCCAATGGCGATATGATAAAATCAAAACACTGATGAATAAGCTTATTTTAGAGATAAGAGCTGGCGCGGGCGGCGATGAGGCCGCCATTTTCGCGGGCGACCTGGCGCGCATGTACCAAAAATATGCCGCGAAGCGCGGGTGGGCTTTCCAGGTACTCGACTCGAACGAGACCTCCTTGAACGGCTATAAGACCCTGATCGCCGGCATCCGCGGAGAGAATTGCTATGAGAACCTGAAGCTGGAATCCGGCGTGCACCGAGTGCAGAGGATCCCCGCGACCGAACGCTCCGGACGGGTGCACACTTCGACCGCCTCCGTGGCGGTCCTGCCGGAGGTGGAACCCAAGGCCGTGCAGGTGAACGAGGGGGATCTGGAGGTGACCTTCTCCAGGGGCGGCGGTCCTGGCGGGCAGAACGTGAACAAGGTGGAGACCGCGGTGCGGATACTCCACAAACCGACCGGCATAGTGGTCGCCTCGCGCGCGGAGCGTTCCCAATTCGCGAACCGGGAACGGGCGATGTCCGTCCTGCGGGCGAAGCTCTACGAGGCGCAGATGGAAGCGGAAATGAAAAAGACCGGCGCTTCCCGCAAGGAGCAGATCGGGTCCGCCGACCGCTCGGAAAAGATACGCACCTATAATTTCCCGGACGACCGCATCACCGACCACCGCGTGAAC
>Ga0075906_126_pt1 | contig 14001 bp, 9 predicted proteins | sample RifGroA1_FD_68325 | JGI IMG/M metagenome (GOLD analysis project Ga0075906, IMG submission 68325) | Parcubacteria bacterium GW2011_GWA1_59_11 | reverse complement strand
TCGTAATCGAACCGGGCCCGGCGGTTCTCCGCCAGGTCCTTTGATCCTGGTTTGCGCGCCATGGTCTTATTATAACCTGCGGGCCGAACCTTATCCCTTTCCGCGGATGATTTCAATTGCGGGGGCGTGTTTTTTACGATATGGTTAAGGAAATTATGAAGGGGAAGCTCGAGCGCGTCCTTAAGGAATCCTTGGGACGGGAAATGGAAGTGAGCCGATCCGCGAAGCCGGAATTCGGCCACTTTTCGACGAACGTTCCGCTCCGGACCGCGAAGGAAACGGGCGGCGACCCCATGGCGGCGGCCCGCGAGCTTGCGGCGGAGATAGAGAAGAGGGCGCCTGCGGGATTTTTCGAGAAAGTGGAGGCCGCCCCGCCGGGATTCGTGAATTTCCGGCTCTCCGCCGGGACCATCCGGGCGGAGCTTTCCGCCGTATCCGCGCCCGGTTTCGGGGAAGGGGATGCCTTCCGGGGCAAAAAGATAATGGTGGAGTACACCGACCCGAATCCCTTTAAGCTTTTTCACATCGGGCATCTGATGACGAACGTGATAGGCGAATCCATCGCGCGGCTGCACGAGGCGGCGGGGGCGGAGATCGTCCGCGCGAACTACCAGGGCGACGTGGGGGTGCATGTGGCCAAGAGCATCTGGGGCATGCGCAAGCTGGGCGATGTCCCCGCGGACTCCGCGACGCTCGCGGAGAAGGTGGCCTTCCTCGGCAGGGCCTATGCGGCCGGCAGCAAGGCCTACGAGGAGGACGAGGCCGCGAAAGCGGAGATAGGCGTCTTGAACAAGAAGATTTACGAGCGGAGCGATGCGGAGATGAACGACCTGTACGATCTGGGCAAAAAGTGGAGCTTGGATTATTTCGAAACGCTCTACGTGCGCTTGGGCACCAAGTTCGATCACTATTTCTTCGAGAGCGAGATAGGTCCGAAAGGAGTGGAGATCGTGAAGGCGCACCCGGAGATATTCAAAGAAAGCGAGGGCGCGGTCATTTTCGAAGGCGAAAAGCAAGGCCTGCATAATCGGGTGTTCATCAACTCGCAGGGCTTGCCGACCTACGAGGCGAAGGAACTGGGATTGAACGAGACCAAATTCGAACTGTATCGCCCGGATATCTCTTTCGTGGTCACCGGGAACGAGATAAACGAGTACTTCAAGGTGGTCTTAAAGGCGATGGAATCGGTTCTTCCGGAAGTGGCCGCCGCGACCGTGCACCTGGGACACGGCATGCTCCGGCTCCCGACCGGCAAAATGTCTTCGCGCACCGGGGACGTCATCACCGCGGAATCCCTGATCGAAGAAGTGAAGAACGCCGTGGCGGAAAAGCTCAAGGACCGGGCGGAACTTTCGGAAGCGGAACGGGAGGAGGTGAAGGAAAAGGTGGCGCTCGCGGCCATCCGCTACTCCATATTGAAGCAGGGCATCGGCAAGGATATCGTCTTTGATATCGGCAAGTCTATCGCCTTCCAGGGCGATTCCGGTCCTTACCTCCAGTACACCTATGCCCGGCTCGAGAGCATCTTAAGAAAGGCGGGCGACCGGACCAGTATCCAGAATTCAGAATCTAGTATCCAGTCTTCGGAACTCGCGGCGGAAACGGAACTCGCGCTCATGCTTCACCTGAGCGGATTCCCGGAAGCCGTCTCCGGTTCCGCCCGGGACCATGCTCCGCACGAAATGGCGCTTTATCTCTACGAACTCGCGAATTTTGCGAACCGCTTCTACGAAGGGGAGCAGATACTCACCGATGAAAATGCCGCCCGGCGGGCCGCTCGCTTGGAGCTTGTAGGTGCCGCCGCCGTCGTGCTGCGCAGGGGGATGCTGGTCCTCGGCCTCCAGGCGCCGGAAAAGATATAAAAATGCGGAAGGGCCGTTCTTCAACGGCCCTTCTATCACTCTTCGAGCGCCTTCAGAAGCTCGAACCTGGTGAAGAGCGAGTAGGCGTCCAGTAGGAACCTGTTCCTAAATCGCTCCTCCGAGACGACTTCCTGGCCGGCTTCGGGTTGGATCTTCACGATCACCGCCAGTTTGAAGTTGCCGAGGCGGAGCTGGGTCGTGGCGATGCGCATGACCCGCTCGCCGTTTTCGAGGCACTTCGGATCCTCGCTCACCCTGGCCGCTCTCTCTTTGGCGGCTTCGAGTTCGGCCTCGGGAATGTAGCCCGCCATGTCGTCCAGCTGGCCGATGACCCCACCCTCGTCCGTGCCCAGGAGTTCGAAGTGGAAGATCTTATCCATCCTCCTCGTCGTGTCGATCCCCGTCACGGCTCCGTTCGGGTGCAGTTCGGGATTGACCCCGTAGTCGCGCAGAACCTTGCCGGCCGTTTCGATGGCCCTCGCCGCCCGATCAGGTTTCGTTCCACTCGTCAAAGTACACCCCCATATCGGAGCAGAATATGCTCCGGGAGCCCTTGTGTCAATCGCTTGAAAATCTTGGAATATAAAGCCAAACCTGTTAATTTAAAGTAATGCCCAAGGGACCGAAGACTTCCCGAAACCACGACTTCCTCGGCGGCGAATTCCGCCTGCCGGAGACCGAGCTCAAAGTTCTGGATTTCTGGAAGACCAACGCCATTTTCGAAAAGAGCCTCGCGAAGACCGCCAGGGGCAAGACCTTCGTTTTCTACGAGGGACCCCCTTCCGCGAACGGGCGTCCCGGCATCCACCACGTCATCTCCCGGGTGTTCAAGGACATCATCCTGCGCTACAAGACCATGCGGGGCTGGAGCGTGCCGCGCAAAAGCGGATGGGATACGCACGGCCTGCCAATCGAAATAGAGACGGAAAAACAGCTTGGCCTCAAGTCCAAAAAGGACATCGAAAAGTTCGGCATCGCGCCCTTCAACCGCAAATGCCGGGAAGTGGTCTGGCAGTATCAGGAGGAGTGGGAGCGCTTCACCGACCGCATCGGCTTCTGGCTGGACCTCAAGAATCCCTACATCACTTACGAGAACGATTATATCGAGACCCTGTGGTGGGTGATAAAAAGGTTCGCGGACAAGGGGCTTCTGTACCAGGGACACAAGATAGTGAACTGGTGCCCGCGCTGCGGCACCGGACTTTCTTCGCACGAGCTTGCGCAGGGGTACAAGGAGGTGGAGGATACCTCCGTATATATGAAGTTCAAGCTGGTCAAGGGCCAGAAGATAGGCAATTGGACCACGGACGAAAAGACCTACATTCTTTCTTGGACCACCACCCCCTGGACTTTGCCGGGAAACGTGGCGCTCGCGGTGGGCAAAGATATTGAGTATCAAGAAACCGAGAATAAAAAGGGTGAGCGATTGTGGTATGCGTCAGATTCGCCCCTCGCCAAAGAATTAGGGCGCGTCGGGAGGAAGACAAGAGGTAGAAACCTGGTTGGTCTACGGTATGAACCGCTGTTCGGCGTCAAAGAGCTGCACGACCCCAAGGCGTATCGCATCTACGATGCCGATTTTGTGACCGTGACGGACGGCACCGGCGTGGTGCACACCGCGGTCATGTACGGCGAGGACGATTACAAGCTCGGCATCGCGCTCGACCTGCCCCAGTTCCATACCGTGGACGAGGAAGGGCGGTTCGTAAAGGCGGTGCCGGGTCTCGCGGGCCTGCCGGTCAAGGACAAGGCGACCGAGGAAAAGATATTCGCGCACCTCGCGAAGAACAACCTCCTGTTTCGGACCGAGGATTACACGCACGAATACCCGCATTGCTGGCGCTGCGGCACGCCGCTCCTGTACTATGCCCGCTCCGCCTGGTTCGTGGCGGTGAACAAGGTGCGGAAGCGGCTTCTCGCGAATAACCAGAAGATAAACTGGGTTCCGGCGCATCTTAAAAAGGGACGGTTCGGGGAATGGCTCAAGGAAGAAAAGGATTGGAATTTCTCCCGGGAGCGCTACTGGGGCACGCCTCTGCCGGTCTGGAAATGCAATAAATGCGGGGAGTGGGAGGCGATCGGAAGCGTCGCGGAGCTTTCCCGTCGTGCGGGAGGCGGCCGCAATTCCTATTGGATGATGCGCCATGCCTATCCGGAGAACCGCACCTTCGGCATCGTCGACAGCGGCAGCGGCAAATATCATCTCACCCCCAAGGGCCGGCAGGACGCCGAGCGTTCCGCCCGGAGATTGGCTAAGGAGCTCGGGAGAGTCCGCAAAAAACTCGACCTCGTCGTTTCCTCGCCTGTCCTGCGCACCAAAGAGACCGCGGAAATAGCGGGGAAAGCCCTGGGCGTGAAGGTCGTTTTCGACAAACGCCTGGCCGAGATAAACCTGGGGAATTTGAGCGGCAAACCCAAGGAAGAGTATTTCAAGGTCCTGCCGACCTACGAGGAACGCATGGAGCGGGGTCCCCTGGGCGGGGAATCCATCCGCGAGGTGCGCGCGAGGGCCTGGGAAGCCCTGAAGGCGCTCGAGGTAAAGTATCGGGGCAAGAACATCCTGTTCGTGAGCCATGAGTATCCCATCTGGATGCTCAAACATCTCGCGGAGGGCTGGGATGAAAGGAGAAGCATTAAAGAAAAAGAGGCTCGCGGCGAGGAGTTCCTGAACGTAGGGGAGTATGAGAAGCTTGAGTATCTTGTCCTGCCGCGGAACGAAAGCGGGGACGCCGATCTCCACCGGCCCTGGAGCGACAAGATCGAACTCGCCTGCGGGAAGTGCAAGGGCAAGATGAAGCGGGTGAAGGAAGTGGCGGATGTCTGGTTCGACTCCGGCTCCATGCCTTTCGCGCAATCGCATTATCCCTTCGAGAACGAGAAGCTCATCGACAAGAAGCAATTCTTTCCCGCGGATTACATCGCGGAGGCGGTGGACCAGACCCGGGGTTGGTTCTACACCCTGCTTGCGGTGGCGACCTTATTGGGAAGGGAAGCGCCCTACAAGAACGTCATCTCCCTGGGCCATATCAACGACAAGTTCGGCCAGAAGATGTCCAAATCCAAAGGGAACGTCATCGATCCCTGGGCGATGGCGGAAAAGCACGGCATGGACGCCATCCGCTGGTATCTTTTCACCGCCACCCCGCCGGGCGAACCGAAGAATTTCGACGAGAACGACGTGGTCAAGTTCTACCGGCAATTCCACGCGCTCGTCTACAATTCCTATGTTTTCTTCCGGACCTACGCCGATCAGGCGGCTAAGCTACCGGCGAAACCCAAGAACGTTTTGGACCGCTGGATACTTTCGCGGCTCGCGGAAACCGAAAAGGAAATGAGCGCGCGCCTGGACCGCTATGAGATACGCGAGGCCGGGCTTGCGCTCCAGTCCCTCGCGGACGACCTCTCCCGATGGCACATCCGGCGCTCGCGCAGACGTTTTCAGAGGCCGGAAAGCGCAAAGGACCTCCGGGAAGCGTCCGGCGTGCTCCGCGAGATATTGACCGCGATCGCGCGGCTTGCCGCGCCCTTCACGCCCTTCTTCGCGGAGGCCCTGTGGGGCAGTATCATGCGTTCCGGGAAACCGGAAGCTCTGTCCGTGCATCTTGCGAATTGGCCGAAGGCGGCCAAGGCGGATAAAAAATTCCTGCAGGCCATGGCGGAGGTCCGGGAGGTAGCGAGCATGGGACTTGCCAAGCGCGCGGAGGCGGGCATCAAGGTCCGCCAGCCGCTTGCTTCGCTCAAGATAAAGAATACGAAGATGTCCGTGCGCGGCAAAAAAGACCTTCTCGCCATCGCGGCGGAGGAGGTGAACGTGAAGAAAATAATCTTTGACCCCAAGCTCAAGACGGATTTCGAGCTCGATATGCTCATCACCGCCGAACTTCGGGAGGAGGGGATCTTGCGCGAGCTTGTGCGGAGCGTGCAGGAACTTCGGCAGAAAGCCGGCTGCGAGCCGAAGGACAAGGTGGTGCTCATGCTGGAATTCCCGGAAGAACTTCTCGCGATCATCCGGCGGAACGAGAAAAAATTGCTTTCGGAAGTTAACGCGAAAAGCGCGGAGTATGCGAAGTCCGGGAAATTCACCGCGGAGCTGGAGACGAAATTCGAAGGGTTGCCGGCCTGGTTCGGACTGAGGAAGATCTAGCAGAGTCCCATCCGCTTCTTGACCTCTGCCATCTTCTTTTCCGCGCGGCCGGCCGCCTCGGCCGAACCCTTCTGCAGAGTCCCATCCGCTTCTTGACCTCTGCCATCTTCTTTTCCGCGCGGCCGGCCGCCTCGGCCGAACCCTTCTCCAGCACGGCGAGGAGCTCTTTGGGCTTCGCGAGCAGCTTGGGCTTCAGTCCCCGGAAAGGCGCAAGGGCTTCGATCACCACCTCCGCCAGATCGGACTTGAATTCGGAATAGGTTTTGCCGCGGTATTTTTTCTCAAGCGCAGGGATATCTTCCCCGGAGAGCCCGGAGTGTATGGAAAGGAGATTCGAGACCGCTTTCTTTTTGTCCGGATCGAGTTTCACTTCCGAGCCGGAGTCGGTCACCGCCCGCTTCACTTTCTTGCGGATGTCCTCCGGAGAGTCGTCCAGGAAGAGACAGCTCTCCGGCTGGGACTTGGACATTTTCTTCTCCGGATCCGTGAGTGACATCACTCGCGCGGTTTTGGTCAGGATAGGCCGGGGTTCGACGAACGTTTGTCCGAAACGTTTGTTGAACTTGCGGGCGAGCGTACGGGTGAGTTCCAAGTGCTGGACCTGATCCTCGCCCACCGGCACGAATTCCGCGTCATACAGAAGGATGTCCGCGGCCATGAGCACCGGATACATGAGCAGTCCGGAATTGACGTTCTGTTTCTTTACCACCGATTTGTCCTTGTACTGCGTCATCCGGCGCAGTTCGCCCTCGGGAGTGATAGCGGTCAAGAGCCACATGAGCTCGGTGTGCGCAGGGATCGAGGACTGTAGGAAGATGATCGATCTCTTTGGATCCAGGCCGGCCGCCAGGTATTCGGCCATGAGTTCCAATATCTGCCGGGGCTTTTCCTGATGGTCGAATTCCTCGGTCAGGGAGTGCAGATCGGCGATGAAGAAATAGCAGGTGTATTTGCCGGAATCCTGGAGTTCCACGAAGTTCCGGAGCGAGCCCAAATAATTACCCAGATGGCTATGTCCTTCGGGTTTTATGCCGGAAACGAGGACTGGCTTTGGCATAGTGGTTAGAATCTAGAATCCAGCGATCGGTCTCTGGATTCTGAATTCTGGATACTTAATTCTGACTTAGATCTCTATGACCACCGGAAGGATCATAGGACGCCTCTTGGTCTTATTATACAAGAACTGTCCGATTTGGTCCCTAAGCAGGGTTTTCAGGTAATCGGCTTCCATGGGCTGGGAATTGGGCAGACGGGAAAGCAGGGCGCGGATGCGCTTGCGGATGCCTTCCAGTATCTCCTGATTCTCCTTGAGATAGATGAAGCCGCGGGAAATGATATCCGGATTTTTGACCAGTCGGCCGTTCCGCCGGTCGACGGCGACGATGATGACCACCATGCCTTCCGCGGCCAAACTGCGCCGGTCACGGATAACCACCTCTTCCACATCACCCACGCCCAAGCCGTCCACCATCACATAGGAGGCGGGCACGTTCTCGCCGGTCAGCTTCACGCCGTCCTTGGTTATCTCTGCGACCTCGCCGTTGTCCATCAGGATGATGTTTTCCTTGGGGATACCCACTTCCACTCCGTTCTGCATGTTGATGAAACGCTTGTAGTAGTAGCCGTGGACGGGAATGAGGTACTTCGGCCGCAGGAGTTTCATGGCGAGCTGAAGGTCGCCCTTGGTCGCGTGGCCGGAAGAATGGATATCCACCAGGTTGGTGTGGTAAATGATCGCTCCCTGGCGGGCGAGGTCGTCCTTGATGGACTGCACGCTGCGCTCGTTGCCCGGGATGACCGAGGCGGAGAGCATGACCGTATCGCCGGGTTTGATCTTGATGAAGCGGTGTTCGCCGGTGATTATCTTCATTAGGGACGCGTTCGATTCGCCCTGGGCGCCGGTGGAGAGGATAAGCAGTTTCTCGTCCTTATATTTGTGGATTTCTTCCACCGGGATGATGGTGCCCTGGCCGGCTTTGATGAAGCCCAGGTTCTGCGCGATCTGGACGTTCGATTTCATGGAGTAGCCGGAGAGCGCCACTTTGCGTCCGAGCTTCTCCGCGATGCGGATGCATTCCGCGATGCGGGTGATGACCGAAGCGAACATGGCCACGATGATGCGGCCTTCGCTTTTCACGAAAAGCTCCTCCAGGTTCTTTTCCACCACGCGTTCGGAAGGCGAACGCTCCAGGATGTCCGCATTGGTGCTGTCGGTGGTGAAAACGTGCACGCCCATATCCCCGATGCGCTTGAGCTCCTCCAGGTTGTAGGCCTGGTCATTGTCGTCGTATTCGATCTTGAAATCGCCCAAGTTGACCATGTTGCCCACTGGGGTCTTGAGGAAGATGCCCAGGGAGTCGGGGATGGTGTGCTCGGTGGTGAAGAACTCCGCTTCAAAATAGTTGGAGAGTTTCGCCTTGTCGCCGGGTTTGACCACGATGATGTTCGGCTTGGGGGAGTTGGGAAAGTCGTCCTGGCGCTTCTTAATGATGGCCGCGGACAGGGCGGAAGTGTAAATGGGCGGATTGCCCAGGCGCTCCATGATATAGGGGATGGCCCCAATGTGGTCGTAGTGCGCATGGGTGATGATCAGGGCCTGGACGTTGGCTTTCTTCGGTTCCAGATAGGAAATGTTGGGGATGATGAAATCCACCCCCGGAGTGCCCTCCTCCGGGAATTGCAAGCCGGCGTCCATAATGACGATCTCATTCTTATGCTCGAAGAACATCATGTTCCGTCCGATCTCTTCCAATCCTCCCAGGGGGACGAAGCGCAAGACCGACTCTCCGCTTTCCGTCTTTTTGGGAGCGGCCTCGGTCCGATGGACCGGCGCTCTCCTCGCATGCGGCCGTGGATGCGGATGCTGGCGGGAACGCATCGCTGACGGACGCTGACTCTGTCTTATCGGTGTCATTTATTTTGCTGTGACTTTTCGACTGTTTGGACGGAAGAAAATCATCCGTCGTATCGAGAGGTTCCTGAATTCGCGGGAACGTGAACGTTCCAATTCATCCTCTATTGTTTTTTAGTGTTCTATCGAATTGGTGGGCAAGGAGGGACTCGAACCCTCAAGGACGAAGTCCATACGCTCCTGAAGCGTACGCGTATACCAGTTCCGCCACTTGCCCCGACGGCATATTGGTTCCGAAAGCACCCCCATAATAAGCTGGAATCGGCAGGAAGACAAGCTTAGGCCGCCATCAGCTTCTTCAGCCGTTCCACGATCCGGACGGGAGCGGGTTCCACCCGGTTCAGTTTGGCCAGGTAGAAGCTCGTCCAGTCCGCGAGCATGATCGACCTCCAGGTGCGCTCCAGGGCCGTCCGGCCCGCGGGCACCAAGGGAACGACGGTCGCGCCTTTTTCCGCGAGGATCTTCTGGGTGATCTTTATCCGCTTCTCCAGGCGTCCGCCGGTCCGGCCGTGGATGAACAAGGCGGCGACGGCGGAACCCTTTCGCTCGAAGCCCACGATCTCATTGTGGTTCATCTCCGGCAAAATATTCGCGAAAGCAAGGTTTTTGGACGTCTCGTTCAGTTTTATCTTCCAGATATATCCGAGGTGGCGGTTGCCCTCGTCGGTATATATGACCACCACTTTGTTCCGCAATTTACGGGCAAGGGCGCGTCCCGCATTCCGGGATCGGGCGGGAGAAAGGCCGGTGAGGTCCGATTCGCCGCGCAGAGCAAGGCCGGAAGCCCGGAGCACCTCGAGCAGGCCGTAGAACATCCTTCCCGTATATTGGCGGGGATTCAGGTCCGCGGCTGGGAAGAGGACGAGCGGCAGGCCGTGCCGCCGCGCGAGCGATTCCATCTTCCCGCCGTGAGCGACGACCGCCGGTATGCCTTTTTTCTTTTTTAAAAACTCCGCAAGTCCCGAGACCGTCTCCTCGGTGTTGCCCGAGAAGGATACAAAAACGTATAGGGGGTGTTTGAACCGCCAATCGCGTACGTCCGGCAAGTCGTAGTCCTTCCAGAGTACGATCGGCAGACCGAGGCCCAATTCATGCCGGACCGCCTTGAGAACCTCTCCGGCCAGCCCCGATCCGCCCATGCCCAAAATGACTATGCCGTCCGGCTTCCGGCCGGATAGCTTTCGGAGATTGAGCGCGGTCAGGCCGTTCCGGCCCAATTGGCGGTTGGATTCCAGGATGTTCTTTTCGAAGAGGTCCATGTCCTTATTTTAACGCACGCGCGGTCCGCAGGTGCCATTCGCCCGCTTTCCGGAACCGGTCGGCGAGGTCCGCGATAAGGCCGGAACTCACTCCGCGCAATTCCTTGTTGGCGAGCATCTGGTAGTCCGGGGAATACAGGAAGACGGCGGGGAAATCCGAAGAGATGGCCTCCTGAAGCTCCCGGAGGTCGGCGAGGCGCTTTTCCGCATCCAGCTCCCGGCGGACGTTCTCGATCAGCCGGTCCGCCTCCCGTCCGCTGTACAAGGAAAGGTTCAGGCCGGGATGGAATCTTTCGTTGGAATGCCAGAAGGAATACAGGTCCCCGGGAGGGTTCATGACGTTCCCGAAGAGCACCGCCTGGTACTCCCGATTCTTGATCGCCCCGTTCACTATGCCGTCCGCGGGCACCCGCTCCAGATTCGCCTGGATGCCTGCCTCCCTCCAGGCCGATTGCAGTTCCTCGGCGGTCTGTTCCAGGAACGGCAGTTCCGGGACGGTCAAGGTGAATTCCAGCCGGATCTTGTCGCTTCTACCTACGGTTTTCTCCCGGACATTGTTCTCGCCCATCTTCCAGCCGGCCGCCTCCAGGTTGGCCCGGACAGCGTCGAGATCCGGCGCAACGGGCTCGGCTGCGGGGAGGAAGGCGGGCGGCACCGGTCCGGTCACGGCCACGGCCTTGCCGCGGAATATCCCGTCGATGAGCTTCTTGCGGTCCACGGACTCCGAAAGCGCCCGCCGGACCGCGGTCTCCTTGAGCGCGAGGTTCTGGCTCTGGTTCAGGAAAACGGCATAGTAGCCGGGCAGGCCGAAGGATATCGACTGATAGGAACGGTCCACCTTGCCGACCATTTCCGGATCGAGCGTTGCGAAACCGTCCACCGTCCCGCCGTTGAACGCCTTAAGCAGGTCCTCCGGCTTGGAAAAAAAGCGAACGGTGAATTTTTGGAGCAAGGCGGCGCCTCCGGCGTAATTGGGATTCTCCTTCAGGTGGTAGGAGGTTATGAAGCCGTTCGGCTGTTTTTCCGAAAAATCGAACGCGAAGGGTCCGCTGCCGATCGGCTTCAGATTGTATTCCGAGAGGCGCCAGTTGGGGGAAGGGGTTTCGGCATACAGATGCTTGGGCAGTACGTAAAGGGTTTCCAGATTCTCGCCGAAGAAGGAGTACGGCCCGACCAGGTTGAACTGCAGTTCAAGCTCGCTCATCCGGTTCGCGGCCACGCCCTGCCAGGCACCGAAAAGAGGCGACTGGGTCTCCGGGTCCTGGATCTTCTGGACGGTGAAAACGACGTCGTCGCTCGTAAGCTGGCGGCCATCGCTCCAGACCAGGCCTTCCTTGAGGCGGACCCGCCAGACCCGGCCGTTCTGGTCCGGTTCGATCTTATCCGCCAGGACCGGCAGATTGGCGAACAAAAGCCGGGTGAGCGCCTTGTCCGCCTCGCTTGAAGCGAGGACGGGATTCACGTAAGTGGGCTGGCCGGTCATGCCTTCCGTATATTCGCCTCCCCGGGCGGGCACCGCCTCGGTCGCGTTCTGCCAAGCGAGAGCCGTAAGGACCGCCCCGGAGATGACCAGGAAGAAAGCGGCGGCCAGGAACACCTTCCGCTCCCGCGCGGTAAAAGACAGAAAGATTTGTTTCGGAGAGATCACGTTTGAATTCCGCGGTCCGAAGCCCGAATTAGCCCAGATAGAGCTGCAGCACCGCGAGTCCCAGAAAAACGATGGCGAGAATGATGGTGGCGTAAAAAATGACGCGCTCCAGGCCCCGGCGGGTCTGATAAAACCCTCCGCCTTCGCTGCCGAAGATGCCCGACAAGCCCGCGGACCGTTCCTGAAGCAGGATGAGGATTATGAGCACCAGGGAGATGACTATCTGGATGGCGGGGATGAGCATTAGCCTGATCTTTTGGTTGCGGAGTGGAAGATGAAGTTCACGACGCCCACCAGGAGAGACGACAGTATCAGGGCCGGAACGTCTTCTATGCTAATTTCTGGGAAGGAAATGTCAAGGATATACATAAGAAGCATGTTGACCAGGATGAGCCCCAGTCCCAGGGTGAGCACGATGACCGGACCCAGGAGCAGCTTCAGGACCGGTTTTACCACCCAGTTCAGGAGGGTGAGCGCGAGAGCCACGATCGCGAACGTCTTCAGATCGCCGGACACCGAAAAACCGGGGATGATCTTATCCGCCGCGTAGAGCGCCAGTCCGTTAATGGCGACCGCCAGGACGGTTTTGGCCAGGAATCTCATATTCTTGAAGTATAGCGCGCCCGGGAAGAACCCGCAAAATCAGACCAAGCCCGAAAGCAGGCTCCTGCCGTTCATCTCCGGCGGTATCGGGATATCCATAAGTTCCAGGATGGTGGGCGCCACGTCGGACAGGATGCCCATGGTCTCATTGTCTATGTTGCGCCAGTTCGCGAATTTTCTTCCCGCGAAGCCGGGACCCACGAGATACAACGGCACCGGACTCGAATCGTGCTGGGTTTCGGCGCGTCCCGTTCCCGGATTCAGGACCTGCTCCAGATTCCCGTGGTCCGCGGTGATGATCAGGTTCACTTCCGCGGCCTTGGCGGCGGAGAGCACCCTGTCCATCTCGCGGTCGATAACCCGCACCGTCTCCAGGCAGGCCTGGTAATTGCCGGTATGGGCGATGGTATCCGGATTGGAATAATTGACCAGCATGAAATCGAAGCCGCGGTTCTGGATGGCCTCGAGCAGGCGATCGGTCACCGCGGAAGCCATCAGTTCGGGATGCTCGTCGGGATGGGTGACGTTCATGGACGGCACCACTGCCCGGTACTCGCCGGGGAAGGGCGGCTCGCGGTGGCCGTTGAAGAAGTAGGTGACGTGCGCGTACTTATAGCTCTCCGCGAGGCGCAATTGGCTTTTGCCGGCTTCCGCGAGGACCTGGCCCAGCGGCCGCTCCACCATGTCCGCGGGAAAGGCGACCGGCGCATCCCACTTGTCCTCATAGCGGGTGAACATGACGATCTTGAGGTCCCGGATCTCCCGGCGCGGGAATTCCGAGAAGTCCGATCCCAGGAACGCCTCCGCCATCTCGCGCATGCCGTCCTCCCGGAAGTTGAAGAAAATGAGGGCATCTTTGTCGGCGATAGCGAGCTCCGGATGCGGGCGGAGAGGGGGCAGGAATTCCTCGGACATGCCTTTTTTGAAGAAAAATTCCAGCGCGGCGGCGACATCCGGGGTTTCCTGGCCCTCGCTTCCGGTCATGCAGTTATAGGCCTTCTGAATGAGGTTCCAATTCCCGTTGCGGTCCATCGCGTAGTACCGTCCCGTCAAGGACCCGATTCGCTCCTGGGGCAGACGCCCCAGGAGTTCCAAAAGAGACTTTGGCGGACTGTCCAGGCCGTCCGCGAAAAGATGAAGTTTAACCGGTACTCCTTCCTTTTCGCCCATTTGAATGAGCCCTGCGAGATGTTCGACGGAAGCGTGGGTGTTCGCTTTGGTCAAAAGCCCCACCAGATTCACCGCGGAACCGTTCGCACGCGCGTGCTCGAAAGCGGATTTGAGCACCGGGTTCTCGAAGAAGCTGCCGTCCCGGAGGGCCAGGGATATCTTGGGATAATACTGGTAAACGACCTTGCCGGCCCCGAGCGTGAGATGCCCGACCTCGCTGTTGCCCACTTCCCCCCAGGGGAGTCCCACGCTGATGCCGGAGGCCTGCAGGCTGGTCATGGGGTAGGCCTCCCGCAGGAGCTTGAAAACGGGCGGATCCACCACGTGAATGGGATTCGCCTCGTTCTGCGGGCCCAGGCCCCAGCCGTCCAGGATCACCAGCGCAACCGGTCGCGGCATATACC
>Ga0075906_132_pt1 | contig 14115 bp, 11 predicted proteins | sample RifGroA1_FD_68325 | JGI IMG/M metagenome (GOLD analysis project Ga0075906, IMG submission 68325) | Parcubacteria bacterium GW2011_GWA1_59_11 | reverse complement strand
CAATTTCTTCAGCCCATCTTAGAAATAAAAACGGATCTAAATCCGGACCTAATGTCCAGCTATTTGTAGTTACATCCCACAAAAATGGCTTTCCAGTATTTGGATTGCCGCCCGGCGGTTTTAGGCGCGGACCTGCTCACTCTTTCCGCGCACAAGATCTATGGCCCCAAGGGCATCGGCCTGCTTTATGCCGGAAAGAACGCCGTGCGCCTCGCGCCGCTCGTCTTCGGAGGCGGACAGGAGTTCGGTTTGCGCTCCGGGACCGAGAACGTGGCCGGCGCGGTAGGCTTCGCGGCCGCGGCGGATATCGCCGCGGGAATTCGCGAAAAGGAAGCCCGCCGGGTGAAGGCGCTTCGGGACCGCCTGTGGCGCGGCATCCGAAAGGGGATCCCGGGCGTCCGGCTGAATTCCCCCCTGCGCGGAGTTTTGCCCAACATAATGAACGTGAGCTTCCCGGGACTCCCGGCGGAAGAAGCGGCCATGCGTCTGGATCTCTTGGGCGTAGCCGTAGGCACCGGTTCCGCTTGCGCTAGCCGGTCCCAGCGGCCTTCCCACGTGCTTCGCGCGATCCGCCTGTCCGCGGAGCGGATGCGCGGAAGCGTCCGCTTGAGCCTGGGGCGCCGGACCGATGCGAAAGAGGTTGACGCCGCGCTCGTACGTATTAGAGAATTGAAGCGTATCCGGTCGAAGAAACGCAAATGACACCATGAACATAAAAGACAGATTTTCGTCCAGCTGGATCGGCGCAGCCGCCGGAGGGATAGTTTTGGGCAGTGTGATCGCGGCGGTCAAGAAGGCCTCGCCCGCGGTGGTTTCCGTCACGGTATCCAAGAACGTGCCCATCATCGAGAATTGCCCGGCGGATCCTTTCGCGGACCTGCCTCCGGAGTTCCGGCGATTCTTCGGAGACGATCTGCCGCAGTTCTCGGAGCCCTGTGAGCAGGGGACCCGCATCCAGGAAGTGGGCGGCGGCAGCGGCTTCGTCATCTCTTCGGACGGTCTCATCCTGACCAACAAGCACGTGGTCTCGGATGTCTCCGCTTCCTACACCGTGTTCACGAATGACGGAAAGAAATACAATGCCACGGTCCTCGCCCGCGATCCCCTGCAGGACCTGGCCATCATGAAAATAAGCGCGACCGGCCTGCCCACCGTGGAATTGGGCAACTCCGACGCCCTGGAGCTGGGACAGACGGCCATCGCGATCGGGAACGCGCTGGGCGAGTTCCGCAATACCGTTTCGGTGGGCGCGATCTCCGGGCTTGCCCGGACCGTGCGGGCCTCGGGCGGCGGCGTGACCGAGGTCATCCAGAACGTCATTCAGACCGATGCGGCGATCAATCCGGGGAATTCCGGCGGGCCGCTCCTCGACCTCGCGGGGCGGGTAGTGGGCATCAATACCGCGGTGGTTTCCGGCGCCCAGAACATCGGTTTCGCGATCCCGATCAACACCGCCAAGAAAGACATCGATTCCGTCCGGCGGACGGGGTCCATCGAACTGCCCTTCCTCGGGGTGCGCTACACGATGATCACGCCCGCGCTCTCGGAATCGCGCGGATTGCCGGTCGCCTACGGCGCGATCGTCGAATCCAGGACGGGAGAAGCGGCGATAACCGCGGGATCTCCGGCCGCGCAAGCCGGGCTCAAAGCGGGGGACATCATCCTTGAGATGAACGGAGAGCGCTTGACCGAGGATAATCCGCTGGGGAACGCGATCGCCAAGCGCGAAGTGGGCGATCGGGTGGCCCTGCGGGTGTACCGGGCGGGGGAAACGCTCTCTCTTTCCGCGGTGCTGGCCAAGCGGCCGTGAGCCGGGAGCGCTCGCGGAAGTGTGGTAAAATAAGAACAATCCCTGCGTCCGCGCCGTCCGGAGATTGACACTTCGCCGCAGGGTGATATTTTTGGTTGACGATTCCCAGGCCGGTTCGTATTAACTGGGAAGCGGCCCCCCTTCAAGATCAATGCCCAATTTTCATCGGTTCACCATCAAAGCCCAGGAGGCGCTCCAAAGCGCCCAGGAGCGCGCCGCGGAGAAGAATCACGGCGAGCTTAGGGCCGTGCACCTGCTTTTGACCCTCATCGAGGACGAGCAATCGCTGGTCCAGCCGGTTTTGACCCAGAACGGGGTGAACCTTCCCAAACTGCACGAGGAGACGGAGCGGCAGATACAAAAGTTGCCCAAGATCGTGACCGGCGGCAACGTGGGCCAGCTTTATCTCTCCCAGGAGCTGATGCGGGTGCTCGATCAATCCGGCAAAGTGGCCGCCCAGCAGAAGGATGAGTTCATTTCCTGCGAGCATCTCCTGCTCGCGATCCTCGAAGTGCCGTCCGCGGCCCAGAAGATCCTTACCGATTCCGGCCTGCGGCGGGACGGGGCGATCCGCGTGCTTGCCCAGCTGCGGGGTTCCATGCGCATCACGGACGAGACTCCCGAGAGCAAATTCCAGGTGCTCGAGAAATACGCCATCAATTTGACCGACAAGGCCCGCGCGGGCGAGCTCGACCCGGTCATCGGCCGGGAAGAGGAGCTCCGCCGGGTGATCCAGATACTTTCCCGCCGGACCAAGAACAATCCCGTGCTTATCGGTGAGCCGGGGGTGGGCAAGACCGCCATCGTGGAGGGACTGGCCCAGCGGATGCTGTCGGGCGAAGTGCCGGAGCCCCTGAAGGGCAAGCAGTTGCTGATGCTCGATCTGGGCGCCTTGATCGCCGGGACCAAGTTCCGCGGCGAGTTCGAGGACCGCCTGAAGGCCTTCGTAAAGGAGATCAAGAACGCGGCCGGGAACATAGTCCTATTCATAGACGAGATACACACCATCGTTGGCGCGGGCGCCGCGGAAGGCGCGGTGGACGCGTCGAACCTTTTGAAGCCCGCGCTCGCGAGAGGGGAACTCCACGCGATCGGCGCGACCACCATCCGGGAGTACCAGCGATATATCGAAAAGGACCCCGCGCTCGAGCGGCGCTTCCAGCCGATCGTGATCGAGGAGCCCTCCCTGGAGGATTCCGTGGCCATCTTGCGCGGCCTCAAGGAGAAGTACGAGATACATCACGGCCTGCGCATTTCGGACGAAGCCATCGTTGCGGCGGTGAATTTGAGCGCCCGCTACATCACCGACCGCTTCCTGCCGGACAAGGCGGTGGACCTGATCGACGAGGCGGCCGCCGCACGCCGTCTGGAATCGGAAAGTTTGCCGTCCGAGATAAGCCGCATGCGCAAGGAGATCACTCGTCTGGAGGTGGAACGGCAGGCGCTCGCCAAAGAGCATAAAGAGCGGGTGAGCGCGCGCCTGAAGGAGATAGACGAGGAGCTTCAGCGCCTCAAGGAGGAGAATGACGAGCTTAGCGCCCGTTGGAACGCGGAGAAGATAAAGTTCGAGACCCTGCACCAGCTTCGCCAGAAGGTGGACGGCCTGCGTCGGGAGGTGGAGGTCGCGGAGCGGGACGGCAATCTGGAACGGGTGGCGGAGATTATCTACGGGGAACTGCCCCAGGCCCAGAAGGACTACGAGGCCTATGACCGCCGCCATTTCGGCGTGAAAAAGAGCAAAAAAAGCTCGGAAGAGCCGAAATTCCTAAAGGAATCCGTGGACAAGGAAGATGTGGCTTCCATCGTGGCCACCTGGACCGGTATACCCGTTCAGCGCATGCTCGAGAACGAAAGCGAGAAACTGATGAAGATCGAAGAGGCCCTGACCGCGCGGGTCATCGGCCAGAAGGACGCCATCCGGTCCGTGGCGAACGCCCTGCGCCGGGCGCGCGCCGGCCTGGCCGATCCCAACCGCCCCCTGGGCTCCTTCATGTTCCTGGGGCCGACCGGAGTGGGCAAGACCGAGCTCGCCAAAGCCCTGGCGGAATTCATGTTCAACGACGAGAAGGCCATCGTGCGCATCGACATGTCGGAGTACATGGAGCGGCACGCGACCTCGCGCCTCATCGGATCGCCGCCGGGCTACGTGGGCTACGAGGAGGGCGGCCAGCTCACGGAAATGGTCCGCCACCGGCCGTATTCCCTGATCCTCTTCGACGAGATCGAGAAAGCCCACCCGGAGGTGTTCAACCTTCTCTTGCAGATCCTGGATAACGGGCGGCTCACGGACGCCAAGGGCAAAACCGTGAATTTCAAGAACTCCATCATCATCATGACCTCGAACGTCGGCAGCCAATATCTGCGCGCCGCCGGCCGGATGGGCTTTGCGACCGGCGCCGAAGGCGAGGATACCGAAGATTACAAGGGCAAAGTGACCGAGGCCCTGCGCAAAAGCTTCCGGCCGGAGTTCCTGAACCGCATCGACGAGACCATCATATTCAATCCGCTCTCCCGGGCGGACATCGAACGCATCGTGGAGATCCAGCTGCGCCAGATCGAGGAGCGCCTGCAGGAGCATCGCATAGAGATCTCGGTCGATCCGGCGGCCAAGCGGTATCTGGCGGGGGAGGGTTTCGATCCGGATTACGGCGCGCGCCCCCTGAAGCGTCTGATGCAAAAGGTCATCTTGGATCAGCTGGCCGATAAGATAATCCGCGGGGAGGTCAAAGATGGCGGCAAAATTAAGCTCAATTTCAAGAACAATTCCCTGGTCCTTACTGCTTAGGGCGGGGATCTTCGGGGCAGCCTGGCTCCTCCTGCCGTTCTGGCTGTTCTTCCTTGCGGCCCTTATCCTCTACTTCCTGCCGGTTTTCCAGCCCCTGCGGCTGATCCTGCCCTTCGCGCTCACGGTGTTCTTCGCGGGGATACTCTCGCCCAATTTCTGGGCGGCCGCGCTCTTCGCCGCGCTCTTTTTCCTCATACTCGGCATCAAGAACCTTACCCTCGTGAATCGCATGGCCGCCTACGAGACGGCTCTGTTCCTGCTCCTGTTCCTGGCTTATCTGAACCTGTTCTTCCATTTCCCCAATTCCGGCCGGGCCGCCGTTCTTCTGCTCTCGGGTCTCGCGGCCGCCGCCTACGCCTTGCTCCTCCGGAACGCCGCCCGTTACGCGACCTTCCCGAAGGAATGGTCGCCCCGCCATCAGGCGGTCATTTTCGGCCTGGCCGGGCTTCTCGTCTGGCAGTGGACCTGGGCGGTGCTTTTCCTGCCTCTGAACCCTTTTTATCAAACCGCGCTTCTTTTCCTCTTCGCGGCGGTGCTCACGGAGATGTTCCTGGACCATCTGGCGGCGGAGCTCGGACGTCGGCGTATCCTGGGCTATTTCTCCGCGTTCGTGGTCTTTGCGTCGGCGATCCTGGCGGCGAACCCCTGGCAACTCTGAATCGGGAATCGGGAGTGGGTGGTCGGGAGTCGAGGGGACTGGCAGAAACAAAAGATTCGGGATGCCTGTAGGTTTTAGAAAAGTTGGGCGTTGAATTGCGACCAAGCTTGGGTTATAAGATAAATATAACGAAATGAAGGTGACCAAACTGGTTCTACCGGTGGCGGGTCTGGGTCTGCGCCTGCGGCCGCTCACGCTTACCACTCCCAAGAATCTCATCCCGGTGAACGGCAAGCCGCTTATCGAGTATGCGCTGGAGGAGGCGGTCGTCGCGGGCATCGCAGAGGTGATCGTGGTGGTGGGGCCGGAACATGTCCGGAATTACGAGGAGTATCTTGCCCGGGCGGCAAAAAAGTTCCCGCTTAGGTTTCATCTGCGCATTCAAGACAAGCCCTTCGGTCACGGGCACGCCTTACTGCAGGCGGCGGACGTCTTGGGAGAGGAGCCTTTCGCGGTCCGGTTCTGCGATGACGTGATAATAAACGATGCCCCGGTCTTCCCTCGGTTCGTGGAACTGTTCGAAAAATACCAAGCCCCCGTGCTTCTTTTGGAAAGAGTGCCGTGGGAAAGAGTGTCCCGCTACGGAGTGGTGCGCTCGGAAGAGATCGCCCCCCGCATTCACAGGATAAAGGAGGTAGTGGAGAAGCCCGCCCGGGAGAACGCTCCTTCCAACCTCATCATCGTGGGCGGATACGTGCTTACCCCCGATGTGCTTAAAAAACTTAAAGGACTCGAACCCGAGATGCGCCGGGAGAACGACGCCCTTCTTCTTACGGACGGGTTCGGCGACCGGTTCGCAAAGGGAGAGCCTGTCTACGGATGGGAATTTCCCGGGATTCGGCCGGACTGCGGCTCGCTCGAGGGATTGGAAAAAGCGGAAGAATTGCTAAGGGCGAGGAGCTCGGCTATGGCCTCGAATTGATACCGGCAACGAAGGCGGAAATGCGGCAATCCGGCAGCTATTGCCGGATTGCCGCATTTCGGTATAGAATCCGGGCATCCAAAGCATGCCTATCGCCCCCAGCCAATTTCGGGAAATGGTGTCCAAGAAATCCTTCGAGATCGGCTACGCATTGTTTCGGGTGGGCTCCCTGCCCTCCGCCCGGCAATTTGCCGCATCCTTCGGGGATATGGGCATCAAACTCCTTACGGATTCGGCTGTCGGGAAATACGAGGATGTTCTATCGGATGCGAGAGCGCTCGAATATATGCTTCGGCTTGCTGAGAACACAGGGGCCTTATCCGGCAATCACTCGCAGGTCATCATAGCCGAACTGGAGAAGCTGAATGCGGCAATTGCCGGATTCGAATCGCATGATCCGGAATTGCCGGATCTGGACCTCAAGGATATGTTCTCGCCCATGGATCCAAATCCGGCAAGGTCCAAATCCGGCAGATCTCCGAGCGGTCCTAAAACGAATAATCCAGAAGTTGTCCACATCCAGGCAAGCCCGGAATCAAAGCCGGCAAAAGAGAACGGTGTAGATATGAAAAAGCGGCAAGAAGTGATCGTTGATCTTATCCGGCAATCCGGCAATTGCCGGATGAAAGAGATAGAAGAGGCGTTGCCGGATTCAAGCGAGCGCACTCTTCGATATGATATACAGGACCTGGTCTCCCGGGGGCTGGTGGAGCGGGTGGGCGCCGGCGGACCCTCCATATACTATCGGTTGAGAACGGCGGGATCGGTACCCTCGGGCGGGCCGGAAGAGGGCGTGGGGGAAGGCCCGGAAAGTCGTAACCTTTGAAGGCAGGACCCGTTGTAATTTGTGCTTCGGACGGGAGGGTTTTATCCACAATTGAACCCGACCTGATTTGGAGCTAAATTGTTTGGGTAAGATTCAGTGGGCTTCGCGAGAGCGGAGCGCCGAGTGAGGACTGGATCTCCATGATTCCCCTCGCTCACCAGCGAGTTTTTGTTTAATGGCCCCGCGCGGGTCCCGTCGGAAAGAAAAGCGTCATGGGTTCGGAGCCGAGAATATCGCTCTAACCAAGCGCACTTTCCAGGGCGGGGCGGGCGGGACCCCCTAAGATTGAAATTAAAGGGTCGTCGGTTCGCTGTCTTTCCTGGCGCCTCACGCCCCGGGAAGCGGGTCGATAGCGTTCAGATGCTCCTATCCCGAAATTTGTCGAAAGAAAGCAAGCAAATCAAGCAACAGCAACACATGAGCAGAAAGATTTTTTCCGCAGCGCTCACGGCTGTGACCGCAGTGTCCATGTCCGGAGCGATGCTTTTCGTGCCGGTTGCTGCACAGGCCCAATCCTCGACGGATCTTCAGGCCCAGATAACGCTTCTTCTTGCTCAGATCGCTCAACTGCAAGCCCAGCTTAACGCTGGTGCAGGCGCTGGAACGTCGTACAACTTCACCCGCAACCTCACTGTGGGTTCGACTGGTGCCGACGTGAAAGAACTGCAGCAGTTTCTGAACGGTCAGGGCTTCAAGATCGCCGCATCTGGCGCTGGCTCCCCGGGAATGGAGACCACCTACTTCGGCGCGCTTACCAAAGCCGCGCTCGCGAAGTGGCAGGCCGCGAACGGGGTTTCCCCGGCCGTGGGCTATTTCGGTCCCATCACCCGGTCCAAGATCGCCTCGATGACCCCTGGCACCCCCGGCACTCCGCCTCCTACGGGAGGTTTTGCGGCGTCTGTCGCTCTCGATAACCCGACGAGCGCCAACCTGCCGCTTAGTGCGACCAACGTGCCCTTCCTTAAAGTTCGCTTTACGGGCAGCGGCACCATCACCAGCCTGACCGCGAAGAGGATCGGCGCCGGTAAGACCACCGACCTCTCGACCGTTTATCTGTATGACGGCGAGACCCGGCTCACTTCCGGCCGCTCCATCAATTCCTCGACGCATGAGGCGACTTTCACCGGCCTGAACGTTCAGGTCTCCGGCGAGAAGGTCCTGACCCTCCGCGCGGATGTGTTCGCTACCGCCACTGCCGGCGATAGGAACGCTCTCCAGGTGGTGTCAGTGACGAGCACCCCGACCGTCTCCGGCCTGCCGGTTTCCGGCAACGAGATGGTCATCACGGGTGCGACCTCCGGGACCCTGACCGCGACCAAGGTGGGCTCTCTCGCGAACCCCAACGTGGGCCAGCAAGGCGCTCAGCTCTCGCAGTTCCGGCTTAGCGCGGCTGGCGAGGACGTAAAGGTCCATCGCATCTCGCTCTTCTATGCGGGTACGATGAACAAGAGCTACCTCACCAACCTCACGCTTAAGAACTACGTGACCGGCGAAACTCTCGCGACCTCCTCGGGCATCACCGCCCGGGACCTCGCGGTCTTCGCCTTCTCTACCCCGCTTACCATCGCCAAGGGCGACAGCAAGACCTTCGCCTTGTACGGCGATATCGCGGGTTCGGCCCGCTCCACGGAGACCATCAAGTTCTATGTGGATGAGGCCTCGGACATCTACGGCACCGGCACCCAGTACGGTTACGGCGCGGGTGTGACCAAGAGCGCATTCGATTCGGATGCGGCTGATCACCACGTGCTCACCCTCCAGGGCGCCGACTTCACCATCACCTTCAACGGCCCGAACGCCGGCGACATCGCCGCGAACGGCAAGGATGTGACGGTGTTCGACTTCACCATCGCGTCCAAGAACCAGGTGGAGGTGCGGAAGTTGTCCTTCGACATCGACACGACCAATATGAGCGGCACTGACACGTTCACCGACTTCAAGGTCGTGGACGTGAACTCCGGCGTGGTTGTGTCTGGTCCCGGCTCGGACATCACCACCAGCACTGATCCCTACGAGATGTCGGACATCTTCACGATCAATGCGGGCGAGTCCAAGCGGATGAAGGTCACCGTTGACGTGGATTCTTCGCTCGACGCGTTGGACACCATCAAGGTGGCCCTGAACACCTTCGGCGCGACCTGAAGAACCTGGACAACAACACGTTCCTCACGGTCGCGACCGATGTCTCCCCGAACGCGGACGTGATCGGCAACCTGATGACCGTGAAGTCCCCGACGCTCGAAGTCGCCCTGGCCGGCGTGCCGGCTTCGGACAGCTTCGTCAAGGGCTCGACCAAGGTGCCCTTGCTCGGCGCGAGCTTCCGGGCCATCTCCGCGGACGTGAAACTCACGACCGTGAAGATCTCCGGTACGACCGCTTCCGGTTCGTCCTCGACGAACATCAACTCGGAGCTACTGTCGCTCGGTCTCTACGACGGCAACACCCTGATCTCTTCCCTGAAGAGCTTCTCGGGCAGCGGCACGTCCACGAGCCCGTCCACCGCGACCTTCTCCAACCTGAACTACACCATCCCGCAGGGCCAGACCAAGATCCTGACCGTGAAGGCAGATCTGTCCTCTGGCTCGACCCTGAACTACCGGTACTCGGTAGCCATCGCGGACGTGGCTGACACGACCGGCGTGGATGTGGTAGCGGTTGATTCGGAAGGCCGGGAGGTCGTCTACTCCGGCGACCTGGTGAACACCACCACGGAGAGCCAGATAGTTGCCCCGACCGTTGGCGTCACCGTCCTCGGCGCAGGCAGCATGACCGTGGTCGCCGCACCGGATGACACCGAGAGCAAGGCCGGCATCGTGACCGCGAACACCACCGGGGTCGTCCTCGGCAAGTTCCGGTTCACCGCCGCTTCGGAGACCATGAAGGTCACCAAGCTGCAGGTTCTCGTGAACGACTCGAACAGCGCGACCGCGACCACCACCGCATCCTCGGATGAGGTGAGCGTGATCTACCTGTACGACGGCGCGGCCCAGATCGCTTCCGGCGCCATCACCGGCACCGGCACGAACGCTGGCGTCGTGTACTTCGAGAACTCGAACGGCCTGTTCGAGGTAGCCAAGGATGCGACCAAGACCATCACGGTCAAGGGCGACACCAACAGCATCACGGGCGGCGCTGATTCCAGCGCTTCGGTCTTCGTGCACATCGTCGGCTCCGGCGGCCCGGGCTACGACTTCGAGGCCAAGGGCACGGTTTCTTCGGACACCACCATCACTGCCGCTTCCGGCAAGGAGAAGGCTGTCTACAAGACCAAGCCCACCATCGCGGTCCAGGCCCCGTCCAACAAGCTGACCGGCGGTTCCGCTCCGGTGATCGAATTCAAGATCACCGCGGACGCGAAGGAGCAGGTCTCCTTCAAAGCCATCACTTTGGACGTCTCGCCGACCGGCGCGACGGTGACCGCTCCGACCACTTCGAACGTCACCCTGCGTAACGTGACCACGAGCTCTAACCTGACTCTGGCCACGACCACGGGTGCGGCGATCGTAGGCGGCGGCACTGACCAATTCGCGCTCTACCTGACGAACGAGGAATCGATTCCCGCAGGCCAGACCTACACCTACCGGGTGTCCCTGACCTTCTCGAACGTTTCCGCGACCGCAGGCGGCGCATCGGTCACGACCAAGCTGGTCCGGAACGAGTCCACCAAGGCGGGAGCCACGACCTACGCCGCCATCGCAGATGGCGGAGCAGACGAAAACCCCTCCTTCATCTGGTCCGACAATTCGGCTACGGGTCACACCGAGTCGACTCTGGACTGGGCGAACGGCGTGCTCGTCGAGACCTTCCCGTCCGACAGCATCTCGATCTCGAACTAGTACGCTCACTTGAGCGGTCCTCCTTCGGGAGGATCGGAGCGAACAGGAACGGCCCCGAAAGGGGCCGTTCCTGTTCCTGAAATCGGTGGAAATTTGTTGAAACTGGTAGAAATTAAATTGCAAAGACATTTGTTGAAATTACTGGAAATTATGTAGAATGTATGCGATGGACTTGGAGAATTTGGAGGTTTATGTTCTGGCTCGGGGATTGTCCGATAAGGCATGGGAGATATATCGCCGCTGGAATCAGGAGGCCAAACATCTTTGGGGGCAGCAATTCTTAGAGGCCGTGGATTCCATAGGAGCCAACATAGCCGAAGGATTCGGGCGGTATCACTATGCCGACAAGAACAAATTCAACCTGAATGCCCGCGGATCGCTCGTGGAGGCCCGGCATTGGGTGGATCTATGTTTATCCCGAAGAAGCATTTCGGCGGATGAGCACCAGAAATTCTGCGACGGTTTAAATCGTCTCGGTATCAAACTGAATAACTACATTACTGCAACCCGTAAACTTTCCGGAGCAAAGTCGCGACGAGTTTCCGCTTGATTTCCATGAATTTCCACAAATTTCTATTAGTTTCCATTAAATTTCTATTGATTGCCGCCGCCCTTACGCCCATCGTCCACGACGGCGGGGCGCTCTACCCCTATATCTTCCCCAAGACGGTTTTCTTCCGGGTTTTGATGGAGTTCGCCCTGGTCCTTTTCGCCGTTTTGAATATCCAATCTCTTATATCCAATATCCGGTCTCCAATTCGCTGGGTGGCCCTGCGGAGCCCGCTCGCCATCGCGCTCGGGGCGTTCTTTCTCGTCGCCGCTCTCTCGCTCATCCCGGCCGCGGATCCCTACCGGGCGTTCTTCGGGGACGTGGAACGGAGCGAAGGCCTGTTCGGCCTCCTGCACTTCGCGGTTTTCTTCCTCCTTACCGCGACCCTTTTCGAACGCCGGGATTGGCATAATTTCATGCGGCTTTTCCTCCTGGGCGGCCTCATCGCCCTTCCTGCCGCCCTCCTTCAATTCGCCGGGGTTTCCATCTCGGATTTCCTGCCCGCTGAAGGGCGGCCGGGCAGTTTCATGGGCAATCCGGCCTTCCTGTCGGTCTATGCCATGCTCCTTCTTGCCTTCGGACTTCTGGTCGCCCGGGAGGGCCGGCGGGAGAATTTCCGTCCGGACGTGTGGCTGGGCCTCCTCCTCGCCGCCCTGACCGTGCCGGTGCTGCTTGTCGCGAACACCCGCGGCGCCCTGGTGGGCCTCGGCGCGGGGGTTCTTTTCGCGCTTATTTATCTGGCTTTCCGGGTCGGGAGTCGGGAGTCGGGAGTCGGGAGTCGGCGGGATCTAACTCAAATCGCGCGGTATCTGCTGGCTGGCCTTGCGATATTCGCCGGCCTATTCTGGTTCACCCGCCAGGCGCCCGTCTGGCAGAATATCCCCGGCCTGGACCGCCTGAGCCAGACCTCTCTTTCGGACGACACCACCCGCACCCGGTTGCTCGCCGCGCGAACGAGCTGGAACGCGTTCAAGGAAAAACCCGTTCTGGGCTGGGGCATCGAGAATTACAGCCGGGCGTACAATCTGCACTACGAGCCGCAGTTCGCCGAATACGAAGAAGCCTGGTTCGACCGGGCGCACAACAAAATTTTCGATCTCCTGGTCATGCAAGGGGCGCTCGGCCTCCTCGCGTATCTCGCCGTGTTCGGCCTTGCCTTCTTCGCGCTCTTCCGGCACCGGGACCGGACGGCCGTCGCGGTTTTGGGCGGGCTCCTCGTCGCCTATTTCGTCCAAAACCTGTTCCTGTTCGACAATACGGACACGTATCTGGGATTCTTCGCCGTTCTGGGCTTCATAGGGAGCCGTCGGTCGGGAGCCGAGAGTCAGGAGTCATCGACCGGCGATCGCGGGCCGGTGGTCGGCGTCCTCCTGGTCGCCGCCGCCGCGGTCGTCGCCCTCTACTCGCTCTATGCCTGGAATGCGGTGCCGTATCTCGATACCCGGGCTTATATCGGCGCGATGAAGACCAAGGTGGGGGAGAAGATGATGGCCGCAAGCGACGCCTTCCTCTCTCCCGACACTTTCGTCCAGGGGGCCATCCGGTATCAGTTCCTGCTGACCCTCTATGACAACCGTACCTTCTCGAACTCTTCCTTCGGACCCCTGAACGACAAGGCGCTCGCCGCAAGCGAGGAATTCCTGTCCCGGGAAGGGGACAACGTCCGGTATCGCATCACCATGACCGAGGTCTATCACGAGAAGGCGAAGGAGGACTTAAAATTCTTCGCGGAGGCGGAGCGGCACATTCGCCGGGCCCGGGAGCTCGCGCCCAAGCGCCAGCCGGTCCTGTACCAGCTCGCGTTCAATCTGGCCGGCCAGGAGAAATATCCGGAAGCCGAAGCGGTCGCGCGCCAAGCGATCGAGCTCGACCCCCGGGTGGCCAAATCCCATTACCAGCTCGCCCTGGTCCTGGCGCTTAAGGCGGATGACCCCAAGAACGTCGCGGAACAGCAGGAATTGCGGGCGGCGGCGGAGCGCGAGTTAGATCTCGCGCGGGAAATGGGCTTCGTCCTCCTGATGGAGTCCGATCTCACGAATATGCTCACCATGTACAACGCCTGGGGCCGGACGGACAAGGTCCTAGAGGTCCTGGAAGAGATACTGCGGCGCTTCCCGAAGCCCCAGTATTACGGCCAGGCCTTGGCGGTTTATCTCGAAAAACGGGACGCGGAGTCCTTCATCCGGATCGCGGAAGCACTGAAGCGGGCGGATCCGGCCCTGGCTGATGATATGGATGTGCTCATCGACCTCGCCCGGCGGGGAAAGTGGGAGATACTCGATAATCTGGAGTAGGAATATCGGATATTAGAGATTGGATATTGGGCGATTTCCAGTTTCTTGTCTCCCATCTCCAATGTCTGATATCCAGTCCCCAATTTCCAATATCCCCTGCATTTGCTATACTATTTCCGTAGGCCAAAGGTCGAAAATTCGCCAAAACGAAAAAAATGACCAAAGAAGGATTGGTGGAGGCCGTAATGAAAGCGGCCGGAATCGAGACCAAGGCCCAAGCCCATCGGGCGGTGGAGGCGGTATTCGACGCCATTACGCAAACCATGGGTCGCGGCGAGGACGTGGCCATCACCGGTTTCGGCACTTTCCGCGTAGCCAAGCGGGCCGCCCGGGAGGGCCGCAACCCCAAGACCGGCGAGAAGATTCAGATCGCCGCCTCGGTGAAGCCCAAGTTCCGCGCCGGCAAGTCCCTGAAGGAAGCGGTGGCCTAGTTC
>Ga0075906_109_pt1 | contig 14174 bp, 11 predicted proteins | sample RifGroA1_FD_68325 | JGI IMG/M metagenome (GOLD analysis project Ga0075906, IMG submission 68325) | Parcubacteria bacterium GW2011_GWA1_59_11 | reverse complement strand
CCGCGCCTTCGTTCGGAGCGGTCTCCACGCGCGGCACGACCCGGAAGGTCAGGGACTCCCCGTTCCGGCGGACGTTCATCTCGATCTCTTCGCCCCGGTGATCGTTCACGTACGCGATGAATTGTTCCGCGGTGCGGAAATTCGCGACTATGTCCCCCGGCAGGAGCCCCACCGCTTCCGCGGGCGAGCCCGGCTGCACTTCGTAGATCGCGAGCGTGGAAGAGGTCCCCACCATGAAGATGGAGGAGATAATGAGCCAGCCCAAAAGGAAATTGACCGTGACCCCCGCGAGTATCACGACGCTCCTCCGCCAGGGCTTCTGATAGTAGAACATCTTGCGGCGCTCGGACTCCGGCAGGGCCGCGAGCTTTTCCGTGTTTCCCTGGATGCGGTCGTTCTCTCCGGCAATGCGCACGAATCCTCCGAAGGGCAGCCAGTTCAGGCTGTATTTGGTCTCGCCCCGCTTCGGTTTCCATCCCCATATCCGGGGCGGAAAACCGAACCCGAATTCCTCCACTTTCATGCCCATTATCCGGGCCGCCAGGAAATGGCCGGCCTCGTGGCCGAGGATGAGCAGGGACAAACCTATGATGACGATAAGTATGATCATGCGTATATTCGCTTTATTTCGCCGCTGATTCGCGTTTATTCGCGATCAGTCGGCAAGTTCCTTCAATTTCTTGTCCAAAAGCTCCTCCACCCGAACGTTCGCCTTGTCCACCGCCTTCTGGACCTCCGCTTTCGCGCGGAAAACCTGGTCCTCGTTCGCCTGTCCCTCGTCCTCCGCCGATTTCAGCTTCTTCCCGGCTTCATCCCGGTGGTTCCGTATCGAAATGCGGTAGCTTTCGGACATCTTGCGCACCATTTTGGTGAGCTCGGCCCGGCGTTCGTCGGTCAGAGGCGGCAGGGTCACCCGGACCGTGGAGCCCTCCGTTGATACGGAGAATCCCGCCTTGGCGGATTCGATGCCTTTGCTGACCGCGCCTACGGCGTTCTTGTCCCATACCTGCACTTCGATGTCCCGGGGCGGACGGATGGCGAGCGACCCGAGCTGCTTCACCGGCAGGAGCTGGCCGTAGTATTCCACCTTGATGTCCTCAAGCAGCCCCACGGAAGGGCGCCCGCTGCGGACGGTCTGCAGCTCTTCTTCGAATCGCTTCGCGGTGGCGGCAAGTTCGTTCTCCAGGTCTTTGATTATCCGTTCGGTCATAAGTATCTATTCGTTGATATTCAGGGTTTTGGCCAGATTCAAAAGCTGGATCCTGGGATTCAGATTAAAGTAACTTGCCTGCCGGCGCAACTCCGATGCCGCATGCCAGAAAATCTTATCCCGCTTGTGCTCCGAATAAGCGGCGATCATCAGGGCCTCCACGAAGAGATCCAGATCGAAATGCTCGTCGACCAGAATGTCCTTGAGCAGCAAGCTCCTGCCCGAAGCGGGCGCGGACAGGAATTTACGGGCAGCCGCATGGCGCTCGTTGAAGGATTCGTCCGTGAGCATCATCTTCGCGAGACCCGGCTGGCCCGCGGACCTCTCCGCGGCGTCCTTGGCCTTGTCCGCCGGGATCCGGAGTTCGGTCTTCAACCATCGCTCGATGAGCGGGACGGGCACCGGCGAAAAATACACCTTCTGGAAGCGGGACTGAAGGGTGGGGCGGAGCTTTTCGGGGTCGTCCGCCACGAGGATGAGGAGCGCGGCCGCGGGCGGCTCTTCCGTTATCTTAAGCAGGGCGTTCTGCGCTTCGTCCGTAAGGCGCTCGCCGCCGTCGATGATCACGGTCCGGTAGGGACTCGCGTTCGGCATCTGCCACAGGAATATTTTGATGTCCCGGATGGGATCGATGCCGATGGTCCGGTTCTCCCCCGGCCGGATGAGCAAAGCGTCCGAAAGGACCCGGTTCGCGGCCGGCTCCGCGAACTCGCCGTTCTCCAGGTGATTCGCCAAGGCCATCGCGAAGGAGCGCTTGCCGAGCCGCGGCACGCCGAAAAAGATATAGCCCTGGGAAAGCTTCCGATCCCCGGCCAGGGCCTTAAAGTCGCGGATGAGGTTCTCGTGGCCGATCAATGGCATAGAATTTAGAAACTAGAATCTGGTATCTGCTAAGTTCTGAATTCTAGATTCTGGATTCTATCTTTTGTTCAGGAGGGTCTGCTTATAGGTATCCAGGTGGTCCAGGACGAGTCCCGTCCCTTTGGCCACGCAGTATAGGGGTTCATTGGCCACGAAAGCGGGCACGCCCAGGAATCTCTCGAAGAACTCCGGCAGGTGGTGCAACTGGGCGCTGCCTCCGGAAAGGATGACGCCCTTGCCCATAATGTCCGCAACGAGCTCCGGCGGGGTCTCATTGAAGACGTTCTGGACGGAGGATGCGATGTCCACCAGGAACGGCTGGAGGGCTTCCGCGATCTCATTCGAATTCACCACGATGTCCTTGGGCAGTCCGGTGATGAGATTCCGCCCCCGCAGCTCCGACTCCATTTTCTCCTTGCTCTGCATGGCGGAACCGATCTTGATCTTCACGGATTCCGAGGTCTGTTCGCCGATGGCCAGGGAATACTTCTTTTTGACGTAATCGGAGAGGGCCTGATCGAACTTGTTGCCGGCCACCCGCACGCTCGCCCAGGACACGATGTTCCCCAGGGCAATGACCGCGACCTCGGATGTCCCGCCGCCCATGTTGATTATCATGTGCCCCGACCGCGCGTTGATGGGAATGCCCGCGCCCAGGGCCGCGAGCACCGGCTCCCGCACCACGAACACGTTCCGGGCGCCCGCCTCGGTCGCGGCGTTCACCACCGCCCGCCGCTCGGTCTGGGTGATGCCCGCCGGAACGGAAATGATCACGTCGGGCTTCACGATGTTGAACCTGCCCACCGCCTTGGATATGAAATAGGTGAGGAGCGCCTTGGTGATGTAATAGTCGGCGATGACCCCGTCTTTGAGCGGCCGGTAGGCGACGATATCCTCGCCGGTGCGGCCGATCATCTCCTTGGCCTCCGAGCCCACGGCCATGACCGTGTTCTCCGGCTTCCGGAGCGCCACGATGGTCGGCTCGTTGATTATGAAGCCCTTGCCGGGCACGAAAACAACGGTATTCGCGGTACCCAGGTCGATACCTATCTTGCGCGTGAACATCGGCTTAATTTAAAGCCAAAGCCGGTTCTAAGTCAAAAAAATGGCCCGGCGGATGTTCTTGCCGGGCCTCTTTATATCCTCTTCTTTCAAGTCCAGCGCTCAGATTCCATGGGTTGTTCCCTCTACTTGGCTCGCTTCTGAACTCTGGGGTTTTCAGTGACCTTGGCTCGCTCCTTCCTCACGGGTTTTTCCCCAGTTCTAGCTCGCTCCGCTGGAGTGGGTTATTCTCGCTCAACGGCTCGCTCCCAGGTCAGGGGTTTTTCTGGGAATGCGGCTCGCTCAGACGAGATGGGTCGTTCTCCGCTCAAGGCTCGCTCTGTCCTGCTGGGTTACTCCCCGGCCACGGCTCGCTCACTTAGAGTGGGTTGTTCCGAAGTCCTGGCTCGCTCTACTAGAATGGGTTGTTCCGAGGGAGTGGCTTGACCTGGGCGCAGTCGAATGGGCTCGCTCTCGTTGCATGGGACGTTCTGAGGCGTTGGCTCGCTCGATGACTGGTAAGTTTCTCCAGGGCCATGGCTGTTCTCTCCGTCCCGACCCCCGGTCGGGACGGAGAGATCTTCGTGAACTACTCGGCGGCGTGGTCCCCGTCCGCGAGCATCTTCTTCCGCAGCCGCTCGCCCGGCACCGTCCGCTTCCGGAGCGGTGGCGCCTCTCTGACGTCGCACATCTCCCACGGGTCGATGACCGTCGCGTGCTCCTGCGGCATCTTCTCCACCGCGTAGGGAGCCCGCACCGCGAGGCCTTCCGCCTGCCGGTAGACCACCCACAGGTGGTTGAGGAAGAGCTTCACGGTCCAGCGGCGGGCCATGTTGTCGAGATGTCCCGCCCAGACCACTCCCGGCGGCTCTTCCTTCCGGCCAAGCTTCGTGCCGCACTCGGGGCAGAGCTTGGTATTCTTGGGCACCTCGCGCTCCGCGAGGCACCGGGGGCAGAAGCGGCCCTTGGGCGTGGGCAGAACCCGTCCGCCCGTCCGCTCGATCGCCTGCTGCTTCCAGAGCTTGTAGGCGTAGTACCGGTCGCGGTACTTGCAGTCGTGGTACAGGACCCCGAACTGCATCCAGCGGTAGAGGATGGTGCGGAAGTCGGTGTTGCTGTCCCGCTCCTCCCCGGTGCTCCGGTGCTGGCCCGGCAGGAGGCCGGCGTACTTGGCGAGCTTCGAAGGCGTGGTGAAGCGTTCGATGCCCTTCACCCACATCCACCGCTCGCCGCGCTCGTCCGTCTGCGGCTCCCGGCGCGCCCGCGTTTCCGCAGGCACCATCGGGTCGTTCTCCCGGTACCAGCGGCCGAAGTCGTCGACGTGGCCGAGGATCTTGCCCATGGTCTGCAGCTGGCAGGCCTCGGGCATCCGCCGCCACCAGTCCGCGGTCGGGTGCTGGAGCGCGTACTCCACGAGACGCCCGTCCACGTAGTTCTCCACCGCGGAGATGAGCAAGTGGAGCTCCGCCGCGTCCACGTCGGTCCGGCCCTGGCGTTCGAGATGCGACAGGCGCACCTCCACCCGGACCCGCGACCGTTCCTGTTCCGTCGCGTGATCGAACCAGAACGCGACGGAGGACACCGGCCGCTCCAAACCGAAGGGCCGGTCCGACATCTGCTGCCTGCGAACCTGACGGTCGTTCATCGCTTCCCCCTCTCTAGTGTGGGTTGTTCAAAAAAGGACGCTGTATGCGTCCCAAGTGGCTGATGTTTTTCTAACACCTTTATCTGACGGCGTCAATAAAAGATCGAGCCCCGGCGGATTTCCGCTCGGGGCTGATTTACGCTCTCGAACTCTGGGGTTTTCAGTCTACATGGCTCGCTCCGAATCCAAGGATTTTTCACTCTTGACGGCTCGCTCTCGTTGTATGGGTTGTTGAGGCAACGTGGCTCGCTCGCGCAATGTGGATTATTCCCGAATGCTGGCTCGCTCCTGGAAGACGGGTTTTTCAAGAAAAATGGCTCGCTCGTTTACTCTGGTGTTTTCACGATCATTGGCTCGATTCTCGGGTGGGGGTGATTCCATCTGCATGGCTCGCTCGTCTACCCTGGATCTTTCGAGTCCTACGGCGCGCTCGTGAACAATGGGCTTTTCAGCAACAAAGGCTCGCTCTGGCTCACTGGGTCATTCTTCGGGCACGGCTCGCTCAGCTTGAATGGATTTTTCAAGGTTTACGGCTGAATTTCTTATATCAAAACCGTTCCGCCAAGGCAAGCGATGCGCGAACGGCATGCCTTGATTCTCTTTGCCCGTTTTCCCAACCCGAACTGGGCTATATATTTTCAGCGCTATACCTAAGTATAGCGCTGAAAAATCCGACAGTTTCATGATCTGACAGCCCTGCACCGATATCCGCTTAATCTCCAATATCCAATTTCTGATTTCGCTATCCTACTCCCCCACGGTCACCGCCCCGAAGAAGGTCGGGGTCAGATGGTCGTGGTAGCGCCAGGTCCCGGTAATATCGAAGCGGAAGGACCAGCTGCCCCCCGGCGGTATGCCCTGACAGGCATCGAAGGTGCTGCCGATGCAGCCGCCGGTCGTGGGATACGCCTCGTGCGTGGGATGCATCGCGGAGGCCGGCCACATGCTCTTGGTGCTCGAGTTCCGGAAGGCCACGGTCGCGCCCCTCGGGACGGTCAGGGCCGAAGGACTGTAGCCGGCATCGCTGTAGGTGATGAAGTAAGACGCTTCATCCCCGGCGGGAACGCTCGCCGATCCCTCATCGTCCGACGTCCCTCCGCTTTCCACCGGAGCCGGCTCCGCGGCCCACATCCACCAAAGCACTCCGCCCAAGATCAGCACCACCAGTACCAAAACTATCGCCCACGCTTGATTGCTCATGGTTTTTTTGTTTTTCGCACCTTTGCCCTTTAAAGGGTTTCCTAATTATACGCAAGACGGGGTCCAAACGGCTATATGCCCTTCAAAATGCGAATGCGCGCGCCTAGCTTGCGAAGGCGATTCACCAGATCCTCGTAGCCGCGGTTGATGGAATACACGTTCCGGAGGACGGAAGTGCCGGGCGCGGCGAGCATGGCGATCAAAATTATGACCGCCGGCCGCAGCGCGGGCGGGCAGATGACCTCCGCGGCCCGGAGGGGCGTCGGCCCTTCCACGTACACCCGGTGCGGATCGGCCAAGATGACCTCCGCGCCGAGCTTGTTGAGCTCCAAGTAATAGATCGCCCGGTTCTCGTAGGTCCAATCGTGGATGAGGGTGGTGCCCTTGGCTTGGGTGGCGATGGGCACGAAGAAAGGCAAGTTGTCGATATTCAAACCCGGATACGGCTGGGCGTGTATCTTCTCCTCGAGCGCGGTCAGCCGAGACGGGAAGGTCCGGATGTCCGCGAGCTCCGTGAAACCGTTCCGCGCCTTGTATCGGCGCAAGATCTTGAACTTGAAACCCATCTTCTCGAGCTTCAGCAGTTCCAGCTCCAGAAAGTCCAGGGGACAGCGCTCGATCACGATGCCGGAACCGGTCACCGCCGCGATGGCGAGAAAGAGCATGGACTCGATGGGGTCTTCGCTCGGATAATAGACCACCGATTCGCTGATGTTCGCCTTGCCGTGCACGGTCAAGGTGGTGGTGCCGATGCCTTCCACTTTGACGCCCAAGGCCTCCAGGTAACGGCAGACGGCCTGGCCCATGTAGTTCGCGGAGGCGAATTTGATGACGCTTTTGCCCGGAATGCCGGCGGCGGCCACCAGGGCGTTTTCGGTCACCGTATCTCCCGCCTCATACAGCACCGCTTCCGCGGCACGAAGGCGGCCGCTGCGGACCCGATAGGTATCGTGGACCGTATCTATTCTGACGCCGAACTTTTCGAGCGCGAAAAGATGCGGCCGGACGGTTCGCCGGCCGAGCTTGCATCCGCCGGGATGGGGTAGTTCGAATTCGGGCAGGAAGTGGATGAGCGGCCCCAGAAGCAGAAGCACGCTGCGGGTCTTCTTGGCGGATTCCAGGTTCAGGCGGGAGAGATCGAACTTCCTGGGGGGGATCACCTCCAGGTCGTTGCCCGCGAGCCAGCGGATGGAAACTCCGATGCTTTGCAGGACCTCGATCACGCGGTTCACTTCCTCGATGCGGGGCATGTTCCGGAATTCCGTGCGGCCCCGATTCAAGAGCGAGGCGGCGAGCAGGGCCACCGCCGAATTCTTGGAGGTATTGGTGCAAACCGTGCCCGAAAGTTTGCGGCCGCCCTGGATCTCGAAATTCATCCCGCTCGAAAGCGAAAGAATGGGCCGGTCCAGGGCCTGGCTGATCTTCCCGAGCATCTCCGTGGAAAAATTCTGTTCGCCGTTCTCCATGCGCGCCACGGCGCTTTGGCTGGTCCGGAGGGTCTTCGCCAGCTCCTTTTGGGTCACCTGCAGCTGCTCCCGGACATCCGCAATGAACTTGCCTATCTTCTCGCGTTCGGAACCGACCTGGGTGTGTTTGGCCATGCAGGGAAATATATCATATGTGATATATTTTCCAAGACGGACTTATCCCCAATTTTACGCCTAAATCTCCGCGAACACCCGGCAGGGCGAGCCATCCGCCTCCGTAAGTTTAAGCGGCACGATGAAAAGCCGGCACTCGGCGGGCAGCCGGTCGAGATCCACCAGGTTCTCCAGGACCAGAATGTCCTTTCGGAAAAGTATTTTATGCGCGGAGTAGGGCTCCTGGTCCGGACTGAAGGAATCCAGACCGATCGCCTTTATCCCCTGCCGGACCAGCTCTTCCGCCCCGGCATCGGTGAGAAATATGGCGTTCTCGTAATAATCCGGCTGGAACGCTTTTTTGCTCTGGCCGGTGCGGAAGAGAACGAAGTCGTATCCGGCGAGGTCTCCCATGCATTCCGGTCCTATTTCCTTCCGGCCGGAAACGTCCACCACCCTGGCCCGTCCGAAAAAGCGGGTCAGCGGGAATTCCTCCAGCTTTTTGCCGTCCGGGAGCATGTGGAACGGCGCGTCTATATGGGTCGCGCAGTGGGTATTGAAGCTCAAACGCCGCTCGTTCCAGCCGTTCTCCGAGATGGTCGCGAGCGTGGATATCTCCGGCTTGGGATCGCCGGGGTATGCGGGCGTCCGCTCGGAGAGTTCCATGGTAAGGTCGACGTAGGGCATCGGTCAGGCGAGCTTGGCGCGCAGAAAATCCTTGAGTTCCGCGATCTTCACCCGCTCCTGCTTCGCGGTATCCCGATCCCGCACGGTCACGTCCTCTTTCTCCAAACTGTCGAAGTCCACCGTGATGCAATAGGGGGTGCCCGTTTCGTCCTGGGCGTAATAGCGCTTGCCGATATTTCCGCGCTCGTCCCAATCCACCGGGAATTCTTTTTTGAGGTCCGCATATATCTCCCGCGCCACCTTGATCAGCTCGGGCTTATTGGCGAGAAGCGGGAACACCGCCGCCTTGAAGGGCGCGAGGCGGGGATGGAGAGCGAGAACGACCCGGTCCCCTTCCTCGCGGTAGGCGTCGAGCAGGAAGAACAGAAGGGCGCGGTCCACTCCGCCGGAGGTTTCGATGACCCAAGGCAGATATTTTTCCTTGGTATCCGGATCGGTATAGGACATATCCGTGCCGGAGAATTTCGCATGCCGGGAAAGGTCCCAGTCGCCGCGGTGATGGATGCCCTCGGATTCCATCCAGCCGAAGGGGGTCTCATACTCGATATCGTACGCCATCCGGGAATAGTGGGCGCGCTCCTCCGGGGTCTGCTCGTGGAAGCGCAATTTTTCCTTCCGGATGCCCAGGTCCTCGTACCACCGCATCCGTTCCTTCTTCCAGTATTCGAACCATTTGCCGGATTCCTCCTCGTCGGGCTTAACATAGAACTGCAGTTCCATTTGCTCGAATTCCCGGGAACGATAGGTGAAATTGCCGGGGGTTATCTCGTTCCGGAACGCCTTGCCGATCTGCGCCACTCCGAACGGGATCCGCACTCGCGTGCTTGAGAGGATGTTCTTGAAATTGACGTGGACGCCCTGGGTTATTTCGCCCCGCAGGAACACGGAGGTTTTCTCGCCTTCCACCACTCCCAGCTTCGCTTCCACGAGCAGATTGAACTGCTTTGGTTCCGTCCAGGAGACCTCCTCCCCTTTCCAGGCGTGTTCCTCGGAATGCGCCTTGATCTCGTTCTCGCTGTCCGCCTTCACGCGGGTGTGGCACGATTTGCACTCCACGAGCGGATCCGTGAAGCCTTCCGCGTGTCCGGACGCCTCCCAGACGCGGGGGTTCATCATTATCGCGGCCTGGAATCCCACGACGTCGTCCCGGTCCCGGACCATTTTGGCCCACCAGGCCTGCTTCACATTGTGTTTGAGCTCCGCGCCCAGCGGTCCGTAATCCCAGGTCCCGCGCAACCCGCCGTATATCTCCGAGCCCGGGAAAATGAAGCCGCGCCGCTTGGCGAGACCGACCACCTTTTCCATCAAGTTCTCTTCTGTCATTTCTCGGTATTTATTCTCTCATGAATTCATCCTGGATTCCGGATCCTGAATACTAGATTCTTTCCCTATGGTTGTATATCCCTCTTTCCGCTCGCGGCCTGGGGATCAAAGGGAAGGTCCGTGCCCAGCTCCTCCGCGGTGTCCCGGAGAACGGTCTCCGTGAACGTATCCTTGCCCTGGATGCGGGTCTCGCCGAGGAATACGGCCCGCGTATCTCCGGCCTCCCGCGAAGAAGGCGTGTATTCCACCTGAAACACGGCTTCCATGGGGGTGTTGATCACTCCCCTCCCGGCGGGAATGCTGGGCAGCTCCCAGTAGACCTCCCCGGAGGCGGAGTTCAGCGTCGGCTTGGTCACCGTGTTGCTTTTGACCGCGCCGGTGAACCGGGCGCCGGAACGGAGCAACGCGGAAACCCTGGCCTCCGCTATGTCGTTCGCGTAATTCTTGACCGTCCAATGCACGGTGTACTGGGTGGGACTATTCACTCTAGGCGGATATGGGCCGGAATTCAAGATGCCCGAAGCCGCGTCCCGGAAGAGGGCCTTCGCGTCCACGATCAGGTCCCCGATGATCCTGGTTTCCAGCCGGGCGACCGAGATGGTCTTGTCCGCCGCGGTCCCCGGCGGCACGGTGGGCGATTCGATGCGCGCGTTCGCCTTCAGGGTGAAATTCTTGTCGCTCATGCGCTGGATCGGAAAGGACTTCTTCACCGGTACCTCCAGAGTAAGTTCCCCTTCCGCTCCGGGTCCCAGATTGGCCAATTCCCCCCGATTGGCGGCGTCCCAGGTCATGGTGTTCGAGAGCGAGCTCCAGGTGCCGTTCCCGCGCAGACCGGCGAAATCGAACATCTCTCCGGTCAGGGTCGCCCGCACCGTGACATAGCTCATGGCCGTCCCGGAATCGTTCTTATACCGGAAAGAATACCGGAGCCGTTCCCCGAGTTCCGCCCGATGGTCCGTATTGCCGTTCACCGTTATGCCGATCTGGAGCGGAGAAGCCGCCATGGCGACCTCTACGGTCTGGACGTTCAGATTGTATTTTTGTCCCTGAAGCTCCATGCCCAAGGTGGCCTGGAAGGAGAATCGGGATTGCGGCGGACCGACCAGGTTTCCGGAAGAGATGATCGCCTTCTTCTCTCCGGCCTTGAGCGCTCCCAGGTTCCAAAAATTATTCGCCCGGTCCGGCTCCTCGCTCGCTCCCTTGAATTGGAAGACCGGAGGGTAATCCAGCTTCAGAAAAAGATCCTTAAGGTCCTGCCCGCTTAGATTCCGGTATTCCACCCCGATCTCGAAATCCTCGCCGCTGGGGACCTTCTCCGGCAGGGTGAGCACAAGATCGATGCTCGAACGGCCCACGGTAAGGTCGGTCTCCGCCAGTTCTTCGAATTGCCCGGAGCTGCCTCCCAGCCGGTAGGTGACCTTGGCCTTGAGCCGCTTCACCGACTGCGGCGTGTCGACCACGATGAGCCGGAACGTCTGCTGGTTCAAACTGCCCGGTCCCAGGTCTCCCAGAAGCTGCTCCGCCACCCGCTGGTCCATGGACTTTCCCACCACCGAGACCCCGTCCGGAAGCATCAAGGCGATCTTCCCGTTCTCCAGGATCTTATCGGAGTAGTTCGAAACGGACACTCCCAGGTTGAACGGCTGGCCGGCGTATATCTCGTCCGGCGAGGCGAATTCCACTTCCACCGCCGCCGAGGCCGGCATTATAAGAAAATAAGCGCCCACGCCGATCGCCGCGAGCACCAGTACGGATATCCCGCCGATAAGAAATGCTCTGATCACTTGCCTATCAATATTATCTCATCCCGGCCAAGCTTCAAAGCGCAGTTCCCGCAGAAAAATTCCTGGTCGCGCGGGCGGAAAACCTCCGGATGCCTCCTGCCGCACAGAGTGCAGGACGCCTCTGCCGGATCCCAGCCCAGGATGCGCAGGGCCTCCGGCCAGGAAAATGCGCCGTCCGCAAGCATCTGCCACAACCGGAGCTCCTGCCCGCCCTCGTGGAGGATCCGGTCCAGGAGCGCCAGGTCCGGCGGCGGAACCTCGATCCTGCCCTGCTTCAAGGCGTCCACGGCCTGCAGGCCGCCTTTTTCGACCAGCCGGATGCGGACCAGATCGCCGGGCTGCAGATGCCCGGCGAGCTTGGAGGTTATCTTCCGGGCGCTTTTGACCTTGGCGGTAAGCTTCCCGAAGCGCTTGGTGAAAACGGAAAGCCGCAGGTCGAGATCGCCCGCGGGATAGGAATTCAGGACCACCGCCTCGCTCAAGTATTCCTGCATGATCTTAAGTCCGGTCTAATTCTAGAACGACAATGCCTCGGGCGCTAACGCGCGTCCGAGGCATTCATACTGCTGGTACCAGGGCCGCCGCGCGGCCCAGGTTGAAGAGGCGGACCTCCGATCTCCTCCGAACGGTAGCGTCGCGGCGGAGCACCGACAAGAACTCGAATTCCATGCCGTGCCCTTCAAACCGCGTGCGGACCGTCTGGGAGAAGAACCGGTAATCGGCCGGCTGGAGCTCCAGGGTGGTGAGCGTCTCGTCCCGGGCATCGCGCAACTGGTCGAAGAACCGCCAGCCGACGCGCACCGCGGGCGACATCCGGTTGTTCAGCCAAACGCGGACCAGGTCTTCCTGCTTGACCCGGACGGCCTCCACTAGCGAGATGTCCAGCACGTACAGGCCGGCCGTGTTCCTGCCCAGGAACTCCGGCACGTCCTTTTCGGTCCGGACCATCTCCTGGAACAGGCGTTTCTGGCCGCCGTTCCTGGGCCCCGCGTTCCGGTACTTCAGGAACACGTACCAGTACCGGGAATACGGGAATCCCGACCGAACCAGAGCGAGATGCGAATCCAGTTGGTTCACCCGCAGCTTCACGCTGTCGCGGTTCGAACCCGCCTTGGATTCCATCCCGACATCCAGGTCGTCCCGCGCCAGATCGCAGTCGCGATCGAGCTCCTCGGACCGGACGCCGCCCAGAACGTGCTGGGCCAGCCGCTCGGCGAAATTGCCCAGCGCCTTCACGTTCTGATCGGTACCCTTACGCCAGCCGAACCCCTTCCGTCTCTTCTTGCCTCCATTTTCGAATAGGAGGCTGTCGCTGCGATTCATCATAAGGCAGCCCCCTTCCGCTTAAAGATATACCACGAAGCCGGAACGGTCCGCCACCCGAAAATGGGGATATCCAACGCTTTGTAACGCGATCTTCATACGGACTTGTCAGGTTCCGCTTATTCCGTTTTAATATAACCGCTGCGCAGGTGGCAGAGCGGTCAATTGCACGAGACTGTAAATCCGCTTCGCTCGGCGACTAATTTGTATTCAATTTTGGGGGTAAAAACGAATTCACGATTTCGCAAAATATGGTTCGAGCCGATGTTTTTCAGAAATGTTGTCATTGCAGTCGGATTGGAGGAGGAAAGCAGATTAGCGGCTTGATTTAAGGATTTTACGAACTCACGAGCCGGTTCGAGCCAAGACAACCCTTTTATCTCAAAGTTGTTGATTTTTTCAGATAACGAAACTTTTTGAGACAACAAACTCTGTTTTTTGGCGGCGTATTCTTCTGTGGATAAAGCGTCTGCTAAATAGATGTCCAATAGTTTTTGAAGTTTTATCTCAATTTGCTCTAACTGCTCTTTCAAAACGCTAACCTCGGCTCGTGCGCCCTCTTGCGCTTTATCCTGTTCGTTATCCAACGCCGCCAAAACTTTTTCGGTGTCTTGGCTCGATAAAGAAACTTTTTGAAGATAAGAAGTGATTTGTTCGGTTAGTGCTTCCTCTCGGAGATAATGCTTTTCTTGGCAAGGACCTCTCTTGCGAGTACAGCGGTAATAGTGATGACCTTTCTGTTTCTCGGCGGTAATCGAGCAACCGCACGAAGCGCATTTCATTAAGCCAAGAAAAGCAAAATCATTTTTTCTCACATGGTGGAATTTTCCACGCCTCGCCATCACTTCTTGGCAGGAATCAAAAAGTTTCTTTGAGATTAACGGCTCGTGCTGTCCCTCATGAATTTCCCCACCATATTTCATAAGCCCGATGTAGAAAATATTTTGTAGAATACTTTGCACATTACTCAACGCTATCTCTTTGCCGAGATTACCGCGTAGGTCGTTTTCTTTACACCAATTTGCGAGAGAATGAAGCGTATATGCTCCAGTGGCATACATTTCAAACAATTTCTGTACCTTAGGGGCTTTCTCCCTATCAACATCAATGCCTCTCGTTTTGGCGTTATTAAGATAGCCAACCGGAGCCCAGCCGGGCCAAACGCCATTTCGTATTTTTTGGCGTAGCCCGCGCTTCACATTCTCTCGCAAATTATCTACAAAATATTTTGATTGTCCAAAAGCGATATTTAACATGAACAAACCTTGTGGTGTCGCTTCAAACCAAAAGGTGGGAAATTTGAGGGACTTAATCAAGCCGCGATCTACGAAATGAATAATCTTTCCGCCATCAATAGAATTACGAGCAAGACGATCGGGGTGCCACGAAATAATCCCGTCTGCTTTTCCTCTCTCAATCAATGCCAACATTTCTGCGAATTTAATTCGCCCGGGTTCTTTTGCGGTTTTGGCTTCCTGAAAGGAAGCGACAATTTCAAGTTTTTCTTTGGCGGCATACTC
>Ga0075906_106_pt1 | contig 15791 bp, 16 predicted proteins | sample RifGroA1_FD_68325 | JGI IMG/M metagenome (GOLD analysis project Ga0075906, IMG submission 68325) | Parcubacteria bacterium GW2011_GWA1_59_11 | reverse complement strand
GCCACTATCCGGAAATAATATGTTTGGCCGCCGGAGAGCCCGGAGATGTTCCGATAATAGGAATAGGTCGTCGAGCCGCTGCCCGCCGACTGACGCGAAGTGGATTGCCCCAGGGATTGGCTCGCGCCGTATTCGAACCAATATTCGGACGCAATGCCGTTCGCGTTCACCGAACCGCGCAGGGTGGCTCCGGTCGAGGTCACCCCCGTGGCGGCATTCGTGGTCACGGTAGGGGTCGGGGGGAGCGGGTCCGAGGGGGTAAAGGTCAATATTTGGCCGTTCGCTCTTCCTGACTCGTTCTCCGCCACCGCCCGGAAATGATAGGTTTGTCCCCCGGTAAGGCCGCTCACCGCCGCGCTCACGGCCGCCGCGGTGCTGCTCTGGGAAACATCCTGGCGCGACGTGCTCTGCCCCAGGGACGCGGAAGGACCGTACTCGAACCAGGCCTCGGTGGGCAGGCCGCCCGCATCGATCAAACCGTGCAAGGTGCCGCCGGTCGAAGTGACGGAGGTCGCGGACTGGGTCGTCGGAACGGGATCCAGCGCCCGGCACAAGAAAGTGTTCGAAGCGACCTGGGCGTCGGTCTTGTGCTGGTATTTGTAAACGTGCCCGACCGCCAGATTGTTGTCCGCATAGGTGAACACGTCGAAAGGCGGCGGGTCCTGCAGAAGCCAGTTCCAGCCGCCGTCATCGATCATTTTCTGAAGGGAATTCGCGGTGGCATCGCTGACGTTGGTCCAGGAGAGCTGGATGTCCATCCGCGAACCGTCGAAAGTGCAGGTGCCGGAAAGAACGCTCTGCCCCACCGCCCAAACCCCGGCCGGTAACATGACCGAGACGAGCAAGAGGATAAGAGATATCTTTCTCACGTTCGATTGAACACCTCGTAGATATTCAAGACCGCCTTCACCGCATCGCCCGCCGATATGTTGTTCTGTTTATAGAGCACGTCCGAGACGTCCCCGGCGGCCCAGATGCGGGGGTGAGAGGTCCGTTGGGTCTTATGGTCCACGACCACTTCCCCCATCCGGTTCATTTCCACCACGCCCTTCGCCGGATCCGAATTCGGCACCGCGCCGATCTCCACGAAGACTCCCTGCACCGCCAACTCCTTAATTTCACCGCTTCCGTCCTTGTAGCGCAAGCCGGACACGAATTGCTCGCCGATTATCTCCAGGGTCTCGGCGCGGGTGATCACCTGCACTTTGGGGTCTTTTCCTATCTTCTCCTGAGTCACGGCATCGCCTTTAAGCTCCTCGCCGCGCTCCAAAAGATATATCTTCCGGGCATAAGGCAGGGAATCCAGGACCGCCTCCAGCCCCGCGTTCCCTCCGCCCACGATCGCCACGTCCTTATCCTTGAAAATGGGGGCGTCGCAGATGGAGCAATAAGCGACCCCTTTGCCGTCCATCTCTTTCTCGCCGGGAATGCCGAGCTTTCTGCGCCGGCTGCCGGTCGCGAGCAGAAGATATTTGGTCAGCCACTTCTTGCCGCTTTCCGCGGAGATCTCCAGGCCATCCCCCATGTCCCGGATCCCGGCGATCCGCTCGCCCTCTTCGATCTCCAGGCCTTCCTGTGCGCGCAAGTGCCCCTCGAGCATCCCCGCGAGCTCCAGGCCGGAGACGGCTTTGGTGCCGATCCAGTTCTGGATCTCGTTGGAGACGATCGATTGCCCGCCGAAGGATTCCGCGACAAGCAGGGTCTTCATTTTTTTCCGGGCGGCGTAAACTCCCCCGGCCGCTCCCGCCGGACCTCCGCCCGCGATGATAAGATCGTATTGCATGACGGTCATTCCTTTCCTTCGTCCGCGCCCGCTCTCCCGAAAATGGCCCAAAGCGAGATCAGAAAAACCCCCAGTCCGGCGATGAGATTGCTCCAGACCATGATGGAATCGCCGGAATAGCCCAGAAGCCACGGCGAAAGCATTATCCAGACACCCAGAAAAACTTCGAACCAAAGCATCACCCGAATTCTATAACTTTAAATCCAATTTTGGAACTCCGGTCCTCGCCGCGGGCCCGCGTCAGCGCAAGAAACTCTCGATGAGCGGCTTGAACGGGGTCACTCGGGGATCGGTGCCCAAATATTCGAAAGGCTGGGCTCCGCTCACCTCCCTGCCGTTCACGAAGCTGGTGGGCGTACCGGTTATCCCCGCGCCCTGCGCCCGCTTGGTGTTCTCCTCCACCAGGCTCACGTATCTCTGGGAATCTATGCAAGCCGTGAACTCCGGAACGTCCAGGCCGACCTCCGTCGCCAACCCGAGGAACAGCTCCCGGTTGAGATTTCCGTTATGCTCCTTTCCGTCCAGGGATTCCGTCCGGTAAAGAGCGTCGTGATAGGCCCAGAATTTCCCCTGGTCCTTGGAGCATTCCGCGGCCGCCGCGGCGGCGACCGATTCCTGGCTCAAAAAGGCCAAATCCCGGTAGATCATTTTGGCCTTGCCTGTTTCTATGTATGCGCTGCGGATCTTGGGCTCCGTCTCCCTGAAGAAGCGCGCGCAGAAGGGGCACTGATAGTCGCCGTATTCTATGATGGTCACTTTGGCGTTCCGTTCGCCCAGGACCACGTCCCGATCGCCGATCTCCAACAATTTGGCCACCTTCCCGTCCTGAGCGTCGGAAGGAGGATCGTTGGTCCCGCCTTTCCCGACCACGTAGATTATGGAACCGGCGACAAGCAGGCCGGCGATCAATATGCTCGTCGATACGCTCAAACCGTTCTGGGAACCTTCGTTATGTTGATTCATAGGAATTCATTATACCAAATGGCCTACGGGGGCCAATAGGCCGGGCGGAAATCGTGTAGAATTAGGTCATGGCCGACCTCGGACCCTGGAACTGGCTTCTGACCTACGGGTACCCCTTGATGTTCGCGGGCATGGTGGTGGAGGGACCCATGACCACGGCGGCGGGGGCGTTCGGAGCCAGCCTGGGTTATTTCAACATCTGGCTGGTTTTTCTGCTCTCCATGCTCGGGGATATCCTGCCTGACATCTTCTACTACTCCGTGGGTTACTTCGGCCATCAAAGAATAGTGGCCAGATTCCTGCGCTTCTTGCGCATTTCGGACGAGAAGGTCTCCGCCGCCCGGGCGCTTCTCGCCCGCAACGAGCTCAAGGGATTGCTGCTCTTCAAATATACTCCGCTTCTCGCGATGAGCGGGCTGATCCTGACCGGTTCGAACCGGATGCCTTTCCGCAGATTCCTTTTGGCGGACATCCTGATCGGCATCCCGAACAATATCGTCTTCACCGGGATAGGGTTCCTGTCCGGCCAGGCGTTCGCTTCCGTGGCGGGCAAAGCGGCGCAGGCCGAACAGATCGGCGGAGCGATCCTGTTCGCGGCCGTGATATTCTACTTCTTTTACCGCCGACTGGTCCGGAAATGGACGGAGCGCGTCCAGAAAGAGATGGAGAACGGAACATGAAGATCGCCTTCTTCTCGGACCAATTCTATCCGGAACTGTCCGGAGTGGCGGATTCCGTCCTGGAGCTGGGGCGCGAACTCGCGCGACGGGGGCATGAGCTCCGCTATGTCGTCCCGCGCTATCCCCGGAAAGATTATCTTCGCTATGGAGCCGCATCTCCGGAGCCGGAGTTTCCGAGCCGGGTCGAAGTGATCCGCCTGCCTTCCCTGCCCCACCGGCCCCAGGGACGGACCGTGCTTCCCCTGCCGATCCTGTTTCCCGCCGCACGCAAGATCCTCGCCTTCCGGCCGGACATAATCCACGCCCAATTGCCCTACGGAACGGGAATACAGGCGCTGCTTGCGGCGCGGAAACTGAAAATTCCCCTGGTCGGAACGGACCACACGCTCATCCGGGCATTCGTGGCGGCGAACGGCATCTTCCGCGCGAAGTGGTCCGAGGATCTCGCCTCAGCCTACGACGCCTGGTTCTACGGCCGGTGCTCTTTCGTAAGCGCTCCTTCCCGGGCGGTTTTCGAGGGCATGAACCGGTTCGACCTTTCCGTTCCGCACCGGGTCATTTCGAACCCGGTCCGGCCCGGGGATTTTTCTCCGCCGACGGCGGATGAACGCGATAGCGCCCGGAAGAAATTCGGAGCGGCCGGTTTCGTTCTGCTCTATGCGGGCCGGCTGGCGCCGGAAAAGGACCTGGATGTCGTGCTCAATGCCGTCGCCTCGGCGAAAACCGAAATGCCGGAGCTGGAACTCCTGATCGCAGGCCGGGGACCTTCCGAAACGTCTTTGCGGAAAATCGCCGAGAGGACGGGCATTTCGAATTCGGTCCGCTTCCTGGGACTCTTGCGCGGCCGGGAACTTGTCTCCGCCTATCACGCGGCGGACGCCTTCGTCATCATGAGCACTTCCGAGACCCAAAGCCTGACGACCATGCAGGCCATGCTCTCCGGGCTTCCGGTCATCGCCGCCCGCGCGGCGGGCCTCGCCGAATACGTGCGGCCGGAGATCGGGCTTCCGGTCGAACCGGGCGACGTTTCGAGTCTTGTGCAAAGGATATCCGAACTTCGCCGCGATCCCGCCCTGCGCTCGCGCCTGGGAACCTCCGCCCGGCGGGCGGTCAAAGAGTTTTCCGCGGATCGCATCGCCGCGATCTGGGAGGGCGTATACCGGAACCTGCTCGCGGGCCGAACCGGCTCCGGTGGGCTATAATGAGGGTATGAAAATAAGCTTCGTTATACCGGCTTATAACGAAGAGGAGTATCTACCGAAGTGTCTCGCTTCCATCCGCAGGGAGCTTGAGACCGCTCCTCTGCCTGCCGAGATCATCGTGGTCAACAATGCCTCCACCGACGGGACCGCCCGGGTGGCGGCCGGCGACCCCCTGGTGCGGGTGGTGGAAGAACCCCGCAAGGGCATCGTGTGGGCGAGACAGAGGGGGCTCCTCGCGGCGGAGGGTGAACTCATCGCGAACATCGATGCGGACGTGGAGCTTCTGCCGGGATGGCTCGCCAAGGTTTCCCGAAAGTTCGACCGGCAACCAGGCCTGGTATGCCTCTCTGGTCCTTTCCGCTATAAAGACCTACCCGTCCTTTACCGCGGAGCGGTCTTCGTCTTTTATCTTATGGGTCTGCCTTTCCACCTCATTTTCCGCTCCCTGCGCATGGGCGCGATGGTCCAGGGAGGAAATTTCGTTCTCCGGCGTTCGGCGTTCGAGCGCGCGGGAGGCTATGATACTTCCATTCAATTCTACGGCGAGGACACGGAGGTGGGCAGGCGCCTAGTGAAGTTCGGCGGGGTCGAATTCTCCTTCGATCTGCCGGTGTTATCTTCCGGCCGCCGCTTGCGCACGGAAGGCTTCCTCCGGACCGGCCTGCGCTACGCGATCAATTTTCTCTGGATAACCCTGCTCCACCGTCCGTATCATCAGGACTCCGTGGACATTCGAGGCGAAGAAAGATATCCTCGTAAAAAATGAAGCGTTTCCTGCTGTTCCTGGGAGACATAGCCGTACTTTATCTGAGCCTGATCCTGGTGCTCTGGCTGCGCTACGGCTCTGATTTTTACGGGGAGCTTTTAGAGCGGCATCTGACGCCTTTTACCGCGCTCTTCCCGCTGTGGCTCCTCACGTTCTACGTGACCGGTCTTTACGATCTCCGGGAGCTCCGGAACGGCCTGGAATTTCTGCGCATCTTGGGCACCGCCATTCTGGTGAACACCGTCCTTTCGGTGGCCTTCTTTTATCTGCTGCCCATCTCCGAAATCGCCCCGAAAACCAACCTGCTCCTGTTCATCGCGGTCTTCATCCTGCTGGAGATGATCTGGCGCAGGTCGTTCAACCGTCTGGCCAAGAATTGGCAGCCGTTGCGCATGGCGATCATCGGACAGGGCGGGGCCGTGATCGAGCTCCGGACTTTCATCGGCCAGAACCCCCAGCTGGGGTACGAGATCGCCCTGGATTTCCCGGACGAAAGGTCCCTGCCCTCCTTTGAGGACCGGGAGACCTGGCGAAGGACGATCCGGGAGCACGGGCTGGAACTGATAGTGGTGCCGGGTAATTTTTTCCGGAAAGAGAAGTTCACCAAGAATTTTTTCCGACTTTTGAATCTGGGCATCGAGGTTCGGGACTTTCCTTCCTTCTACGAAAGCGTTTTCCGCAGGATACCTCTGTCGGACATAGACGAAGAATGGTTCTTGAAATATGTGGGGAGCCGTCGCCTGGTATATAGCCATGCCAAACGGTTCTTGGAATTCACCCTGGCGCTTCTCATTTTGGCCCTGTTCCTGCCGCTTTGGCTCCTGATCGGCCTGCTCACGAAACTGTCCTCTTCCGGCCCGGCGATCTATCGCCAGGTCCGCATGGGCCAGTTCGGAAGGCGGTTCACCTTATATAAATTCCGGACCATGCGCAAAGACGCCGAAAAGGACGGGCCGCAATGGGCCGCGGTCAAGGACGATCGTTCCACCTGGGTGGGACAGGTCCTGCGCTTCACCCACCTGGACGAACTGCCGCAGATGTGGAACATCATGAAAGGACAGCTTTCTTTCGTGGGCCCGCGGCCGGAACGGCCGGAGTTCGTGGAAATACTGCGCAAAGAGGTCCCGTACTACGAGACCAGACTGCTCGTAAAACCGGGGCTTACCGGCTGGGCGCAGATCCACCATCGCAAGGACGCCACGGTGGAAGACGTGACCAGAAAGATCCAATTCGATCTTTATTATCTGAAGAACAGGTCCATGATCCTGGACCTGGCCATTCTGCTCAAAACCCTACGTTTGTTCGTCTCCAACCCCAAATGAAAATACTCTTGACCGGCGGGGCCGGCTTCATCGGTTCCCATGTGGCGGATGCCTATATCCGGGCCGGCCACCGCGTGGCCGTTCTGGACGATCTGTCCTCCGGATCCCGCAAGAACCTGAACCCCAGAGCCAAATTCTACAAAGGGGACATCCGCAATCCGAAGCTGCTCCGCCTGATCCTCAAGAAGGAGCGGCCGGAGGCGATCAACCACCATGCCGCGCAGGTGAGCGTGGTGCGTTCCGTCCGCGACCCCGGGGAAACCATGTCCGTGAACGTCCTGGGCACGGTGAATCTGCTTTCGGCGCTCGCGGAGTCCGGGCGCAAAGCGAAATTCATTTTCGCATCCACGGGCGGCGCGATCTACGGCAGTCCGCGAAAACTGCCTGCTTCCGAAAGAACCCCCGCGAACCCGCTCGCGCCCTACGGATTTTCCAAGCTCCTTGCGGAGAAATGCGTGCGCTTCTTCGCGGAACAGGCCGGATTCCCATACGTCATCCTGCGCTATGCCAACGTTTTCGGTCCCCGCCAGGACCCCGATGGCGAGGCGGGAGTGATAGCGATATTTCTGGGGTTGATGCGCGAAGGACGGCGGCCGGTAATCTTCGGCGACGGCACCAAGACCAGGGATTATGTTTTTGTGGGCGACATCGCCCGGGCGAACTTTGCCGCGCTCCGGCGGGGCGGGGGTTCGACCATGAATCTGGGAACCGGCAAGCAGATCTCGGATCTGGACGTTTTCCGGGCGACGGCGGCGAGGGCGGGATTCAAGGGTGAACCGCGCTTCGCGCCGTTCCGCTTCGGGGAAACCCGCAGAATAAGTTTGGATTCGCGCCTGGCTCGGCGGATCCTGGGCTGGACCCCTAAATTCGACCTCGCTCGGGGAATGCGGGAGATCGATCTTTAGCGCCGACCTCCCCTTCCAGCGCGAACTGGACCAAGTTCCGAGCGTAATCCTCCCATGTTCGGGTCTTCGCGAATTCCTGGCCTTTCCGAGCTATTTTGCGATACAGGCCGGGTGTTTCAAAAAGGGTCCGGACCCTTTCCGCGATCTGGTCCGGCCTCCGGGGGTCGACCAGGAGAACGCTTTTGCCTTCCTCGAGCGCCTGAGCGACGCTCGTATTTCTGGCCGCTATGAGCGGCAGGCCCCCCGCCATGGCTTCGAGCGGCGAAGTACCCCAGATCTTATGCTGGTTCAAAAACACGAAAACGTCGCTCTCGCGGTATGCCCGATGGAACCGGTCCCGAGGGAGCTGTCCGAATTCGAATCGGACATGACCGGCCATCCCCGCTTCCTCCGCTATCTCCAGCAGATACTCCCGGTATTCTTTGTTCTTCCAATGATCGGGGCAGACCAGATTGACCTCGGCGTTCAGACCCTGTTTCCGTAAAGTGGCCCCCGCGAGCAGGATATCCTCGAAACGCCGGGTGGGATGCAGCGCCCCCACGCCCATCAGGACCACTCTTCTGGCCGTACGGTGGTCTTTGACCGGGGCATAGAATTTACGGTAATCGACCGGCATTGCGAGCACTTTGACGCTCGCGGTGAGCTTCTCCGCCACCCCCCGCCGCCGCTCGTCCAAAACCACCAGGACGTCGATATATTTGATGTGTCTTTTGGCCAATATGGTCTCCCAAGCAAGAGTGAGTATGTTCACCATCTCCGAGGCCAGATCTTTCTGGCGCAAACGCTGGAACGGGACCTCATTCATGGTCCAGATCGCCCTCACCCAGGGATTCTTTTGCTTGTAGCGTTTCACCAATTGGAACGAGGCGTCATTGTGGCAGTGAACGATGTCGAAATCCCCGTCCATCATGTCCACGATGCGGGCGATCGCCTTGCGATGCAGGAGATTGCGGCGGATGCGCTCCCGCACCTTGCCGAGAAATCCCCGGGCGCCCACGAGCGACATCAGGGGAACGTTCAGGCGCGCGACCCGGATATCCATGCCCGCGTACAGGTCCGGAAAACAGGCGGGGTCGAATTCCGCCGAATATATCACCACCTGATGTCCCAGTTTCTCGTAGGCCTTGGCGACGGAAAATACGATCCGGGAATCGGCGGACTCGCGGGTGAGATCTAGTGAGATCAGGGCTATCTTCATGGTTCAAAAACCGTTCCGCAGGGGATGTTGAAACTACATACTCTCGCGGGGCGGAACAAAACTACAAACTGCGGGACCGCAGAAATTTCTGAAGGAGCCAAGAACTGGATTCTATCTTGCCGCCCTTTCCCACGTTAAAAGCCATCGCGATGCCCAATTTCTTGCACAGCAACTGCTCCGGATTCAAGGAGGACGAGCTCTTGTTGGCGTCCTTTCTGTTCCTGTCCCCGCCGTTCGCGAAAACATGCGGCTTCAATCCTGATAATTCCCTGCATACGCTCATATCCGAGGGATTCCGGGGGTGCTTGGAGATGATCACTTCGTCCACGTATCTTATGCCCTTGAGCACCTCCTTTCTCTGTTTTTCATCCATGAACACGAAATTTTTCTTCTTCATCAGCCAGTTGTCGTTGTTCAGGATCACCACCAATCTGTCCCCCAGGGATCTGGCATGCTTGAACAGGCGGACATGCCCGGGATGGATAGGATCGAACCCTCCGCTCACCGCGACCACCACTTTCCCCGGTTTTTTATTTCGGATGACGGCCACTTTAAGAAGTGATTTTCTGGCTGAAAAGTGATACCTTTACCTGGAGATTATATCGCATGTGGCTTAAAATCAAGAACCTTCTTTTCGCGAACCGCTCCGTCCGGCAAACCGTCGCCAAGAACACGTTCTGGCTGGGCGTTTCGAACATCGGCGGCCGTCTGCTCCGGGCGATCGTCATCATCTACGCCGCCCGGGTTCTCGGCGCTTCCGAGTGGGGCGTTTTCTCCTATGCCGTATCCCTGACCGCGTTCTTGACCATTTTCACGGATATCGGGGTAAGCCCGGTCATGACCAGGGAGATAGCGAAGCTCCGGGGAGAGCCCGAGAACCAGCGCCGGATCCTTTCCACCGCGTTTTTCATCAAGACGGTCCTGCTTCTCCTCGGCCTGGGGGTCATATTTTTCGCGACCCCCTATTTCATGCCGAACGAGAAGGTAAGGGCAATCCTGCCCCTGATCGCTTTCATATTCGCGTTCGATTCCATAAGGGATTTCGGATTCTCGCTGGTGAGGTCCATGGAAAAAATGGAATGGGAAGCCGCTCTCTATCTCCTGACGAACCTGGCCATCGTCGTCTTCGGATTCATCTTTTTGGCGTCCAGCTCCACGGTGATATCCTTCACCGCCGCCTATACGGCCGGGGCGGGCATCGGCATGTTGGCCACGGTTTACGCCCTGAGACACCATCTGCGGGGGGTCTTCTCCGGATTCTCCAGGAAATTGGTCCCCTACATACTAGGTTCCGGCTGGCCGTTCACCCTTTCCGCGATCCTTGGGATCCTGATGATCGACATGGACGTACTCATAATCGGCTGGCTCCGATCCGCCGAGGAGGTCGGTCTCTACTCCGCCGCCCAGCGCATCGTGCAGCTCCTGTATATCCTGCCTTCCATACTGGCCACCAGCCTTCTGCCGACCTTCTCCAGGCTGGCCGGAAGGGACGAGAAGAAATTCAAATTCGGTTTTGAAGGCGCGCTATGGGCAGCATATTCCCTGGCCATACCCATTTCGATCGGCGGGGTCCTCCTGGGCGGAGAGATGATCGAGCTCGTGTTCGGACCCGGTTTCGCGGGAGCGGCGCTTCCCTTCCGGATACTCATGCTCACGCTCTTGATCAGCTTCCCGGCCGTGATCCTGACCGGCGTGATATTCACCCACAACAAGCAGAAGCAGCTCGCCGTGTATGCGGCGATCGGAGGGATATCCAACATCGTTCTGGACCTTCTCGTCATCCCCCGCTACGGCATCGGGGGGGCGGCGGTCGTGACCCTTTTCGCCCAGATCCTGTCCAATTTGTATCTGTGGCGCGTTGTGCGCTCCATCGTCAAGCCGGATATCGTGAGTCGGTTGAAGCGGGTTTTCGTCGCGGCGGCGGCCATGGGAGCGGCGGTCTTCGTGTTCGACCGATTCGACATGAACGTGATCCTCGCCGTGATCCTGGGCGGAGCGATATATTTGGGCGCCCTGCTGGTCCTTAAGGAACCCGTGGTTCAGGAGATCAAGCTGATCTTCGCCGCCAAGGATGCCCCCGGAGAGGCGTAGGATCAACCGACCATCCGCCTTTTCAACTTCGCGAGTTCAAAGTGGACCGCGCGCCTCAGCGGGGCGGGCAGGAAGGAATATAGGTATTGGATCCAATTCAAGACCAGGGCCGGCAGGTAGTGCGGATATTTACCCTTATAGCGCCTCATGACCCTGAGCGACATGCGCAAATGGAGGCGCATCTTGGCGAGCGAAATATTGCCGCCGCTTACCGTGTAATAAGCGAAATATTCCGGGAAATTATACAACTTCCCCAGAAGGCCCATCTTCATCCAAAAGTCCCTGTCGCCCGAGGAGGGCAGCGACTCGTCGTGCAGCCCCGCGGCTTCCCCCGCCGCCCGCCGGTAAAGCGCGGTGCTGTTCGCGACGGGGTTCCCGAAAAGCATGCGTTCGCGGATCTCCTCGTGGGTACGGGGCTTCAAGTAGCGGTACAGTTCCTTGCCGGACTCGTCGATCACGATCATGCCTCCGCCGCAACCGACATGATCGGGGTTCTCGTCCAAAAAATCGATCTGCTTTTCGAGTTTTTTCGGATCGCACCAGGGATCGTCATCGTCCATCATCGCCACATATTCTCCCCGCGCGATCCGGAGACCCCGATTATAATTCCGGGAGATCCCCTGGTTCGTTTCGCTGCGAACATAGATTATCCGCGGCTCTTTCTTCCGCCATCCCTCCACGACCGCAGGCGTGTCATCGGCCGAACCGTCGTCCGCGATTATGAGCTCCCAGTCCGGGAAGGTCTGGGCGCGGGCGGATTCGATCGTGCGCGGGATCATGCGCGCGCGGTTGCAGGTGGCCATCAATATGCTGACCCTGGGCGACATGGTTCTATTTTACCTCTTTAAGAAGCGCGGCCCGCCGGAAGTAATAAAGCTTGAGCGCGAACCACTGCAGGATCCGGATCGGCACGGAGGAGACAACGGCGCGGATGAGGCCGGAAAGGATGCGCCCGGACAGACGGCCTTCCAGGGCTTTGGCGACGAATTCCAGGGCAGAAGGTTTTTCCCCGACCAGGAGATACGCGAAAGCGGTCTTCAGGCGGTACCTTCTCAAATGCGAATCCATGTCGTATCTCGCGCGCTCTGCGGCGCTCATTTTCGCGTTCACATCCTCGATGACCCTGAGCGCGGTCAATTTCATCTGGGGCTGGCGGGAGAGCCCCTGGATACTGCCCTCCCGGCGCAGGCGGAGCCTCACCAGGATCTCCGGCAAAAAACAAATCTTTGCGCCGCCCAAGGTCAGTCGCAGCCAGAACTCCAGGTCCTCCGCGAATTGCCTTATCTCCTCGTCGAAATAACCGAAACGGTCGAAGACCCTCCGCCGGAAAAGCGTGGCGGAAGGCGCGATGAAGGAGCGCCGGAGGATGTTCGGCAGCACTTCCTCGCCGGAATAATATTTATAGTCCAGTTTCAAAGATTTCTCCGGCTCCTCGTCCCAGAAATGATACAGGTCGCAATAGGAAACATCGCAGGAGAGATCCCGTTCCATGTGCGCGATCTGCTTCTCCATCTTATCCGGCGTGAAAATATCGTCCGCGTCGAGGAGCGCGACATACTCGCCCTTCGCGCGCCTTATGCCGGCGTTCCGGGCTCCGGAAAGCCCCTGGTTCTCCTGTGGGAGGTATTCTATTTTCCCCGCGGCCGCATAGGGTTCCAGGATCCTCCGGGTGTCGTCGGTGGATCCGTCGTCCACCACGACGATCTCGATGTCCGGATAGGTCTGCGCCAGCGCCGAATCGACCGCCGCACGGACGTATCTCGCGGCGTTATAGGCCGGGATGATTATGGATGCTTTGATCATCGCGTAAGTCCCATTTTTCGGAAAAGATCCTCGAACCTGCGCTCGTAGGTGTGTTCGCGGAGCGTCCGTTCATAGGCCGCCTGAGCGATATGCTCCCGTTCCTCGTCGTGCTTCAGATAGTGATTTATCTTCCGGACCAGGTCCGCGGTGGTCCCGTCGTAATAGACCATCTCCTTGCCGTCCTCATAATACTTATCCATATCGTCGGCGTAGCCGGAGATCAGGAACGTCCGGCATCCGGATATCTCGAAAGGCCGGGCTTTGATCTGGGGCACGGTCAAATGCCGCCAGGTCCTTAGGTTGTCTCCGAGGCGGAGGTCCGGCACGAGCCGGTCCAAAGAGCGCCGGAACAGAATGCGCGCCAGAGACCTCGGCCGCCAAAGCGCGGCGGGCTCATTCAAATTGAGGTTTATCTTGCTCCGGGAAAGACTCGCGACCGCTTCCTCGCGGGACAATCTCCCGCCCGGCCATTTCCAGCCTCTCGCCCAAACCTCCACCCCCGCCCGGCGCAGTTCCCGGACGATGCGCTCCCGTTCGGAGGTGCGTTGTCCGATGAAAGAAACGCTTATGTCCCGCGGCCCCTCCGCCGGGCGCCAAAGCCGGGGATTGCATGCCCATTGCGAGCGAAGAACGTTCGTTATGCCGTAGCGGGAGTAGATCGCCGGCGCCGCGGACCAGGTGGTGATCGCCCAGGTGAAGTGCGGGGCGTAATGGCGCGAGTAATTCCAGATCCGCCAATGATCGTCCGCGAACCAGGCCGCGCTCACGGTCAATTTATTCATCTCATCCAAGATGCGCGGGTCGAATTCATCCGAGAACATGAAGGCGAAGAGCAGGTCCGGCTTTTCTTTTTTCACGAGTTCCAGCAATCGCCCGTTGAACTCCTTTTTTCCCATCTCGATTATCGCGTCGTATGGGTATTCCACGACCTCGAGGCCCGGCATGTTCTTCAGGGTCAGATAAAAATTGTCGTATTCAAAACTCGGCTTCCGCCGAGGATCGTAGTTTTCCGCCCGGATGCCGCAATAGATTATTTTCATGATGGGATCACGGATTCCGGATTATTCCGACCACGATCGCGTTCGCGGCATGGAACGGCTTTCCATAGCGGCTCCCGCGGACTTTTTCCTTGGGTATTTCTTCCCACCTGTTCTTCGCATCGATCCGCCGCAGAAAATACTCCGCGTCGAAGGGAAGCTCGCCGGAGAACAATCTTTTGTCCATTTCCGGATTCCAACCCAGGGGCATGGTCACGATCATCTCTCCCCCGGGGGCCAAGGCCTTTTTGAGGTTAAGGAGCGAGTCGCGGATCTTATCGGGTTCGGACTCGTCCGGCGGGTCCCAACCCACATGCTCCATGGTGGAAATGCTCACGATGATATCGTATTTTCCCTTCGGGCGGAAGCGGAGCACATCCTCGTTGATCAGGCCTTCTCCCCGTTCATACTTATCGAGCACATCGTGGGATATGGGGTAATAGAAGGCAAGCACGTTCCCGACCTCGAGAACGCGCTTGCCGTTCTCCGTGGCCGACCTCACCGACTCCCAGACCATGGGAACCTCCACGGTGCGCTCGTTGTTCCAGGTGAAATTGTGCGGATGATACAGATACTCGTATGTCCGACCGCGAAAAGAAAAGCTGGGCTGCTTCGGCTTCCGGAATCTCCGCGTGAGCAGATGCCCCGCCATGCTGTAGGGGAAAATGAAGCCGTAAAAAACGATCCTTCTCCAGATCGCGAGCAGGATCCCCGGGATGCCTCCGCCGTAAGCGACAGCAGAAAATGATGCAGCTCTTCGTCGCTCTGGAATTTCCGCCGATCGATGAAGCAGGACTCCGGGACGAGGGAGGATATGTCCGGCGCTCCCAGGTACACGGGTATGACCCCGGCGGCCATGCAGTCGAATATCTTCTCGCTCACATAGCCGTCATATACGCAGTTCTCATAGCAGATCATGAATTTGTACTTGCTGATGACCGGCATCTTGCCACCTGCCGTTCCCCGGAAAGAGCGCCGGACGTATTTTTTGTAATGCCAGAAAAGAGGGTGGCGCGGCATCTTGTCCCAGCGATGGCCGTAGAGGTCGAAACCGGGCACCGCGCTCCAATATTTGATCGCCCGCAGCCGTTCCCCGAAGAGTTCCCGCCGGAAAGAATGCGGAAAATTGTTCGCATTCATGAACACCATGAATTTCTCCTTGGGTTCGTCGAAATACGGCGTGGTTATGTCCCCCGCGCCGTCCGCGTAATAATTGAAATATTCCGACCCGTGTCCGAAGCCCCGGCAGGTCAGGAATATCTTTTCATACAATTCGTTGAGCTTGGCAAGGTTCCGGTAAACTCCAGGCGTCACCACGGGCGGCTCGGCATGGAAGAGAATGCGCCGCTTGAAATGCTCCGCATTCTCAAGAAGGAACCGCCTGCGCTCGGAGGCACATGACCTCTCCCGTCGGTACCAGCTCCTTATCCATTGAATGGCCCGGCGAAGAAACGGCGCTTCGGGGTGCACGTGCACCAGGAGGATGTCGTCTTCCGCTCGTTCATCCGGAAGCCAGAGGTCGAAGGTGTGCACCTCTATACCGCGCCTCCGGCACGCATCGCGGAAGGTTTTCCAAAAGCCGAGCTGGCGAGGATTCCCTTCCCGGTCATCCGCGAACATCGCATCGCCAAGCGCTTCTTTGCCGGATGGGAGAATATATATCCTCATTTTTATCCCCGCCGGAAGTTCTTGTTCCTGCAGAAGATCTCGGCGAATTCCCGGGACGGCCGGGTGATCTCGAAGCCCAGGCCCGCTAGGAAGTTCGTGAGCTTCGCGATATCTCCATCCTTGTGGTATTCGATGGTCATTATGCCGATGCGCTTCAAGATATCGGCCGGCGTGTTGTACAAAACATCGTATTCCGCCCCTTCGCAATCCATCTTGATGATATCGCAGAAATCGATGCGGTGCTCCTCGAATATTCGGGCGAGCGTAACTGCCGGCACGCGGATGGTCCCGGGTTTTTCGCTCACGCCATAAAGTCCGAGGTGCGCCGGAGAGACGGAACCGAAAGCGCTGTCAGAAGGCACGAAAATGTCCA
>Ga0075906_120_pt1 | contig 16279 bp, 15 predicted proteins | sample RifGroA1_FD_68325 | JGI IMG/M metagenome (GOLD analysis project Ga0075906, IMG submission 68325) | Parcubacteria bacterium GW2011_GWA1_59_11 | reverse complement strand
CCGAGCTCGTTGTTCGCATACATGACCGAGACGAGGACCGTCCGGCGGTCAAGCGCGGCCCGGACCGTTGCCAGATCCACCCGCCCTTCCCGGTCGACCGGGATCTCCACCACCTCCGCGCCGGCGTTCTTCAGTTCCCGGGCGGCGGCAAGCACCGATTCGTGCTCCACCGCGGAGACCAGCACCTTCGGGTTCTTGACCTTGCTGCCCAAGACCGCGCCGCGCAGGGCAAGGTTGTTCGCTTCCGTCGCGGAACCGGTGAAGATTATCTCGCGGAAATCCGCGCCGAGCAGAGCGGCCATTTTTTCCCGCGCGGAATCGAGCGCGGCCTGGGCCGCCTGCCCGAAGGAATGGAGGGAGCCGGGATTGCCGAAGTTGCGATCGAAGAACGGCAGCATGGCGCGAAGCACGGCGGGGTCGACCGGAGTGCTCGCGGCGTGATCCAGATATATCCTACGCGGAGGCATCGGCGAAAAGATTGCGCAAGAACTCCACGCGTTCGTTCTCCCCGGTCTCCCGGTTCGGGATCAAGAAGAATTTCCGGTCGCGGTATTGCTCGTACAGCCGCCGGGTAAGTTCCACGTCCTTCAAACAGTAGCTCTTGAGCTCCTCCAGCTTGCCTTCCCGGAACAGGCGCGCCGCATCCGAACCGTGGCCGCTCTTGCCCTCTCCCAGATTCGCCTCCGCCAGCCGTCCCAGGCTCACCCGCCGGCCGGTCACAAGCTCGATCTCGTCCAAAAGATCCAGTCTTTCCTTATGGAAGAGATTCAGGGGCGGATCCAGTTTTTGAAAATAGCGGTTCAAAACGGGTACGTCGTAGCGGTTGCTTGAAAATCCGACCAGGAGCCGGCTCGCGCGGAAAAGGTCCGCGGCCTCGGGAAGTTCCGACTCCTCGAAGCAAAAATATTCGCCGCGGGCGTAAGAATAAACGCCCAAGGCGGAGATGCGCAGGGCTTCGTAATTGAACCAGCCGACCTCGGGGTCGCTGAAGAAATTTTGGGTCTCCAGATCGAAGACAACAGTGTCAGGTATCATGTGTCAGGTATCAAGTTTAAGATGCTTGATCAAACCGCCCAGCAGAGAGCCCGTGGTCCGGCGTTGCATTTCCAGATGGCCGTATTCGGCCGCAGAAATATACCCTAAATCCCGTGCCAACTCAAAGTAATACTCCAGCTCCACCAAGGATCCGTTGGCTACGAAAAGGAACTGCTTGAATTCCTTTTTGCCGGAACGCGCCTGTCCTTCCAAAATGTTGGCCACAACCGAAACGGCGGCCCGACGCATTTGGGAAGTCAAGCCGAAGACTTCAGACTTTGGAAAGTTTTCTGTGATCTGGTAAACGGCAATAGTGAGTTTGTGAGCTTCCGCGTAAACTCGTAGTTTCTTGTACCCTTTTTCCATGACACCTGACACTTGATACTTGATACCTGATACCTGACACTTCAAACGTGCCGGTCGGCGACGTTCGTGGCGGCGTAGCTGCCCGGCTTCACGATCGCTTCGAAATTGTGCGCGCGGATCATGCCCACCACTTCCTGGATGACCGCGCGGGTCTCTCCCCGCTCGCCCACGTCCGCATGTATCTCGAAATCCCACTGCGGCGCGAGCGCGGCGCCCGGTCCTTCCGCGATGGAGGACATTTTTTTGAGGGACAGGAGGGTAATCTTCGCGAGATCCAGCGAAATGAGCACTTCCCGGATTATGCGGTCCCGAAGCGTGTGAAACTTGGCGAGCTCCTGCCTGCGCCAGAAATAACGGCCGCCGTGCCCCACCCGGTGCACCACGATCGCCGAAACGAAATCCGCCCGCCCGCCGGACAGAAGCTCGGAATCCGTGCCGATGGTGACCTTGTACCGCCGCATGGGTTCGGCCTGCATGAAACGCACTATCTCATCCACCACCTGGGGCAGGTCGAAGCGCGGCCCGTAAGAACTTATAAATGTAAGATTTTCCTCCATCCTCGCTACTCTAACCCCTGCGCTCGGCGGGTGTCAATCAAATGCAAAGTGCCCGCAGAATCGTTTTCCGCGGGCACTCACTCGCGCCGCTCTCATGGTCCGCCTCCGCTCTACAGCCTTTCATCGTTCAGTTCGACGAACCTCTCTTTTCTTTCTTGCATCACCTCCAGGTCGAGCTGAAGCTCCCGGAACAGTTCCCCGAACTCCCCGGGGAGTCCGGCGGACTGATCCAGGATCATCTGGGCGAGTTCGCCGAAGAGCTCCGCCTGTTTCAGGCGCTCGGGAGGAGGCATCGGCCGGACAGCGCCGAAGACCTTCCTCAGGTTCGTTCGCAACGAACCGATCGCCTGTTCCAGTTCCTGGATGTCCTTGTTCTTGGGCTGCCGGCGCAGACGGCCCAACAGGTCCTTCAGGTCCTGAACGCTGCTCATGGTCCACCTCCTTTCTCCGGCGCAGCAGCCGGTTGAACTGCCTTAATAATTGAGGCTCGCGGCGGCCTTGTCAAAGTGCCGGACCTATCTGCCGCTTTGCGCAACGCTCCGTCCGGCGGTTTCCTTGATCCGTCCCGGCTCCGCGAGAAGCTTCCTGAGCTTATTGAGCTCCGCGAGCAGGATCTTCTTGTTCCGCGCTTCGACGTTCAACCGCAGGAGCGGCTCGGTGTTCGAAGCCCGCAGATTGAAGCGCCAGGTCGGGAATTCCACGGACAGGCCGTCGATCCTTTCGATCTTGCCCTCCGCATACGCTTCCTCCATCCGCCGCAGCACTTCTTCCCCGGCTTTGCGATCCTCCAGGGGGAAATTTATCTCTCCCGAGTTGGGATGTTTCTTGAGCAGAGGGTCCAGGAAGGCGGACAGTTTCTTACCTTCCCTGCCCATCATGCTCAGGATCAAAAATACCGGCAGGAAACCGTTGTCCCGGTTGAAGGTCTCTCGAAAGTAGAAATGGCCGCTCATCTCCCCGGCGAACTGGGCGCTCTCTTTTTTCATGCGTTCCGCAATGATGGTCATGCCCGCCCGGGAGACCACTACCCGGCCGCCGAGTTCGCGGCCGACCTCCTGGGTGGCCCAAATGAGCCGCGGGTCGGTGATCACCACGCTGCCCGGTTTTTTTCTCAAGGTCTCCCTCGCCAAGAGCGCGGTCACAAAATAGCCTTCCAGAAATCTGCCCGCTTCATCCACGAAGAACACGCGGTCGCCGTCCGCGTCCCAAGCGATGCCCAGATCCGCTTTTTTCTTCAGGACCAGCCGGGAAAGCTCGATGCGGTTCTCTTTGAGCAGAGGATCCGGAGCGCCCTTCGGGAAACTTCCGTCCGGTTCGTCGTTCAAACCGATGAGCTTGAAGGGCAATTTGTACCGCTCAACGAATTTGCGGAACAGCTTCGCGGATACCCCGAAATTGCCGTTCAAAACCAGGGTCATGGGCCGCAGTTTGTCTATCGGCGCGACCGCCTTCACAAAATCGAAATAGCCCGCGACCACGTTCTTGCGGACGGCCCGGCCCGGCTTTCCGCTCTTTAAAGAAGCTCCGGCGGCGGCCAGGGCGTGGATGTCCTTGAGCCCGGTTTCGGAGGAGATCGGCTCCGCCTCCCTCCGGGACATGTTCATGCCGTTCCAGTCCGCCGGATTATGCGAAGCGGATATGAATATGCCGCCATCCGCGTCCTCGGAGCCCACCGCATAATAGAAAAGGTCCGCGGGCACGATGCCCACGTCGATCACGTTCACGCCGCTCTGAAGAAGGGCCTTTTTGACCGCGGGGAAAAGCTTGTCGCCGGACTTGCGGACATCGCGGCCGAGGATGACCGACCACGGACGAAGGTAGACCGCAAAGGCCTTGGCGATCGACGCCGCGACCTCTTCGTTCAGTTCCGCCGGGAACTTGCCCCGGATATCGTATGCCCGGAAAATGCCCTCGGGAATGGTGGTCATAAGATGATTGTCTATACCCTGATTATACAGCGGGAACCGGCTTTCTTGATACAGTTGACCGCTGCCGCGCGCGGAGCTAACCTGAATTTCTGTTCTTTCGGAGGTGCGCTTATGAGTTGCCCCTTTTTCGGTTTCAATTACGACGGAACGGCCTTCCGTCCCGCCCGGGATGGCTGCGGCCTGGGATCGCTCGAGACCCCCTGCCGCCTCAACCTGTGCGCCGCGGAGCCCCGGGATCTCGCCGCCTGTCCCCGGGCCTGGGAAGCGCAGGTCATCCTGGAGAGTCACGGGTGCTCGCTCTTCGTCCGGCCCGACGGGGAACAGGAACTGTCGCTCCGGGATTGGGCGGCGAAGACCTCGGCGTGAGAGGGAAGACGGCGAGACAGCGGAGGGGCGAGCGCGTCCCTCCGCTGTTCATTTTTCCGGAGAGAGGATGGAATTGAAATTTAAGCTTAAATACACGAAAATATAGGGGCCATGGCCAAGAAGAACGACCGCAGACGAACTTCGGAGGATCCGGATCCCCGGCGCCGTCTGCATCCGGACACCCGCCGAAGCATCTGGGCCATCTCGCTTTTAGGCGTCGCGGTGCTCCTCACGCTCGCCGGATTTCATCAGGCGGGCCCGGCGGGCGAAATGCTTTTCGAGATACTCACGACCCTGCTTGGCTGGGGTTATTTCGTACTGCCCGTGAGTCTTTTCCTGCTGGCGGGGCTTTTTGTTTTTTCGGAACGGCGGCCGGTGCCGGGCATAGCGCTCCTGGGAGCGGTCCTCCTGGTGCTTTCCGTGCTGGGACTCATCGATCTTGCTTCGGCCGGCAACGGCGGCTGGCTGGGCTTCGCCCTGGGCGCGCTCAAATATCCTTTCGGCAGGGCGGCGGCGGTGGCTTTGAACGTCATCGCCTTTTTAATAGCCGCGCTCGTTGTCTTGAATTCTCCCCTGCGGTTCGACTGGCTCCGGCGCAAGCCCGATCAGGAGGAGGAGGCCGCTCCCATGCCGCCGGTCACGGCCAAAGTCCCCGCGGAGCCGGAAGAAGAACCCGAGCCCGAGCCGGAGGCCCCGACCATGAAGGAAAGGCTTGCGGCGATGCTGCCCGCGAAAAAGATGCCTGTCCTGAAATTCAAGGACTATGTCCCCCCGCCCCTCGATCTTTTGAAATCCTCCGTCGAAAAACCGACCACCGGCGACCTGCGGGCGAACGCCAACATCATCAAGCGCACCCTGGAATCCTTCGGCATGGCGGTGGAGATGGGCGAGATAAACATCGGCCCCAAGGTCACCCGCTACACCCTGAAGCCGGCGGAAGGAGTGAAGCTCTCCCGCATCACCGCCCTGGGACAGGACCTGGCACTCGCCCTGGCCGCCCATCCCATTCGGATCGAAGCGCCCATTCCGGGCAAGTCGCTGGTGGGGGTGGAAGTGCCGAACAAGGCCGCGGCGGTGGTAAGACTGGGGAGCTTGATGGCCTATCCCGATTTCAACGCCCAGGGCCTCTTGGGCTTCGTGCTCGGGCGGGACGTGACCGGCGAACCCATCTTCGCGAACATCGAGAAGATGCCCCACCTTTTGATCGCGGGCGCGACCGGCAGCGGCAAATCGGTCATGATCCATTCCTTGATCATCTCCCTTTTGTACAAGAACTCGCCGGCCACCTTGAAATTCATAATGATCGACCCCAAGCGGGTGGAGCTCACGGTGTACGAGAACATCCCCCACCTGGTCTCGCCGGTCATCACCGAGGCTAAAAAGGCCATCAACGTTTTCCGCTGGGCCTTGAGCGAGATGGACCGCCGGTATGAGCTCCTGCAGAAGGCCGGCAGCCGGGACATCACGAGCTACAACGCGAACGGCGGCAAGGACGAACCCCTGCCCTACCTTGTGATCGTGGTGGACGAGCTCGCGGACCTGATGGCCCAATACGGCCGGGAGGTCGAAGGCTCCATCGTGCGCTTGGCCCAGATGGCGCGCGCGACCGGATTGCATCTCATCTTAAGCACCCAGCGCCCGTCGGTGGAGGTCATCACCGGGCTCATCAAGGCGAACATCACCTCCCGCATCGCGCTCCAGGTCGCGAGCCAGATAGATTCCCGGACAATCCTCGACACCGCCGGGGCGGAAAAGCTACTGGGGGGCGGAGACCTCTTGTACGTTTCTTCCGACCTCTCCAAGCCCAAGCGCATCCAGGGTGCTTATATTTCGGAAGAAGAGATCCACAAAGTGGCGGACTTCATCCGGGAGAACAACCAGGCCGTGTTCGAGGGCGAAACTCCGGCCTTCGCCGTGGAAACGGGGGGCAGCGGCACGCCCGGCGCGGCATCGGACATCTTCGGGGAATACCTTGAAGGCAACGATGACGAAATGTATGATGAGGCCGTAGCGGTGGTGGGCCAGGCCAAGAAGGCCTCGGCCTCCCTGCTCCAGCGGCGCCTCAAGGTGGGTTATGCCCGGGCGGCGCGGCTCCTGGACCTTATGGAAGAGAGGGGCATCATCGGCCCCGGCGACGGCGCTAAGCCGCGGGAAGTGTATCTGGAGAAACTCCCTCCGGACTAGCGCATTTCAGAACATGAGCATGGAAAATCTCGACTTCCCGTCTTTTCTCGACGAGAAAATGAGGGAGCGCGGACTCACCCTCAAAAAGATCTCGGAACTGACCGGCATCCCCTTGGCGCACCTGGAGAACCTGCACCGGGGGGAGCTGGGAGAGCTTCCCTCCGGACCGTACCTCCGCGGCTATTTGGGCCGGCTGGGCAAGATACTGGATTTCGAACCGGAGATCTGGTGGAAACATTTCGAAAAGGATCAGGGCCTCGCGGGCTCGGGCGGCGCGGACAAGCTGCCCCAGAACCGCTTCGCGCTCCGTCCGCTTGGCAAATACGTCTGGTTCGTGCCCCTCGCGGCGATCCTGGTGATCTATCTGGGTTTCCGATTTTCGGCGGTGGCCGGCAGACCGATGCTTGAGCTGCGGGAGCCCGATGCGGGCATCACCACGAGCACGGGAGATTTCCAGAACGTCTCCGGTTCCACCGATCCCGGCAACCGGGTGTTCGTGAATTCGGAAGAGGTTCCGGTCTCGCCGGAGGGCGGATTTGAAAAGCGGGTGAATCTGGAGCCGGGCCTTAATTCCATCCGCATCGAGGTCCGCAAATTCCTGGGCGGCGCCCGGGAGGAGCTCCGGCAGGTGATCTACAAACCGGCGGAGGAAGCGCCGTCCGCCACCTCGAGCGAGGAATAGCCGTCCGCGAGTTTTGAGGTCCAGCCCGAAGGACGTACAATAGAGCCATGTCTACCAAGAAAAGCCAGGACAAGAACGAAAAGAAGGAGCTGGACGACCTGCTCCTTTCCCTGCAGGAGAAATTCGGCGAAGGCGCGATAATGAAGCTGGGCGAGGTCAGGAAGACCGACGTGGCGGTCATTCCCACCGGTTCCTTCTCGCTCGATCTTGCCCTGGGCGTGGGGGGACTTCCCCGGGGCAGGATAGTGGAGATCTACGGACCGGAGGCGAGCGGCAAGACCACTCTGGCCTTGAACGTGGTCGCCCAGGCGCAGAAACAGGGCGGCAAGGCGGCGTTCATCGATGCGGAGCATGCCCTGGACCCGGAGTACGCCGCGAGATTGGGTGTTAAGGTGAACGAACTTCTGATCTCCCAGCCGGACAACGGCGAGGAAGCATTGAACATCCTGGAGAGCCTGGTGCGCTCCGGCATGATCTCGGTCATCGTGGTGGATTCCGTGGCGGCCCTGACCCCCAGGGCGGAGATCGAAGGCGAGATGGGCGCGCAGTTCATCGGGCTCCAGGCCCGGATGATGTCCCAGGCGCTCCGGAAACTCACCGCCATCGCGGACAAAACCCAAACCCTCATCATTTTCATCAATCAGATCCGGATGCAGGTGGGCGTTTTCTTCGGGAATCCGGAAACCACTCCCGGCGGACGGGCGCTCAAATTCTTCGCTTCCGTGCGCATCGACATCCGGCGGACGGCCCAGATCAAGAAAGGCGAGGAGGTCTACGGCAGCCGGGTGCGCGCGAAGGTGGTCAAGAACAAGGTGGCGCCGCCTTTTCGCATGGCGGAGTTCGACATCCTTTTCGGCACCGGCATCTCCTACGAATCGGATGTCCTGAACACGGGGATAAAATACGGGGTGGTGTCCAAATCCGGAGCGAGCTACACCTACGAAGGCGAGCGGCTGGGCAGCGGCTTCGAGAACGTCCGCAAGCGCCTGGAGGAGGACCGCAAGCTCCTCCATGAAATAAAGAAAAAGGCCGCCGCGGCCATGCGCGCCTCCGGCGTGGTTTCCGCGGAGGATTAGTTGCGCCGACCGGATTTAAGCGTATACTCCGGATCGGAACCTTCGCGGGAGACGCATATGCAGCATGTCATCTGGACCGTCGTTTGGACCGCCCTTGCGGCCCACCTTCTCTTCGCGGTTTGGGTTTTCTCTGCCCCGCGATCGCGCTGATCTCGGGGCACCGCTTTTTCATGATCCGAACGAAGCCGGAACTAAAGGCCCCCGCGAGGGGGCCTTCGTCCGTCCTTGTCTTTGTCCCCGTTCAGTAGGCCGCACGGCGGGCAAGGTCCAGGGCATACTCCGGCCACCAAGTCCCGGCCGCGGGTCCCCCGTTGCACCAACCGTCCGATTCCCCCGGAGCTTTGAGCCACAGGAACGCATCCGCGAGGGGATGTCCGGTCGAAGCGGTGGGTCTCGCGCCCAGGGCGCGGCCCAGAGGGTTGCACCACTCCCCGTTCGAACCGTTCCCGTTCCGGCTGGAATCCACCACGAAGTGCTTCCCGCCCGCGGCGGCGGAGACTTTTTCTCCGTAGGCAACGTTCTCCGCGCCGGCCAGGAAATTGGAAACGTTCAGAGAGAAACCGTCCGCGGAGCCCACGCCCGCATCCCGCAGGCGCCGGCCCATCTCCGCGGGCTCGATCCAACGCGCGTGGCCGGCGTCCAGATATACCTTCGCGCCCTGGGACTTCAGAACGTCCACCGCGTCCTTGAGCATCGCCGTCCGCCCCGAGCGGTTCTCCGAATTCAGGCAGTCCATCTGGGCCAGCGCATCGGGTTCGAGCACCACGACCGCGGAGCGTCCGGCGAGGCCCCGGGCGACGTCGCGGATCCAAAGCCGATAGGCGTCCGCGGAGGCGCTGCCTCCCGCGGAATATCCGCCGCAATCCCGGCTGGGGATGTTGTAGACCACAAAGACCGGCACGGAGTTTTGCGCCGCGGCCGCCCGCATCACCGAATCCACGTCGCGCGCGACATTTTGATTCCAGCCGCCGATCCAGACCGCCCGGGATTCGGCCGCTATTTTATCCATCTGCCGCGCGTCATCCGGACGGGAATGTCTCCAGGCATCCGCCTGCAGTTTTGCGCTCGAGTCCGGATCCCGGTAGAACTTCATGCCCGCGAGCGGACCTGTGGAAGCCGGGGTTAGGGCGGCAGGCGCGTCCCCGGAGTTTGCCACGTATATGTTCACGCTCTGCTCCGCGAGAACGCCGCCCGCACCGTTCTTCGCGACGAAAGTGATCCGATAAGGGCCGCGTCCCTTCCAGTTCCAGCCGGAAAGATCGATCTGGTCCTCTTTATGAGGAACCCCTTCCCAGTTGTCCGGCAGACGGTTCAATCTGTCCCCATCCACCTGCCAGTAAAGCTCGTACTCTCCGCCGGCCACCAGATGTCGAGGCGGGGGGTAGTCGCGCTTATCGGCTCGGACGTAGTACTCTCTGCCCCCGCCCGCACTTGCGGTGGCACGACTTCGACCGGCGCCGGGGTAGTGCCCCCGGCGCTCTGGTTCGTATCAATCGTTGAGGGTTCGGGCGGAGAGGGAGCATCAAGATAGATGTTGACGGACCTTTCACCTATCATGTTCCCATTCAAGTCCCTGGCGCTCACGCGGAGCGCATAGGGACCGCTCCCTCTCCAATTCCAACCCGAGAGGTCCACTACGGCCTCTTTGTGCGGGTATCCTTCCCAATTGCTTTCCATGGGCACCGGGGTTCCGGCATCGACCTGCCAGAACATCCGGTAGGAATTCACATCCCTGCCGGAAACCAGCCCCTTGAACGGCTGGCTGCCCGAAACCTTGGCCCCTTCCACGGGCCACCACACATCCACTCCTTCCGCCCGGACCGAGGCGGGAACCGCGAAGACCGAAAAACCGACCGCCACCAATACCAAGAGAACGCTCCTAACCGACCACGGAAACGGCGTGGTGCTCATTTATTATTTTGTTTTTTTGCGCCTTAAAAATAAAAAGCGCGGGACCTTTATGGGCTTCGCACTTTCGTCCGGAAGACCGATCCCGGACTTCCTTCAGTTTATCACAAAATGTTTCAGGGGGCAAAACTTCGGCTATAAGCGCAACAGGGCCTGCCGGAAACCTTCCTGGGCGGTGCTTAAGATGAGAAATTCGTTCCGGAACCAGCCGTAGGTCAGTGCGGCGCCGGGAGAAGCGAAGAGCAGGGTGCGCGCCGGCCTTCCGCTCACCTGGATATCCTCAAATCCTCCCTGGAACGACCCGGGCGGATCCAGGAACATGGCGGACAGGGCCGCCGCGTCCCCCTCGAGCGCCAAGGTCAGACTTTGCAGCGAGAACGGGGACTGGCCGCTCTTGAGCTTCGCCGCGAAGCCCGGCCAAACGCCCTTGGAATCCCGATAGATGAAAAAAGTGAGGTCCGTCTGGAACTTCGATCCGAAGGACTCCGGAGAGGAACCGCCTATCCCCGCCATTTCCAGGAATTGCGCCAAAGACAACGGACGGCCGTCCTTGTCTTCCAGGTCCACTTCGATCACGCTCGCGGACGAGTTCGCCTCGGCAAGCGATCTCCGCACCTCCGCCCACAGATCCTCCTTGGCGACGTAGGCGGTCACGGTCGCGTCCGCGGGCGACTGGAAATAAGAGCGATGGGCGAAGAAATCGGCCGCCGGTGAGGCGGCCGGCAAGGCGGGCGGCCGCGCGGAAGAGGAGGGGGGCGGAGAGGCCCGCTTGGGGAAGAACATGGGCAGGAGGAAGTATCCGATGAGGAAAAGCACCGCTACGCCGCTCGCCGCAACCACCGCCCAGACCCAGAAACTCGAATTGCCGTCCGCGGGAGGAGCAGGGACGGGCATGGGGGGCGCCTCCGGCGAGGCAGGCGCAACGATGCGGCCGGTCCGGCCCATTTCCGCGATGTCCGACTCCATGGTCCGGATGGAGACCTCTATGGAAGAAGGCGGCGGAGGCGGCACGGAAGGATCGCTTCCGACCCTGGGATGCTCATCCGGCGGGGTCGGTTCCGCGAAAGGCGATTGACTGAAGCGGGACATGGGCTTATTTTAGCATCTCCGCAACGAAAAATCCGCCGGGCGGCGGACCTTCCGAGGGACCTATTTGCTTTCCTTCCCCTGCTCCGGCTCCATCTGCTTCAGGGACAATCCGATGCGGCCATCCTCGTCCGCCCGGATTATCTTCGCCTTCACGAAGTCCCCCACATGGACCACTTCGTCGGTGGTCTTCACGAAGCCGTTCTTGAGCTCGGAGATGTGGATCATGCCGTCCTGGCCGCCGCCCAGGTCCACGATCACGCCGAAATCCATTTTCTTTATCACCCGGCCGTCCACTATCTCGCCCACCTTGAATTCGCGGGTAAGATTCCGGATCTGGGTGGCCGCTTGGTCCGCCTTCGCGCGATCGTCCGCGGCGATGAACACCGAGCCGTCCTCTTCTATGTCGATCGTCTCGAGATTGTAATCCCGGATCATGCCGTTGATCATCTTGCCTCCCGGCCCGATCACCAGCCCTATCTTCTCGGGATTTATCTTCAATTGGATGATGACCGGCGCGTAAGAAGAAAGCTGCGGCCGGGGGGCGGCGATCACGCTCGCCATGAATTTCAAGATCGCGAGCCGCGCGTCCTTGGCCTGCTTCAGGGTCTCCGTGATCATGGCCATGCTCAAACCTTTTATTTTCACGTCCAACTGCACCGCATTCACTCCGTCCGCAGTGCCGGCCACTTTGAAATCCATGTCGCCGTAATGGTCCTCCGGCCCCTGGAGGTCGGTCAGGACCTTGAAGTTGCCCTGGTCGTCGCTCATGAGCCCCATGGCGATGCCCGCGGCAGGCTTCACGAGAGGCACGCCCGCATCCATCATGGACAGGACCGAAGCGCACACGGTGGCCATGGAAGAGGAACCGTTCGAAGAAAGTATCTCCGAGACCACCCGGATGGTGTATGGGAACTGGTCCGGGGCGGGGATGAGCGGCCGCAAGGCCTTCTCCGCGAGCGCTCCGTGGCCGATCTCCCGCCGACCGGGGCCGCGGAAATTACCTATCTCACCCACGGAATAGGGCGGGAAATTGTAGTGGAGCATGAACCGCCGTTTGCCGGTGGTTTCCATGGTCTCGATCAACTGCTCCGCTCCGGGAGCCGCGAGCGTGGTGACCGCCAAGGCCTGGGTATTGCCGCGCACGAAAAGCGCGGAGCCGTGGGTCCGCTTGAAGAGCCCCACCTCGCCGTCGAGCTTCCTGACCTCGTCCGTTCGGCGCCCGTCCGGCCGCCTGCCGTTCCGGAGCGCTTCTTCGTGGACCATGCGGTCGATCATCTCCTCCATCACGAAATCCGCCCCCTTGAGATCGGGTTTCTCGGAGGTTTTGGATATCTCGGCGAAAAGCTCCTGTTTCAAGGCCGCGAGGCGCGCGGTTTGCTCCATCTTGTTCGGCTGGAAAACCGCTTCCGCGAGCCGGGAGGCGAGGAATTTTTCCGTTTGTCCCCGAAGTTCGGATGAAGGCGCATAGCGCGGAACGTCCGCCTTGGGCTTGCCGATCTCCGCGATGATCTTCTCCTGGAAATCGATGAGTTTGCGGTTCTCCGCGAGAGCCAGTTCGAACGCGCGCAGGATATCCTCTTCCGAGACCTCCTTGCCGCCGAGCTCGATCATGCTCACCAGGTCCTTCGGTCCCGCCGCGAAGGTCTCGAAGCTGAAGTTCGGGTCCTTCATCTCGGTCGCGGTGGGATTCACGATGAAGCGGTCGCCGACTTTGGCGATGCGCACCCCGCCCACCGGGCCGCCCCAGGGGATGTTCGAAATGCCCAGGGCCGCGGAAGCGGCCGCGAGTCCCACGAAATCCGGGTCGTTCTCTTCGTCTATCGCGAGCACGGTTACCACCACCTGGATATCACGGCGAATGGAAGGATCGAACAGGGGGCGGATGACCCGGTCCACCAGGCGGCCGGAAAGTATCGCGTCCTCGGACGGACGGCCCTCCCGCCGGACATAGCGGCTGCCGATTATCTTGCCCGCGGCGTAGAAGCGCTCTTCGTAATCAACCTTGAGCGGCAGATAGTCCAAAGAGGTTTCGGAGGGACCCATGACCGCAGTCACAAGTATCACCGTATCTCCGTACTTCGCGAGAATGGCCGCGTTGGCCTGCTCCGCCAAGGAGGATACCTCCAGGGTCAGGGTCTTGCCTCCCACTTCCGTGCTCCACTGTTTTTTGACTATGGCCATGTTTTTTGGTTAAAAACCTTTTTATTCGTCTCGAAATAAAAAATCGCTGCTGCGAATATGGTTTGGTTGTTTGTTTCGACGGGTCTTTTTAGCGCCTTAAGATTATCTTGGGTATGTTCTCCAAATTGGTGAATCGATCCGCGGCTTCCTGCAGTTTCCCGGAGGCGCTGCGCTGGAAGGCGGCCACTTCCACCCGCCGGCCGCGGCCCCATTTGAGATAATCCAGGAGCGGCAGATAGTCGCCGTCTCCGGTCACGAGTATTATTACGTCCAAAAAGTCGCACATGCGGATGGCATCCACGGTGAGGCCGACGTCCCAATCCCCTTTCTTGAGGCCGTCTCCGTACACTTGCAGGTCCTTCATGCGCAGCTCGAGCCCGGTCTTCTCCAGCGCTTCGAAGAAGGAGGCCTCGCCGACCGCGGTGTCGCTCTTGACCACGTAGGCGATGGCGCGGATGAGCTTGCGGTTCGAAACCAGATGCTTCAGAAGCTCCTGGTAGTTCACCCGGCCGTGATACAGATTCTTCGCGGAATGATAGAGGTTCGAGACGTCGATAAAGATGCCCACGCGTTGCTCCGCATGGATGACCGCCGGACGAACGGGAACGGATTTTTTGTCCGCGATCATTTTTTGAGAGCCAGCTTCTTCACTATCTTATCGTATTCCTGCGGCTCTTTCTTCTTCAAATAGTCCATGAACTTGCGCCGCTTGCTGACCATTTTCAAAAGGCCGCGGCGGGAATGGTTGTCCTTGGGGTTTTTCTTCAAATGCGCGGAGAGTTCCTCGATTTGCCGGGAGAGGACCGCGACCTGCACCTTGGCGGAACCGGTGTCTTTCTCATGCTTGCCGAAGTCCACCGCAATCTTCGATTTGACGCGTTTAGTGAGCATAATTACCGGTTAACCATAACAGAAGCCGGAAAATAATGCAAACCGGGCTCACCAAGGAGCTTCGGCGAAACCCACGGCTTCCGCTTCCGGCTCGAGCTCCACTCCGAATTTTTCCCTGACCGCGGCGCGGACGCTCTTAACGAACCCCGCCACCTCCGCGGCGGTGGCCCCGCCCAGATTCACCACCGCCAGGGAATGCTTGGGCGAGATACCCACCTTGCCAAGGGCCTGTCCTTTCGGGAACCCGCTCCGCTCCAGGAGGCAGGCGGCGGCCATTTTGACCTTGTCGCCCTGCTCCCAAAACCAGTTACCCTCACAGCCGGGACCGCCCTCCGTCTCTATCTTTATGCGCGTCTTTTCGAAAAGCTCGCGGCTCACCGCCGGATTTTTGAAAAAAGATCCAACGCTCTGAAAAACCTCATGCTCCGGCAGAACGGTCATGCCTTTCTTCGCGCGGATCGCGAGGATCGCCTGGCGCACCTCCATAAGGGATGGCGCGTGGTCCAAACTCTCGGCATACTTGGCCACATCTTGATAGCTGGAGAGGTTCACCTTGCCGCCGGGCGCGAGCGCGACCACCACCTCGGTCACGAAATATCTGCCCGGGACCTTCCGCTCCCCGGTCCGCATATCCACCCCGCGCACTTCCCGGATGACCTCCGACACGCTCTGCCCGTAACAGGCCACGTTCTGGACCGGCGCGGAACCGACCGTGCCCGGTACACCACTCATATTCTCGATGCCGGCCAGATTCCGGTCCACGGCGTATACGACGAGCGCATCCCAATCCTCGCCGGAAGCCGCGGCCACCAGGACCTTGCCGTCCGCTTCGCCTTCCTCCCTAAATCCTTTGAGTTCGTTCCGCAGGACCAGGCCGGGAAAGCCCGCATCCGCGATGACGATGTTGCTCCCGCCGCCCAGGACGAACACGGGCAGGTTCTTTTCCCGCGCGAATCGGAAGGCCTCCTGCACCTCCTCTTCCGTTCTTATCTCCGCGAAGTATTTCGCCGGACCGCCCACCTTGAGGGTGGTCATCGGCGCGAGCGGCACATTTAGAGAAAAGACGAGCGGCATGCTTAGAGAATCGCAGAAGCGGGACCAAAAATCAATTTCTATCGCGTGGCGTTGTAGATGGCGGCGATCTCGGCAGCAGGAAGAACCCGTCTGTATATCCGAACCTCGTCAATAACCCCGTTAAACCAACCCGGCGAAGCTACCACGGCCACACGCCCGATTTCCAAATTATTATCATTCAATATTGTTGCGGACAAACCGTCCCGTCGCGGATCCTGAGGCGAAGCCCCTCCGTCCACATACAGATTTATACCACTTATATTGGATGTGCCCCCGGAGGTGACTGCAACGAACTTCCAGGTAGCGGATATTGAGTTGTCCGCGGAATAAACAACGAAATCATTCGTGCTGTTTGTGTTAGATTCAACTAAGCCAAAAGCGTTCGTATTGAATGAGTCTCCACTATGTGAAAGAAGCATTATATACCCAGTCCATGAATTGGTCGTCTTACCCACCACGGTCGGGTAAATACCGGTCATATTGGCCGGTTTAATCCAGGCCATAATCGTAAATCTATCCGTCCTTTCGAAATCGAAACTGGATTCGTTCGCGATACTTACATAATCATCCGTGCCGTTGAAAGCAGCCGCTTTCCCCACCTTGGCGGTGGTGGTCGCATGAATACCGGCGCCGGACCAAGTGCCGATGTTGTCGTTGCCGGAATCATCCGGCACGATTGCGGCCGATCCTTGGTCAAAACTCCACCACCCCACCAGCCCCTGGCTCTCTGCGATAAGGTTGAGATCCGACCCGATCTCGAATCTGCCGGGGTCATAGCCGCCGTCCTTGAGAGCGTTGGTGCTTAGCCTCTTTTGGGATTCAAGCAGGGAAGACAGGGCGAAGGACCCTCCCGGCACATAGGTATAGTAGAGGCCGGAGGAGGTGGCGTTCACGGGGTCGGTGGGCAGGGAACCCAAGGGGGTATTGGAGGATATCTGGGTC
>Ga0075906_122_pt1 | contig 16629 bp, 7 predicted proteins | sample RifGroA1_FD_68325 | JGI IMG/M metagenome (GOLD analysis project Ga0075906, IMG submission 68325) | Parcubacteria bacterium GW2011_GWA1_59_11 | reverse complement strand
CGGGTCCACCCTTCGCTCCTGCCGGAGCTTCGCGGTGCGCATAGTTTCAGCGGGGAAGGGCGAAAATCGGCACGAATCGGAATTCGGGGATGCCTGCGTATAACCTCACATGACCATTGAACGGCTCCGACTCGCGATACCGGCGGTTTTGATATTGATACTGCTCGCGATCGGCCTTCGGGGCGAGAAACGCTCTCCCGCCATCGCCACGGACAGCAGGGACATCTTTGCGGATTTCGAGGCCTTGCGGACGTACGTACGGGAATACGGACCGGGACGGACCATGGCGCAGCTTAGCCAGCTTTCCTCGGAGTACGGCGATTGTCATACGGCCGCGCATAAAGCGGGAAGGTTCGCGTACGAGATCTATGGCGAAGCCGCCTTCCGGGAATGCAGCGCGGAATGCCATTCCGGATGCTATCACGGAGCGACCGAGGCGTACTTCAAGGACCACGGGACCGCGAATCTCGTCCGGGACCTGAATCTCATCTGCAGTTCGGACCTGAACCCTTTTTTCAGCCACCAGTGCCTGCACGGCATCGGTCACGGGCTGATGGCCTGGGTCGACTACGATCTTCCGGAGGCGCTCAAGAACTGCGACCTTCTCGAGAACGGCAGGAGCTCCTGTCATTCGGGAGTGTTCATGGAGAACATCGTCGGCGGATTGGCGGGGGAGAACGGATCGGATGCCGGCATCCATTTCACCAAATATCTAAGCGATGATCCGCAGTTCCCCTGCAACGCGGTCGCGGAAGAGTATCGATCCGCCTGTTATCTCCTGCAGACCTCCCGGATGATGCGGATCTTCTCCGGAGACTTCGGGAAGATCGCGGCGGAATGCGCCAGGGCGCCGGAGGCATATCAGCCCATCTGCTTTCAGAGCATGGGCAGGGACGCGGGCGGGATCCACCGCGGCGATCCGGCCGGAGCGATCGCGGCCTGCAGCCGGGCCGAAGCGGGCTCGCCTCGTTTGAACTGCCTCTCCGGCGCGGTGCAGGATTCCTTTTGGGAAGCGTCCGGCCAAAGCGACGCCCTCTCCTTCTGCAGATCGCTTTCCGATCGGGGAGAGAAGGACATGTGCTATTCGACCATCTTCAGCCGCGCCCTGCAGGTGCTGGGTTCGGGAAGCGAGGTCCGGGAGTTTTGCCGCGGAGCGGAAGAGGACTACCGGGAGAGCTGTCTTCGATCCGCGCCTTAGCGCGTCCATCGCGAATTTTCCGTTTCTGATCCTCCCTGCGGGGCGGCTTCTTGTCTTTTCAGTTATCCACATCAAGGCCGCCGGAATGTTGTAAAATTAAGGCAAGGTTAAAAGGTCGAGTATTCGGCCCTTCTTGCTTCTAGGAGCGGCGGGGTCGGAGAATAAGCGTTAAAATCATGCAAAACTGGACCGAAGCGATTGCCATTGCGCTTCAGAATCTTTGGATCGGGGTGGTCACTTTCCTCCCGAACCTGGTCGCCGCGCTCGTGGTGTTCATCGTCGGCTTGATTGTGGCTGCCGGTTTGGGCGCTCTGGTTGAAAAGATCTTCGAAGCCCTTCGGCTTGATGCGCTGCTCGCGAAGTTGGGTCTCAATCCCTATTTCGAACGGGCCGGTCTGCGCCTGCGCGGCGCGCGGTTCTTGGGCCAGCTCGTCAACTGGTTCCTGATCATCGCCTTCCTTTTGGCGGTGACGGACATTCTCCAGCTGACCTCCTTGTCCCTGTTCCTGCAGGACGTGCTCTTCTATATTCCCAACATCATGGTCGCGGTGCTCATCATGCTCGCGGCGGTGGTATTGGCGAACTTCCTGCGGCGCGTCGTCGTGGCTTCCGTATCCGGTGCCAAACTTCATGCGGCCCATTTCTTGGGCGCGCTGACCTGGTGGTCCGTGGTGGTCTTCGGACTCCTGACCTCCCTGTATCAGCTTGGCATCGCCCCGTCCATAATCAACAGCCTGGTGACCGGTTTCATCGCGATGCTCGCGCTGGCCGGCGGCCTGGCGTTCGGTTTGGGCGGCAAAGAGTATGCCGGTCATTTGGTGAACCGCTTGCGGGAAACCACCGAGCGGAGATAGAATTAGCTGGTCAGTTGAAACTAAAAACCGTTCCTTGTGCCGCCTCTTTTCTGTGAGGGAGAAGAGTGCGAGCCTCGCCCGTGAGGGCGGGAGGAGGAGCGGTTTTTGGTTTTAATGCACGGAGAAGATACTAATGGATCTGATGGGCGCGGGAATATCATTGCAGGCGTCGGGTATTTTGCCTTTGCGGGCGCGGCTTTTATTCCGATTTTCGTTTCTTGAACCCGGTGCAGTTTTCCGGTTCCCCGAGGGGCTGTCGGAGGCCGAAAAGATTGATATCGGACCCTCCGGTTTTTCGGCCGAGATACGGGTCGTTCCGTCGCCGGAAGGGAATGAGCCGTTCCCCGGAGCCGGAGAACGAAGCCCTTGACAGCAAGGGCCAGGGCCTTATAATGGACAACGCTAAATGCTGACGAGCAAAAAGGTCCGGAAACACAGCGGCTGAGCCACACTTTTAGTGCGTGCCCTGGCCGCTCTCAAGCGGCTTTTTTGTTCCCGATAGAGCCGACCGATGTTTGAAAAAATCTCACTGGCGTTCACCTACGCGATGCGAATGATTCGAATTCCATCCGAATGCCGCGAATACTGATTCGTAGATTCGGATGCATTCGTAGATTAGAATCGCGTTGAGCGCAGCGAGTCATATGTGAAACCCTGCACTGTATCTTTGGGAATGCTTCGGTTCGTCCCGCAAGCACCCCAACCGATTTCTCGCAGTGAGCAGGGCGTCCTCCATGTTTTCAAGCCATGGAGGGCAATAAGTCAGCATTGGGATGATTGGCAATTAAGGGCGAATGGTGGATGCCTAGACACCAAAAGGCGATGAAGGACGCAGCGTAGCGGCGATACGCCTCGGGGAGGTGCGTAGCAACCGGTGATCCGAGGATGTCCGAATGGGGAAACCCTGTCGTGTAAACCACGATGACCCCGACCTAGGTCGGGGAGCGAACCCGCTGAAGTGAAACATCTCAGTAAGCGGAGGAACAAAGAACAAGTTTATTCCCTGAGTAGCGGCGAGCGAAACGGGAAGAGCCCAAACCCATGTGCATCGCACTAAGGTGCGCTGCAGAATTCAGTCTTCGGGATCTAGAATTTGGCGGAAGGCTGCCGGATTCTAAATTCTAATTTCTGATCTCTGTACGGCGCTTTAGCGCGGTGTGCGTGGGGGTTGTAAGGGAGAAACTCTACTTGCTTATAACCGAAAACCGGGCAACCGGTCATCGGTTATGAGTAGGTGTGGGAAAGTTACAAAATCATGAGTTAGCCGAAGTCCTCTGGAAAGTGGAGCCAAAGACGGTGATAGCCCGGTAGGCGAAAACTTATGATCTTTCTAGTTTCTTTTCTTGAGTACTTCAAGGTAAGAGCGCCTTGAAGGAAACCGCGAGTACTATCTCGCAAGGCTAAATACTTTTGGTGATCGATAGTGAACAAGTACCGTGAGGGAAAGGTGAAAAGCAGGCCGGTGAGGCCGTTGAAATAGAACCTGAAACCATTTGCCTACAAGGAACCGGGGCCCGAATCCCGACGCAAGTCGGGAAGGGTGACGGTGTGCCTATTGAAGAATGAGCCAACGACTTATGGGACATCGCAAGTCTAACCCGCGGAGCGGGGGAGGCGCAGGGAAACCGAGTCTTAATAGGGCGACATACAAGCGGTGTGCCATAGACCCGAAGCCGGATGAGCTTGCCTTGGCCAGGATGAAGGTCGCCGAAAGGCGACCGGAGGTCCGAACCGGTGGGTTGTTCAAAACCTTCGGATGAGCTGAGGTAAGGAGTGAAAAGCTAATCGAATTCGGTAATAGCTGGTTCTCTCCGAAATAGTTTTAGGACTAGCGCCGTGCGGTAGCGGATGGGGGTAGAGCACTGGATGATTGGTAAAGGCCGAAAGGCCGATCAATCAATCAAACTCCGAATACCGTCCGTGGAATCACGGTAGTTAGAACGTGGGGGCTAAGCTCCATGTTCAAAAGGGAAACAGCCCAGACCATCAGCTAAGGTCCCTAAATCTACGCTAAGTGTGAAAGGTAGTCTCGCGCCATAGACAGATAGGAGGTTGGCTTAGAGGTAGCCATCCTTTAAAGAGTGTGGTGGTAGGAGAGCATTCCGATCGCACTGAAGCTCGACCCGCGAGGGCGAGTGGAGCGTTCGGAAGAGAGAATGTTGGCATGAGTAGCCCACAATCCCAATGAGAAATTGGAACCCCGAAAATCCAAGGTTTCCGTGGCACTGGCAATCAACCACGGGTTAGGCGGTCCTAAGGCGATGGCGAAAGCCGCAGCTGAATGGGTAGCCGGTTAATATTCCGGCCCGCCGTATGCGTGCGATGTGGCGACGAAGTGCAGTAGGTCTGGTGTCTAATTGGTTTGACATCCGTGGTCTGAGGAGGTGCGTTTGGCAAATCCGGCGCAGGGCCCTTCAATGGGCACCCTCCAAGGTCAGCGGTTAGGTAGGGAATTTACCCTGCCAAGCAGATTGAGCGCGCTTCCAAGAAAAACCTCTAAGCATAACGCGTGCGGCACCGTACCGGAAACCGACACAGGTGGATAGGGCGAGAAGCCCAAGGGGAACGAGTGATCTGCCGCTAAGGAACTCGGCAAAAAAGCGGCCGTACCTTAGGTATAAGGCCTACCCGACGCAAGTCGGGTCGCAGCGAAAGTCTCTCTGGCGACTGTTTACCAAAAACACAGCTCCCTGCGAACTCGTAAGAGGATGTATAGGGGGTGACACCTGACCGATGCGAGAAGGTCAAGCTTGGGGGTGTGTGTCTCACTGCGTTCGACACAACGCGATGCGAATTACGCGAATTCCATCCGAATCTACGAATCCCGGATTAAATCCAAATTTGTAGATTCGCATACATTCGCAGATTAGCATCGGATAGGTGGCGAGCGGAGCGAGGCACATGCTCACCGAGTCAAGCCCTCGTCAATGTCAGCCGTAACTATAACGGTTCTAAGGTAGCGCAATTCCTTTTCGGGTAAGTTCCGAAGCGCACGAAAGGTGTAACGACTGGAGAACTGTCTCAGCGGCATACTCGGCGAAAATGCGATTCCCGTGAAGACGCGGGATACCTGCAGCGGGACGAAAAGACCCCGGAAGCTTTACTGCAGCTTGGTATTGGCTTTAGGGGTTTGATGCGTAGCGTAGTGGGGAGCCTTTGAAGCGGTCCTTTCGGGGGCCGTGGAGGCGACAATGAAACACCCATCTTCAAATCTTTAAAATCTAACCGACGGAAAACCGAATAGAGGAAAGTCCGTCGAGACAGTGCTTGGCAGGCAGTTTAAATGGGGCGTTTTCCTCCTAAAGAGTAACGGAGGAGTTTATTAAGGTTGGCTAGGGTCGGATGGAAACCGACCTCGTCGTGTAAAGGCACAAGCCAGCTTGACTGCAAGACATACAAGTCGAGCAGGTGCGAAAGCAGAACTTAGTGACCCGACCACACATCATAGAATGGTGGGAGACACCGGATAAAAGCTACTCCGGGGATAACAGGCTGGTGTCGTCTGAGCGTTCCTAGCGACGACGACGCTCGGCACCTCGATGTCGGCTCGCCTTAGCGCGGGGGTGAAGAAGCTCCCAAGCGTTTGGCTGTTCGCCAATTAAAAGGGCACGTGAGCTGGGTTCAGACCGTCGTGAGACAGGTTGGTCTCTATCTGCTGCAGGCGTGGACGCTTGAGGGGAGTTGACCCTAGTACGAGAGGACTGGGTTGAACAGACCTCTGGTCTACCGGCTTTGCCACCAGGTGAAGCGCCGGGTAGCTATGTCTGGATGGGATAAGCGCTGAAAGCATCTAAGCACGAAGCCCACCCCAAGATTAGGCGTCGTCCGCAAGGACATGGCTTGGTCGCAGACTACGACCTCGATAGGCTCTAGGTGTAAGATCCGCAAGGATTTGAGCCAAGGAGTACTAAAAGCCACTGCCAATCATCCCAATGCTGACTTAATCCGGTTTTCTATTTGCGAGAATCGACGGTCCGATCGCTCCCGCGGCGATCGTCCGTCTGCGATCTCGCTCCGACGGCAGAGCCAAGCCCGCCGGAGCTCCGATAGCTTCTCGCAAACAAAAAACCTCCATTCTGTTTCTTAGGGTTGCTGCGATGTTTTGTTGTCGGTGTTCTATCCCGGCGTGTCCCACCTCTTCCCATTCCGAACAGAGAAGTGAAAGCACCGGGATCCGATGATACTCCGCAAGGGGGAAAGTAGGATATGCCGACAACAAAGCACCGCAGTTTTTTGTTTTTTCAAAAAGGACGGTCCTATCCTTTCCGTTCCGGCCAGAGTTTTTCCCAGAATCGGGGATGGTCCACGACCACTTCGCTGAGGAACGCGAAGGGCAGCGCGACCAGGAGAACCACCCAGATGACCCGCAGATCTATCGTCGCATCCGTGGCGAACGCGATCGCAATCAGGTCCTCGAGAAGGCCCATCCCGACTCCGATCACCAGAAACTCCAGCAGACGGAGCTTCTTCATTCTTTGCATGATGGAATTATACCAAAAACGCGCCCGGCGCGGTTTTTTTGGTTTTTCGGCCGACATGCATGATCACGCGAACCGTGTTTCCGGCCGCGCCCGCGGCTTTTCCGGCGCTTTCCGGCGGGTTATAATGACCCCGATATGACCCGCTCCGGCAAGCAGATAATCTATGGTTCGGTCTATGCGCTTATCCTCCTGGGGCTCGCCGCCTGGATATTCCTTTCCGTGAGCGATACCGAGCCCAGCTGCACGAACGGCAGACGGGACGAAGGGGAGAAGGGGGTGGATTGCGGCGGGGTCTGCCGGAATATCTGTCTCCCCTCCGATCTTCGCGCCCTGCGTACCTCGGGAGAACCCAAGATATTTCAACCCGCTCCCGGTCGGGTGAGCGTCCTCTACGAGCTCGAGAATCCCAACCAGGAATTCGCCGCTCGCAGCTTCGCTTACAAGCTGGAGCTCGCGGACGCTTCGGGCGAAGTGCTCGCTTCCCGCAGCGGCTCTTCCTATCTGTACGCCGGCGAAAGGAGGTGGGTCGCGGAGTTCCTGGATCTCGCCGCCGCCGCTTCCGCCAAGGTGACGCTGTCGAACCCGGACTGGGTGCCGAAAGCGAGTTTTCCCGCCGCCGCGCTCGCCATCCAAGACCGTATTTTCGAAAAAACAACGGCTGAGCTCAAAGTTTCCGGCCGGGTGGGGAACCGCGATTCCTCGGACTTCGCTTCGGTAACGCTGCTCGCCATATTCCGGAACGGTTCCGGCGTGCCGGTGGGGGTCTCCAAGACGGAACTCGGCGATCTGCGGGTCGGGGAGTCGTCGCCTTTCACGGTCTTTCATCCCGTAGTGCGTTCGGTCGATCTGAACCGGACGGAGATATATCCCTCCGCGAAGCGGCCGTGAAGTCCTTATTTGCTCCGGTTGCCTTGATCCTGGTCGCCGGCCTCACGGTGCTGTCGAGCATTTCCAGCGGACTTTTCTACCAGCAGCTTCTGTGGGCAGGGCTGGGCATCGGCCTGGTTTTCGCTTTCGCGCGCCTGGACTGGCGGACTTTCTTCAATCACCGCGCGGTGATCTGGGGCGTTTACGGCCTGGCGGTCCTGCTTCTCGCCGTGGCTTACTTCACTTCGCCGGTCATTCGGAACACCAGGAGTTGGATCGTGCTCGGGCCCTTCACCTTCCAGCCGGTGGAACTCGCGAAGATAGCGCTCATCTTGGTTTACGCCCAATTTTTCAGCAAGCGCCATCTTACGGTCGCCCGCTGGAGCACTATATTCATATCCTTCCTCCTCTTCGCGTTGCCGGCCGGGCTCACTCTTCTCCAGCCGGACATGGGCTCCGCATCGGTGCTTTTCGGCATATGGTTCGGATTTCTCCTCGCGTCCGGACTGCCCGGCCGGCGGGTGCTCCTGGCCCTTCTGTTCTTTGCCGTGCTGGGCGCCATCGGATGGCAGTTGGTGCTCGAAGATTATCAGCGGGAAAGAATCATGGGGGTTTTCTATCCGGAGCAGAACGCCCTGACCGTTAATTACAGCGTCATTCAATCCAAGATCGCGGTAGGCTCCGGCGGCTGGTTCGGAAAAGGCTACGGGCAGGGAACCCAGACCCAGCTCGGATATCTGACCGAGCCCTCGAACGATTTCGTGCTGGCGGCGCTGGTCGAGGAATGGGGCATGTTCATGGGGCTTGCGGTCATATCGGCTTTCATCTACTTGATCTTCCGGATCCTCAAGGTCGGCGCGCTCGCCGGACAGAATTTCGAAAAATTCTTCTGCCTGGGCACGGCCATGGTCTTTTTGCTCCATTTTCTGCTAAATACCGGGTCTACCCTGGGCTTCATGCCGGTGGTCGGAGTGACCTTTCCATTCCTGTCCTACGGCGGCTCCAGTCTTTTGACCAATTTTTTCCTTTTGGCTATAATCAACGCCATCGCGCGCCGAGCTTAAGTCCGGCCCGCGATAACCCATGAAGTTCACGGAACAGGAACGGAGCGTTTTCCAAAATTTGGTCCTGGCCTCGGTCCTGGTCGCAGCCGTAATCGGCTTTTTTTATTTTCTATGGTCCCTGCGTCCGGCTGCGGAGCTTGCCCGGGCGGAGGTCAAGGATTTCCTGGTCAAACCCGGCGACGGCCTGGAGGAGATCGGTACCCGCCTGCGGGCCGAAAATTTGATCCGCTCCGAGCAGGTCTTTAAGGTCTTCGCGGTGGCTCGGGGCGCGGCGTCGTCCCTGAAGCCGGGTTCCTATTCGTTGAGCAGCGCTTCCAGCACTCCCGAGATCGTTTCCCGTTTGGTCCGGGGCGAAACGGGGGAGATAGTGGTGACCATCCCGGAAGGGTATTCCGTTTTTCAGATCGACGAACTTCTTTCCGAAGCGGGCGTGATCCCCGCAGGATCGCTCATCCGGCTGGATGTCGCGGAGGGGTTGGAGGGGAAACTTTTTCCGGACAGTTATCGTTTCTATCCTAATTCCGGGGCTAAGGTCGTGGCGGAGAGGATGCAGGAGAATTTCCGGCAAAGAACGGCCGCAGTGCCCGGAGCGGCGGAAGAGAAGGTGCTGATCTTGGCCTCTCTCCTCGAGAAAGAGGTGCCGGATTTCGAGGAGCGCCGCATGACCGCCGGCATCCTTCTCAAAAGACTTGCGGCCGGCATGCCCCTGCAGGTGGATGCGTCGGTGTGCTACGCGAAGCAGGTGCGGGCCGGGAGATACGTTCCCTGCTATCCTCTGACCGCGGCCGATCTGGAACTGCAATCGAGCTATAACACCTATCGCAACCGGGAACTGCCTCCGGGACCCATCGCCAATCCCGGCCTCGCGGCCATCCGGGCGGCGGCCGACCCCAAGGATTCCGAATATTGGTTCTACTTGAGCGATCCCTTGAGTCACCGGACCATTTTCAGCCGGACCCTTGACGAGCATGCCCAGAATAGGGTTAAATACCTATCACGACCGAAATAGACCAAGAACTCTTGGGAGCTCTTTTATTGCGTTTAAGCCGGGTCCCGCGTTTCCGCCCGCGGTCCCGCATGGCCGGAGTTCGGGCGCTGGGCGCCCTTCCTTGAGGAACACCCGGTTTTTAAGAATCAAAATACATTTCGCCCATAACTAAATGTCAAAATCCGCCCTCCCCATCAAGAATTTCGGCAGATTCCGGGCTCTGATCGAACAGCCGGATCTGAACGAGATCCAGCTCAAATCCTATGCTTGGTTTCTGAAGGACGGACTGCGGGAGATCTTGGACGAGGTCTCGCCCATACCCGATCACACCGGCAAGGAGCTCGCTTTGTTTTTCGATGATTATTATTTCGGAGAGCCGAAATACGACGAAGCGACCACGCGTTATCGGGACGCCACCTATGAAGCCCCTCTCCATATAAAGATCCGGCTGGAGAACAAGAAGACGAACCGGTCGGAGATCCAGGAGATCTATTTCGGGGATTTCCCGCAGATGACCAAGCGGGGAACTTTCATAATCAACGGCGTGGAGCGGGTGGTGGTCTCCCAGCTCATCCGGTCCGCCGGCGTTTATTTCACCGCGGTGCCCTGGCGCGACCGGCAGCTCTTCGGCGCGAAGATCATCCCGAACCGCGGCGCATGGCTGGAATTCGAAACCGACATCGACGGCACGATCGGAGTGAAGATAGACCGGCACCGCAAGGTCCCGGTCACCGATCTCCTGCGGGTGTTCGGCGCTTCGGACGAAAATATCCGCGCCAAGCTTTCGGAATCGGATAACGGCCAGATCCGCTATGTGGAGGCGACCTTCAAGAAGGACATCGCGAAGGATTTGGACGAGTCCTATCTGGAAATCTACCGCCGGCTCCGCCCCGGCGATCCGGCCACGGTTCAGACCGCCAAGAACCTGGTTGATTCCGTTTTCCATCGGGCGGACCGCTACGATCTCTCGCCGGTCGGCCGCTTCAAGCTGAACCAGCGCCTGGCCCTCGACCGCAAGAAAGACAATCGTCTCTTGGACCTGGAGGATCTTTTCGCGATAGTCAGAGAGATCGTCCGTTTGAACAACGATCCCCGCGCGGAAGCGGACGACATCGACCACCTCGGCAACCGGCGCCTTAAGGCGGTGGGCGAGCTTCTGCAGGGCCGGTTGCGGATCGGGCTTGCGCGCCTGCGGCGCATCGTCCAGGACCGCATGTCCACCTTGGATCGCGACTCCCTCCTGCCTTCCCAGCTCATCAACTTCCGGCCCATCACCGCGGTGGTCAAGGAGTTCTTTGCATCCTCGCAGCTTTCCCAATTCATGGACCAGATAAATCCCTTGGCGGAGCTGGAGCACAAGCGCCGGCTCTCCGCCCTGGGTCCCGGGGGCCTCACCCGGGAGCGCGCAAGTTTCGAGGTGCGCGATGTTCACCATTCGCATTACGGCCGCATCTGCCCCATCGAAACCCCGGAAGGTTCGAACATCGGCCTTATCAATTACCTGGCGAGCTACGCGCGCATCAACGACTTCGGTTTTCTGGAGACGCCCTATGTCAAGGTCAAGAACGGCAAGCCGACCGGTGAGATAGTCTGGCTGGATGCCCTGGAGGAAGAGAGATATCGCATCGCCTCCGCTTCCGTTCGCCAAGAAGGCGGCCGGCTTTTGGGACCGACCGTGGACGTGCGCCACGGCACGACTCCCACCACCTGCTCCGTGGAAGAGGTGGATCTGATGGATGTGGCGCCGAACCAGTTCATCTCCGTCGCCACTTCGCTCATTCCGTTCCTGCAGCATGACGACGCGAACCGGGCTTTGATGGGCTCGAACATGCAGAGGCAGGCGGTGGCCTTGGTGCGCCCCAGCGTGCCCTACGTGGGTACCGGCGAAGAAGAGCGCGCCGCGGAGGATTCCGGTTATGTCGTCCGCGCGGAAGGGGACGGCGAGATCCTGGAGGCGGACGCCGCCCACATCAAGGTCAAATATAAGAATGAGACCAAGAATTACGTCCTGGAAAAATTCAAGCGTTCCAACCAGTTCACCTGCATTTCCCAGCGGCCGGTGGTGAATCGGGGAGTGAGGGTCAAGAAAGGGGATCTCTTGGCGGACGGGCCATCCATCGACAACGGAGTGCTCGCGCTGGGACAGAATCTGCTGGTGGCTTTCATGTCCTGGGAAGGCGCGAATTTCGAGGATGCCATCATAATTTCCGACCGGGTGGTCCGGGACGACATGTTCACCTCCATCCACGTGGAGGAGTTCTACAGCGACGTCCGGGATACCAAGCTCGGCCCGGAGGTCACCACCCCCGACATCCCGAACGTTTCCGAGGAGAAGCTTAAGAATTTGAACGAAGAGGGCATCATCCGCATCGGTGCGGAGGTCAAGGCGGGCGATATCCTGGTCGGCAAGATCTCGCCCAAGGGAGAAGTGGAGCTCACGCCCGAGGAGCGGCTTTTGCGCGCCATTTTTGGCGAGAAAGCCCGGGACGTGAAGGACACCTCGCTCACCCTGCCGCACGGCAAGCGGGGCAGGATCGTGGGCGTGAAGATCTTTTCCAGGGAGCAGGGCGATAAGCTCGAGGCGGGCGTCATCAAGCGCATTCAGGTGGAGGTCGCGGACCTGCGGAAGGTGCAGGCGGGCGACAAGCTCGCCGGACGGCACGGCAACAAAGGCGTCATTTCGCAGGTGCGCCCGGTGGAGGATATGCCGTATCTCGCGGACGGCACGCCGGTGGACATCATCCTGAACCCTCTGGGCGTCGCTTCCCGCATGAACCTGGGCCAGATACTCGAGACCCACCTGGGCTGGGCGGCCCATGCCCTGGGTTACCGCGCGGTCACTCCCGGCCTCGACTCCGCGACCGAGGCCCAGATCCGGGAAGAGCTCGTCAAGGCGGGCCTGCCCGACACCGGCAAGATACAGCTTTTCGACGGCCGGACCGGCCAATCCTTCGATCAACCGGTGACCGTGGGGCAGATATACATGTTGAAGCTGAACCACCTGGTGGAGGACAAGGTGCACATGCGCTCCATCGGTCCCTACTCCCTGATCACCCAGCAGCCCCTGGGCGGCAAGGCGCAGTTCGGAGGCCAGCGCTTCGGGGAAATGGAGGTCTGGGCGCTCGAAGGCTACGGCGCGCGCGCCACCCTGCAGGAGATGCTGACCATCAAGTCCGACGATGTGCTCGGACGTTCCGCCGCCTACGAATCCATCATCCGGGGCGAAGCGATCAAAGGCCCGAACGTGCCCGCGTCCTTCAATGTGCTCTTGAACGAGCTCAAGGCCCTGGCTTTGAACATCGAGCCGGTTTACGATTCGCCGCTGGCGCGCAAGGACGATTTCCGCGCCCTGAAGATCGGCGTCGCCTCTCCGGAGGACATCGAAAAATGGTCCCACGGCGAGGTGATCAAGCCGGAGACCATCAATTACCGCACTCAGCGTCCGGAGAAGGACGGCCTGTTCTCGGAACGCATCTTCGGTCCCACCAAGGATTACGAGTGCTCCTGCGGCAAATACCGGCGCATCCGCTACAAGGGCGTGGTGTGCGACAAATGCGGAGTGGAGGTCACCCGGGCGGTCGTCCGCCGGGAGCGCATGGGGCATATCACCCTGGCCGCTCCGGTTTCGCACATCTGGTTCTTCAAGAGCGTTCCCTCCCGGTTGTCCCTGATGCTCGACGTCTCTTCCGTGAAATTGGAGCGCGTCATCTACTACGTGGATTACATAGTGACCGAAGTGGATGAGGACAAGCGCAAAGAGGTGATGGGCGAGCTCGATCGGGAACTGCGCATGAAGCTCAAGGCGGCCGAGGAAAAAGAGCGCAAGGTGAAGAGCGAGCTCAATACCGAAGCGAACCACCCCGGCCAGGTGCTTTCGGAGACCGAATACTTCGGATTGTCCCGCCGCTTCGCGAACGTGTTCAAGGCCTCCACCGGCGCGGAAGCGATCCGCGCCATTCTGGAAAAAATGGACCTGCGCAAGGAGGTTCAGAAAGTGGAAAAGGAATTGGAGGCCTCCAAGAAGATAATGGAGGAATCCAAGCTCCTGCGTCGGCTAAAAATGCTCCGGGCCATGATCAAGAACGGCAGCCGCCCGGAGTGGATGATCCTGACCATCCTGCCCGTCCTGCCTCCGGATCTGCGCCCGATGGTCGCCCTGGACGGCGGCCGCTATGCGACTTCCGATCTGAACGATCTGTATCGCCGGGTCATCAACCGCAACAACCGCCTCAAGAAGCTCCTGGAGATCAAGGCTCCGGAGGTCATCGTCAAGAACGAAAAGCGCATGCTGCAGGAGGCGGTGGATGCGCTGATCGACAATTCCGCCCGTTTCGGCGCCCAGCAGATGAGCGCCCAGCGCCGTCCGCTCCGCTCGCTCGCGGACATGCTCAAGGGCAAACAGGGACGCTTCCGCCAGAACCTGTTGGGCAAGCGCGTGGACTATTCCGGCCGGTCCGTGATCGTGGTGGGACCCAAGCTTCGGGTGGATGAGTGCGGCCTGCCCAAGAAAATGGCCCTGGAACTTTTCCGGCCGTTCGTCATCAGCCAGATAATCAAACGGGGATTGGCCCACAATATAAGGAACGCGAACCGCCTGATCGAACAGGCCACGGACGAGATCTGGGCCATCCTGGAGGAGGTCATCAAGGATTACCGGGTGCTTCTGAACCGGGCCCCGACCCTGCACCGCCTTTCCATCCAATCCTTCAAGCCCACTTTGATCGAAGGCCTGGCCATCCAGGTCCCGCCTTTGGTGTGTTCCGCGTTCAACGCGGACTTCGACGGGGACCAGATGGCGGTGCACGTGCCGCTTTCGGACGAAGCCCAAAGGGAAGCGCGGGAGATAATGGATGCGGGCAAGAACCTGTTGAAGCCCGCGACGGGCGAGCTCATCACCGCGCCCACCCAGGACTTCGTGCTGGGCATTTACTATCTCACCCGCGAGGACCGCGAGGGCAAGGGTAAAGGCAAATCTTTCTCCGGCTACGAAGAGGCGCTTTTGGCCTACGAGAACGGCCTGGTCAGTCTGCACGCGCCCGTGCGGGTCGGGAACATCCCGGAAACCACGGTGGGCCGCTTAATCTTCAACGAAGCGCTCGGCGGCAGCGTGGAGTACGTGAACGAGACCATGAGCAAGAAGAAGCTCTCGCGCCTCATCGAGCGCATACTGGACCTGAACGGCGTGGACAAGACCAGGGAGGTGCTCCAGGGGACGAAGCTTCTGGGATTCGATATGGCGAGCCGCAGCGGCATCACCTGGTCCATTTCCGACCTCATCATTCCGCCCGAAAAGCCGGATATCATCCGCGCCGCGGAAGAGGATGTCATGCGCATCCGGGACCAATACAACCAAGGATTCCTTACCGAGGCGGAACGGCGCGCGCGGGTGGTGAGCATCTGGGAGCGGGTCAAGACCGATATCGCGAAGAAAGTGACCGGCATCCTGCCCGCCCATAACTCCATCTACCAGATCATCGATTCCGGGTCGCGCGGTTCCTGGGCCCAGCCCATCCAGATGATGGGCATGAAGGGTTTGGTGGCGAACCCGAAGAACGAGACCATTGAGCTGCCCATCCGGGCGTCCTTCAAGGAGGGTCTGTCGGTGCTTGAGTATTTCATCTCCACTCACGGCGCCCGGAAAGGCACCACCGATACCGCTCTTAAGACCGCGCAGGCGGGATATCTTACCCGGCGGCTGGTGGACGTCTCGCAGGACCTGACCATCAAGGAAGAAGACTGCCGCGTCAAAGAAGGCATCGAGGTCCGCCGCGAGGAAGGCAAGGAATTCGGCCATTCTTTCGCGGCCCGGCTCTTCTCCCGGACGGCTCTCGAGGATATCCGCGTGGAGCGCAAGCTGGTGGTGCGCGCGGGGGAGATCATCGACAAGCTGGCCGCGGATACGATCGAAAAATCCAAATTGGAAAGCGTGAGCGTCCGCTCGCCCCTGACCTGCAAGAGCTTGTACGGTTTGTGCCAGAAGTGCTACGGCTACGATCTCGGGCATAACCAGCCGGTCAAGCTCGGTTCCGCCGTGGGAGTGGTGGCCGCCCAATCCATCGGCGAACCCGGAACCCAGCTCACCATGCGCACCTTCCATACCGGAGGCGTCGCGGGCCTGGACATCACCCACGGTCTGCCGCGGGTGGAGGAGCTTTTCGAATCCCGGCCCCCCAAGGGCAAAGCCGCGCTCGCGGGTGCGGACGGCATAGTGGACAAGATAGAAGAGCGCGGGAATTCCCGGATCATCGCGATCAAGATCTCCGGAGAGAAGGTCGCGAAAAAGTCCAAGAAGAGCAAGGACCTGGAATACGCCGTGCCGCGGTCGGCGCTCGTGTTCGTGAAGGCCGGAGACGAGGTCAAAATGGGCGACCAGCTCTCGGAAGGCCACCTGGACCTGAAGGAGCTTCTGGAATACAAAGGTGCCGACGCGGTCGCCAAATACCTGATCAACGAAGTTCAGAAGATCTATGCCGCGGAGGGCGCTTCCATCCACAACAAGCATATCGAAATAATCGTGAGGCAGATGTTCTCCCGGGTTAAGATAAAGGACGCCGGAGACGCTCCGGATTTCGTGATGGGAGAGATCATCGAGAGGTCCAAGTTCCTGGAGGTGAACCGCGACCTTAAGAAGCAGGGACGGCAGCCGGCCAAGGCCTCCCAGCTGCTCTTGGGGGTCACCCGGGTCGCGCTTTCCACGGAATCCTTCCTCTCCGCCGCTTCCTTCCAGGACACCGCTCGCGTTCTGGTCAAAGCCGCGATCGAAGGCAGAGTGGATCCCCTGCGGGGCCTCAAGGAGAACGTCATCATCGGCCGCCTCATCCCCGCCGGTGAAATAACCGCCCATCCGTTCGAGACCGAAGAGGAGGAAGAATCCAAGGAAATGCTGGTCGGCGCGGAAACGGAGGAGAAAAAAGAGTCTTGACCCGGGCCCGAATTTTCGGGATCGGGTTGACTCACCCCCTTAAATCGATTAGAGTTTTCCAGCAATGGACACGGAACCGCGTACAAAGGAATACGAAATAGCTTTCTTGCTCCGGGATGAAAAAGGGCTGGATTTGGTGCGGGAGGCCGTCCGCCGCGGAGAAGGGGAAATTATCCTCGAGAATCCCGGCGAGCGCATCACCCTGGCCTACAAGATCGAGAAGGAAAGCGCCGCTCATTTCGGTTATTTCCATTT